>Ga0210040_10001648_pt1 | contig 33132 bp, 14 predicted proteins | sample CryGeyCG12114_NA_FD_185462 | JGI IMG/M metagenome (GOLD analysis project Ga0210040, IMG submission 185462) | Groundwater microbial communities from aquifer - Crystal Geyser CG19_WC_8/21/14_NA (SPAdes) (version 2) | ecosystem: Environmental > Aquatic > Deep subsurface > Groundwater | place: USA...
AACCATAGAAATCAACAAACTGATTCCAAAAACACATGTCTCATTTTAAAATGAACACTTTTTCAAATTTTGTTAGCACAGTAACCAGCAAAAGCTAACCATTACCACATAACTATAGAGTAAAATAACTCTACTTTAATTATGAAATTCCGTGCACACACACACACCAAAGTAGCCCAATAATCAATAAATTATACGAGCGAGCTTTTTGCACGACGTTGCAACACCGCAAAGCGACAGCTTTGCGGCTGTTGCACGTTGTGCAAATGCGAGTGAAGTATAATTGTGATTATGCGAGTGCCGGTAGGCTTTTTAGAAATGTGCAGCACCGCTTACGCGGTGCTGCCACATTTCTACAAAAAGCCTCGGCATGAAGTATAATGATATAATGATGGAGCACGTTTACCGTACCTAACAAAGTCTTAGGTTGGCATTAGTATAGTTAGTTACTTAAAAGCATATCCTAAATTTTTTGCCTTTCAGCTCAGCAATCATCCATGCATTGCATTAACAGGATTTTGTAGAAAACCATTAAACTTTTGCAGAAAAAAAACTCAACTTTAAACTGACTGACGGCTCACCAGAATCTAGTAAGATTAGTAACCCATAAATGACATATGTATAATCCAGTGGCTTTAACTAACTAGGCTTTCCTACTGAATTAAATACTCACCAGCTAAACTAACTAGCCATTAAAACTTGTCAAATCGCCACAATTATTCCCATAATGCATATCAACATCGCTCTCTATTCTCCACTATCCCTCAACCAACGGATAATATAGTTCCCACACAGAGAAATATTTTCCTCCTAATAAATACATACACTTTTCTCCTACGATGGTTACTTGTGTGTGCGTCCTGTGCAACCGGAATGCTTAGACAAGCAAACGACATTTCTTCCAAAACTAACTGTTTCTGTCATAAGTCTGTTTTTGAGACATGTACATTTCTACACGTCTGTTAACTTGTATACCTGAACTGCACACCTAAACCAGCCAGCCAACTATCCATACTCATTTGCTGCGAAAACACAACACTACTACTATAATTTACAGTTAGGAAAGTAAACCAGAAAAATGACTTCCAGTTCTCAAACCTAACTAACTAACTATATATTTCCAGATGACTTTTTCCTGTCTACTACTATACTATAGACACACAACTGCTCAAGTTATATGGGTGAGTGGAATGCAAAAGAATGCACCACATGTTATGATGTACTAACTAACTAACTAAATGTGCTCTTGTTTTTGTTTCCCTTACAACAACGTATGAGGACTGTTCAACAACACGTTCATGAGAGGATGAGAATTGCAAACTGTTATCGTCGTGCATTTTTTTCTCTTCTTAGACACTCAATGAAAGGAAATGACAGTGCTCTCGATTAATTATTTCCCAGTTTACATGCCTCCTGTTTTAAAAGTTACTTAACGAGTTCACCACTGCAACTTTTCCTATTTTATGTATACTAGTGGCAACTACCACCAGACTATATTAGTGAGTTTGTTAGGACAGTGAACATTTTTTGTCTGATCCGCAATCATTATGTCAGCCTCTGTCCATGCACATAATAATATGCACTTCTCATTGTTTCTACCATCACTACCATGTATAGGAAGCTTGTCGTTAGCTGGCAACGCAACTCACACAGTCTTAAGTGCTTTTCAAATTACGTTCAATATGAGGATGGACGGGGTCATCGTGGCTAATGAATTGCACCGTAGAGTGTAAATGCGTGCCATGAACGATAAAAGTATGAGTATGTTCGTGTGTTATTATGTGAGAACGTAGATTCGTACTTACTTTTCAAAAACTAACTAAGACACTAACTAAATATATTGTTCCATACATTCTCAACAATTCCTTACAATTTTTGTGTCAACTTCATTGTCAATACATTAGGAAGCTGTCATTTAGTTAGCTACAGAATCCATGCAGAAGGATTCTACAACTTTTACATGGTTAGTTTAGTTTGTATAATGTCTTCATTTCAAAGACTTGAACATTACTGAATGCTGCATTCCACCAATTTCAATTGTCCCCTCTTTTCGGGACAACATATACGGTTAAAAGGCGTGCAATTTTCACACACTTACTAACTGAACAAGAATGAAAACTTGCAATCCACATTCTCTCACAGGAGAAAAAAGTGGTGCACATGAAAGGAAAACACATGATTTATTACAAGGTCCATTTTAGTCAGTTCCTACAAGTTATTGCATGGTGAAAAGGATCCTTTTTTCATCATCTCAACTAATGTACACAACCCAAGGTAGCAGTCTAATGTTCTCATTTGAGTCAAACTACCAGACAAAACAAGTTGGAATGAACTTTTTGCCCTACACAATGTCATTATATGTGGAGCAGTTGGAGCAAAAGTGTCCCTTCTTCAGCCTTTTAGTATGAAACTTATTGAGAAGGAATTCTTTCTGTGTGCCTGCTAAAATCATTCGTCATCGTCTCACCAAAAATCCAACTTCTCTTGCAGGTAGTTCAGCTAGTTAGTTCCTGGGTACTTCATCACTGATTCACAGAGGGGACTTGACGAGTTTAGCGAACTAAGGAAACTCCTTTCTCATACTATAGGCATAATAATAATGGGCAGGGTGAGCTTCTTTTTTTTCCTCCCTTTTATCTTTTACAACAATTGAAAGTTTTTTCCCCTCAAAATGGACAAGTATACATCGTAACAGCAAGGCAGGAAAAAGGTACACATTTTATTTCTCTCTCTCTCTCTCACAAGAATCGTTTACTTAACTCTGATTCCCTTCATTCTACAACAAACGCATATCTTCTTCTCATCCCTTCTTGAATTATTTGAAAGATCGAAAGATGAGAGTTTTCATTTTTTCTTCATTTTCTTTAAAGTGAGAAGAGCCAAAGAGCTTTCAAACACGGCAATCATCATATGGGTACATTATACAAGCATCTATCTACGTAACGTATCTATCTTCTTTGAAGATCCGTTCTTGCCAACACAACTGACTGACTGAAAGCAGCGCATATATAGCAACATAGTTGTTCTCTTGATATATTATTTTATCCCTTAGGTTCAATTTAGAAATGCAAGTTCTTCTCCAAGCAAGCTAAAAGATGATACACCAATCGTTCAGCGAGCCCATCTCTAAACATTATTAGATTGCCTACACTGCTCCATACAAACCATCCAAGCGAAATACAAAAAATCGCCAAATGAACTTATAGGTAAAAAAACGTAATGGATTTATAATTAGTGAAAATAAGAATTTCCTGCCAAAACTTAAACCAAATGCAATACAATCTACAAATCCACCGCTTTACTTCCACCTAAAACTGAAAGTGGAGATCTAATTCCACACACTAAGGATGCACTTAGATTGCAAACAAACCATGGAGGTATTCCAAAAAAATCCTCAGCTAAATGATACCAAAAAGTCACGGAACTGTAAAAGGGTTCTAAAAAGTTTAATTAGAAAAGACATGAAAAGTGGTCCTAAAATTGGATTTTTCCCTTCAATTTTCAGCGCATATTTTATATGAACAAGGTGTTTTTCTCCCCTTCAGGACCCAGTAGCTCTGGAAAAGATGCACTATATTTCTTACTACAGCATTCATATTCACTTTGCTGAGCACAGAAAAGAGAGAGAGAGAGCGAGTTGTGAAGAACTGCTCTAAGGGATTTAAGACTTTTGGAACCCCACACACACACCCTTCGGCTGAAACACACCGTGGGAATACATGGGCTCCTTCCAACTCTCCCTCTACGTACGTTATTTCCAATACATCCAGAACTCAAGTCAGTATAACAAACCCCATGGTATACCATTTGTTGAGATGCTAGCTAGATTCCTCTCTAACAACGAGTTTCCTATAGTTGTGCAGCACACATCCAATAGATGCTATGCTTTAAAAAATGTAAATTTACTTTCTTCCATCCGTAAGATCGAAAGGAAATTTAAATTCTTACAACAGTCCAGCTTCTCACTTTTAGAATAGTCGCTCACTACTGGTCATAAAAACAATCATATAGGAATATATATGCCGGTGAAACTTCCAGTATTAGCTGGCTAGTTCAGCCAAGGGATACGAACTCACTTAGTGTGTACTGCTGGTTAGAAAAAACCATTCTTCCATAGGGTTTTACATTCCTTACCTTTTCATTTCTCTTGCTAATCAACTAACTGACTGAGAATGTAAATATTCATGTGCCTCCTAAACTTCACATTGGAAACCACTAATTTGGCCCAACTGGCCCAATACAAGCCAAAATAAAGCCAAGAACATTTCCTTTCGCACCGAATTGAATAGAAACCATAGCTAGAGCTCAAGTTAGGAAGGAGCCAATGCATTATAAATATCCTCTGATGCTTTTGGCTTGTCTCTCTGAATTTGCCTGTGTCACTGTGTGGTTCTACATTTGGGTCTCTTATTTCTTACACACGGCTCCTCCGAACGTACAGTCAGTCCCCTTCATCCTTTTTCCTGCACACATACAAAGAAAAGAGGCTCTCCAGCCTACTTTCTCATTTAAGTGCATATACGTACGAAGAGAAATACATGTAGAATTTAAGAAGACGTACGAGTTGTACGCGGAGCATGTTAGGACTCTGTACTCTCTACACTCTGTATCCCCATGCAACGTGCATCACATGCATGGGGGTATAGTCGACGAAAACTAGTTAGTGAACCCATAGGGTTCTCTTTTAGTACAAGCTTTTAGGCTCTCCCTCTTCTCATAATACGCACACAGTGAGGCTCTTATTCCTCATATATAAAAGTGCACCCTAAAATTTTGTTAAAAAGCTCTTTACTTGCTACCACTATCTTCAAAAAGACAGTGGAACTGCCGACCTTTTATTACTGCACAAGGCGTATAGTTTTACTGCACTAAAGGAGTATACCCCTCCTCGGCCTCTTTTCCTTCCTTTTCCTTTCTCAATAATAATGCCTTCTGCCAATCCACATTTCCACTGAGCATTAGTTCGTCTCCTCGAGTACATGCTACATACAGTTTCCCACACGGAGGCCTTACCTTATATACCTACCCTCCAGCAAACATACACACTTGTAGTTAGAGAGTGAGACAAATACTTAAGGCCTCTCTCTGTTTCTTTGCAACCTTCTTTGTGCACCGATACATCATCCCAAGTTTACAACTGTGTACTGAGCCTTAGGACTAGAAGAGCCCAAAAAAAACCCAAGTCCACAGTAATAATGATAATAAAATGAAATACAAAACCTTGGAGAAGAAGAGAAAGGGGGGGGAAATGGGCTTCACTTGGTACACACAGACTGACTATGGGTATGGGAGAAGGGAAAAATGCATTCCTATGTATTTATTATAATAATCAGGAGGGTATACTATAGTTAGCTAGTAAACAAACTATTCAAATCCATATTATTGTCACTTGTCCTCTACTTGAATGCACTTGGCCTGCAACTTTGCCTATGCATTTTTCTATAAAATCTATCTTTACTCTCATTGTTGTTATGCATATGATTCTCTAGAATTCCGCATGTTTAATCAAGGAGTAACTAAGCAGTGAATATCATTATCAGTTAGTTTGTATGGAACGGAATATGCTCTGTGCATACTGTTACATAGCATGGTCGCAAAATCTTGTGACAAATAGAAATGTGACAAATGCACCAGAAAAGTAGTTATACATCATACAATTTAAGCTCTGTCATAAATGCGCTGTGTCTTCTCAAACGTGTTTTCAGATCAACAGCAATCCATCATACATAGGGCCAAAGCTGGAAAATATATATGCTGTATACGATTGGGAACAATAAAGTATAGAAAAAGGACAAGATGAATTTGGGGCCCTAAAATTTTACAACACATGAGAGCCTGATGTGAAAGTATACTACCATGGATTTACAGAAAATTGAAAATGCTCCAACATGATATTTTTTCCTTCTTTTCCATCTTATAGCTATGGTATGGTATGGTTTGGAGCTTCACGTATTTAGCTTAACTCTTAGTAAATATCCATATCTGCATTGGCTGCAATCCATATCAAGGAAAAATAAGTCAAAGGCAGTCGAGTTCATTAACCAATAAATGATTACAATACTACTCGATATAATAACAAAAACAAGTGGAACGGAAAGTAAACAAGTCAACAGATAGTTCATCCACATTATAAAATTTTTCCTAACCGTCGTTGTCAATCGATTCATCAACTTATTTACAACCATCCTAAATACCCAATAAACAATTATTCAATTTACTAGCCAGTTTGTTAGTTACAAATGTCAGCTAGGTCAAGTCAGCAGACTGAAACTTGAAAAATAACACCTCACTTACGCCCTATTTAGTTGGCCAGTTTCTTTTCTTTCACAGCTATAGCCGTATAGCCAGTAGGGAAATTATGCTGCCAACTTACTCACTTACTTACTTACATATACTACTGCCAACAAACTAACTAACTACTGTCGTTTCGAATAACAATTCTCATGCTATTTTTTTCCGAATACATTATTATTATGCGCCAGCAAAAAACAAAACTACTTAACTAACTAGCTAGTACTGGTGAAAAACTTGTTCACCCTTATAGTTTTAGCTACTTGCCATGCTCGTTTTGCAGGGACCAAAAAAAAACTGCACAAGTTCACCAATCAAAACCACTACTACTTTGCAATAACATACTGTAAGTAATGCTTCTACTTGTTGTTCAGTTCTACCTAACTATATTATAAAGAAAGCACAAATCATAAATAAATGTGAAAAAAACTCACCGAAGAATTGTTGTATGGGTAACTATGTTGTTCGGCCAAAACACGTCTGTAGCTTGCAGCACTTCGATTGTTCAGAACCCTGCTAGGTCTTCGATGTGAGGGACCAGCGGACGGTGGACGAACTCCGGGACTAGTAGATCCTATTTCAGTCCTGCGTCGCTTTCTTGACGGACTCTCACTCTGTGTATTTGTCACAATTAATCAAAATCCATGAATTCACATATAACTCATACACACACACACACACAAAACATGGCAAACATGAAACGGAAAAAACTCACCTTTCTACCACTATTAGGAGATTGGTCGGATGATCGACAGAACATTGGATTCGTATTGGAGTGATTCAATGGAGCTGAAAATGAGCATATACACTCAATGAGTTGAGCTTTCACGGTGAATGCTGTTATGTACTATGCAATCACTAAGAGAGCCAAGAGCAGTACAATTCAGAGTCGGAAACTTACCTGGTATGAATGGTCGATCACATATCCTATGGTCAGGAACATTGGCTGGATGATACGACGGTGGACTTCGGTTATTCTCATTATTGTAAAGTCTGAGATTCAGGTGTGGACTTTGAGGTCCAGGTACTGCATTGGGAATATTCATGATAATTCATTTATATGAGAAATTCCTTTTAGAATCAGGGAGTATAAGCCATTCACTATTGATTGGCGATTGGTGTGAGCATTTACATGTGTTGCAATGATTGCTTCCAAACTATGACTAACCACACCAACTAACTCAAACTAACGAATAAAAAATGACTAGTGATGATAAACATAAACATACCTGGTGTATGAATTACTGGTTTGGGTTGACCAAACATTAACTCGGTGGTCACTGGAGCCGCTGGATGATGATGGTTGCTATTTGGGCTACATTGGTTGTTGCGAGCTGCAAGAGGTGATGAGGCATTCAGCTCCCTTTTCTTTGAAATCGGCATCCCTTCCTTTGACGGACTGCACATGAACAGAACGTAACATTAGAATCATCCCACATGCATCCTAATTCTTTCCTCACAAAGCACACAATAGTTACCAACGACAGCTAAAAGCAACTTATCCTATTTAAACTATAAAAATGTAAAATTAATGCATAGCTAGCAAGAAAAGAGCAGTGAAAAAATGATATATCCTTGAAACTTTTACTAACAACCCAACCAACTTTATAGATACGCAAGTATTTTCCCTTGTGCACAATATGGTTAGCTGTGTTTACACGGAAGTTTAAGTATTTTCTTGCTTGCTTCCAAAAAAAGATACCGGCCGTTTCTTGGGCCCATAAAAGATTTAACTAACTTGCCATTACGTAGTCTGTTGTATCTAATTATGGAAATCAATGCACACATAGTGAGCTCCTACCAATGCATGCGCTTTGCACTAAAAAGGAAGCTTCTTCCAATTCCATAGGAACGTAGCGTTGGTAGACAAAGCTTTCCCCATCAAATCGATTTTCATCTTGTTCGGCCACTGTACATAACCCAACCCCATATTGAGCATAGTGTGTGTAGCTAAAAAGGAATACGCACTTTCATACGCACACTTGCACACTTTCCTCTCTCTATATATATATAATATATTTCGTGTGTGCATTTTTATTGCCATTCCCTGTAACTTACGATACTCCCTTCAGTCAGCCCTGAATGCAATACTGACTGAGCGCATTAGCCAAGTCTGGTAGTAGTCGTGCTTTCAGCAAATTTCAGACTGATTAATAATAGCAGCAGTCTGTCAGATGCATTTCTGCCCCGTAGATACTAAAACTAAATAGTTTGTAGGTACATACCAACTATCCATGCTTTCTTCCAAAATTTCCACCAGGCTTTCCCTTTTCAACGGGAAAGGAACTTTATATCTATAGCTAGGGTACTTTTACTGTTACTATTACTTGTATTGTATGAACAAGTCTGCACTACATTACTTATAGCTAGAGGGTTGGATTAAAACGGAAAACCTACAAAAATTTATCACAAAAAAAAATTAAAATTTGCAAAAGATTCAAACTGAAGTTGGATCCAATAGTTTGTCTAGTTATAACAAATACGAAGCATGTGTTGTCCTGGTAATTTTTCCACTGACATTCCATTTTTACAGAAATGTGAGATAAATTAATTCTATGACCTCAAAACGAATTTACATGCATACAATCCATTGATATTTAGAATGCAACTAACTAACTAAACTACTGCAAGATGAGCTCGATAGACAAATGGGTGCACAACCTTACAATCACGTGGTGTTGCCTAAAAACTGTGCGAGTATACCCATTGGCTCCAGTACATTCAATACTCCATGATTATTTAGCATGTATAGAGAGTATCAATATCCGAACGAATTTATACGAAACGTTGTGCACATCAACATCACGCAGATTATGATACCACCTTAAAAATTAATGAGACTCAAATGGCTCCGATGTGCTATATCAGTCTTCGCAGGAAAGTTACTACCACTATAACTAGAGCATTCATATCTTTGTGGATATAAGATTGCACCAACAGTATATGGGAAATAGCGGAAACCTATTGGAACTATGTACATGAATGGATGATGTAGATTTGATATCCAGAAGGTAGTTATTTTACTGTGTCTTATATTATGCACTCTGATTTGAAAGAGCATAAAGAAAGTGAATGAGTGATGAATGAATGGAACATGTTGTTTCGTGCCAAAAAATTACCAAGAAATTAGCCAACATGCTCCTTATTGTCAAGTCATACATTTGACTTCATTCAACTTAAAAAGATACAGTTTCCGCATTATCAGTAGTTGGTAGTGCATTGCTCTATGGTGAATGTTAAAGCACTCCAGCCAGGCAATAAAGGTCGCATGGTACACCAATGTGTGTTGCCTGCAGCACATTATGTATACCACACACACACAGCCCAAAAGTCAATATTGTGAAATTTCGGCCAGACGGCTAACGAACAATGTGATTCGATAATTTCTAAATACAGATTTCAGTAACTTCCCATGCCGAGTTGCCATTACTGCTATCAGTGAGTGAATCAATTATAAGCCAAACTATCCATTAGTAGTTAGTTAGTTAGCTATGCATATAGACAGTATGAGGAAAGTTTTGAACAAATTTTACATGCACTTTGCTGCGAACAGTTCACTTCATACAATAAGGTTACTGTCCCTCCATTATGGTTCCAAATTAATTATTTAAGTCAGTGAGTGACTAAACTTGTAGCTGGCACCAATTGTACTGCTAACTATAACTAACTACTGGACAAACCATAAGTTAGTAAGTACCTATTGAACACAATGAATGTCCTTTCTCAACTCACGCAGTTTCTTACTATAAACAAAATTCATTCACTCCCACATTCATTTTACCGTAAACCAGACTATTATTATGAAACCCAGAGGATTGTGAAAAACGTAAAAACTGCAGGAAAAATACAGAGCTCAGCTGCTCGAGTAGAACCCCAAAATAATAATCAATACAACCAACTTGTACACATGGGGCTACACACAGTCAGTGTCTTTCATAAGGAAATGAATGAGGCCTCACAATGGTTCCAATCTCTCGCCACTATAGTTAGTTAGTCCTTCAAAAACTGATTGTTGTGTGTACTTATTTGCAATGGAGGAAATGAAAGCTGCCAGAGTCGTGAGATTTAGTTAGTCAGTCAGTGGACAAAGATGATACGTAAGACATTCATGGATTTAAATTTGTGCTCTTTTTGTGTCCAATCTTGCACGTTCTATCATCATCCATGTGCATTGAAGGCTACTAAAACTAACTAACTATGCTTCACAAGATAGATCCAAGTCTGTGCTCATGGAGTCTCTCACACTACTACACCATTGTACACACTAATCATGGAACTGTAGCTATAGCTTTGCTAGGATCTTTGCATAGGGCATCTCCTTGTTCGAGCATAACACAAGTGTGGTTCAAAACGAAATGTAACTATCACAACTAACTAACTAACTAGCATAGGGAAGCAGCTGGGTAGTGTTGAATGTCTTGTATGCATGGTGCATGCAATACCAAGGATGTTCTAACCAAGTATATAAGCTGAAATGCAGGCATGCATGTATGTACGCCGTACATCTCCTATTACCTTCCCCTGAGAGCAATTTATTGTTTCATAAAGGTTCTCCCGTTCAACCAAGGGAATTAACTCGTGCAGGGTTCACCCTTTTTTCAAATTGCCAAGCGCCAGGAGTGAAGGAAAAAATGGCCTTGTGCTTTCACTGTAGCCTGAGTGAGTGGGACTGAGGGTGGCTCAAAATCTTGGGATTACGGTGAATACCTAGATGATGCAGCACATAGTGGTAGTTAGTTAGTTAGTTTGTACTAAATGAAAACACTGGCTACATGTTTAAGACGTGGTGGTTGCTGATAAATGCAATATATGAGAGCCTATATAGGAAGAACACAGGGACTACCATGTAGCAATAATAATGTGTGTTATCAAATTCTGTGTGTGTGTGTGAGAGAGAGAGAGAGAGACTCGCTAAATAACTAACTAGCTATATAGCATGATGGTTTGGTTGAGAAGGAACATGAACAGCGCGTAGGAATTATATATAGGATGTGCATAAAGTGAGTTGCAAGAGCTCAACCATTTCATATTGTATGGGAATGCCTTCTAGTGTGTGACTAACAAAAAAAAAAAAGATTTTTCCCAATACTAGATGAGAGTGGAATTCTTAAAAATATCCATTTTTGATGATGAGGAAAGGCAGTTTGTTCCCACAACTATAGAGTAATATTCTAATCAGGTGATGAAACACACGAGTTGGTGAAAAAATTTACCAATCTTTCAAATACATATATATATATGGATGAGTGACTCCCTGTGTGTGTAGGGATTGGCAAAAAAGAAGTCCTTCTGATCTATTTGAAATGGCACTGTCCTACAGATACTTTAGATGCTAGAATACTTTCAGACTTATTCACTTTTCTTTTAGCTGCCCACTTGCATACTTACTTACTAACTAACTACACATGTAGTCAGTAGTAGACAACAACAGCACACAAAACACTTTTAAGAAAATACCACGAAAAAAAAAACTCATGAATCCAAATGCATGCGAAAGCGAATCTAACCCAAAATAGTTGTTGCAATACAAATACAACTAACTTAACTATTCCTACAAGATGTATGCAGTAGTGCACACATTATAATTAAAACAAGTGTTCACCGATTTCTAGTAGATACACTCATGAGTAATAGGAAACTCCGTATAGACTCACTCACACAAACGTTTCAACACTTAAACTTGATTGATTGTGCAGCAAACTGATCTGATGATGGTCATGCAAATACTTTGATTTTTCCAGGACACAGGAAATTAGAAAAGACTCTTGTGGCAATAAAACTCACAAAATCTCAATCTTCAAGTCTTCAAATCTAAGTAACACCAAATTGTATTATTGTGATCACTTAATTATTATGACGATGAACAGGAATTGCAAAAATGTAGAGATGATGAGCACCTTTAGAATGAACAAGTGTGCGTCATCCTTTGTTCCAAGTAAGTAAGCAAGTAACCAACTTATACTATTACAAGCTATTTCTTTTCACAAAGGAATTAACTCTTTGGACGCACTTGAAAACTAACTGCTCGGGAAATTATAGATTCCCTTCCAGTTTACCTATTGTTGTCTAATTTTTACACCACTTTTCAACACTGGGGAACTAACTTACACCAACCACTGGGCCAGGAACTACAAGCTCCTTCAGCAAATGTGTTTGCCTTGTTTTTTTCTTCTTCTTCTGCAGACTCAGAGAGTGGAACTGTACATAGACACACACTATGAGAGCGCTGGCAGAGGACTGAAATCCATCCAGCAATGGAGGGAGGAGTATAGTGAACTTGGCTTGAGTTAGAGCAGCATAACATAGACCAGCTCGCTGAAGGTTTCTTCGTTCACAACACACATACACTATGTTAGTTGGTATGCCTTTTTCCCTTGGTTTTGGTTCGTACTAGCAAAGTATATGTACAACTACTAACTAACTACAGCATAGAGGATTGGGCCATGTAGAAGAAGGATGCATTTTGCATTATTACTTATTGGTACTACTACTAACTCCAACACACTGCCGTATGTTATCATGGTTGTACTCCGTCGTAGAGCGTATTTCTTATGAGTCAGTTTTAGCCATCCTAAAAGAAAGGCTCTTTTTTTCCCAACCTATGGGGTACACTACAGAAAGATTGGAGGAAGCTAAGGAGTCACAGTTAAGCTTCTTATAGAGGCCCTCAGATGGTTATTTGTAAGTTAGTGCTGGGAAATCTCAAGTTTTCAGGAATCAGTTAGTTGTATGTAGCACACCTTTTATCATTGTGAACAACTGAAGGGGAAAAAAGTTGCGAGTTGGGGTTGCTAAATGTGGCTGGAAACTATAATATAGATGTTTTTAAAATTTTGGATCTAGCAAAGAAATGATTCCAAAGAATATATATGCTGGTTGTATACGAAAGGGATGTGTTTCCTTGGAAAAATTATGAAATGGGACTAGCCATAACTACAAAATACTAGAATAGGAACTTGTAACATAGTGCTAGGTAGTGAATAAGTTGGTACAGCAAGTAGAACTAGGTTCATGAAGTTGAATTCACAATGTGTTGAAAATGGTACGAGTTTTGAAGTTGACTTGACATGGTAGAAACTGATCCATGGCAAAAGCCCATTTGCTTAGGCACTTTGCGTACGTTTTTTGACGAGAGGTTCACAGACGGAGCCATAGGTTTGGTATCGCTAGAGCTACAGCACTACTAGTTTCATTAGTTAGTATGTGCTGCTGCTGCCAGAGAGTAGGAGCACAACCATAACCAAGTCCAATTACATCATGAAGGAAATGCTTGGAGCTAGAGCTGCTGGCTTCACTACAGAGTTTTAGTATCTAGTATCTGCTGCTGCTAGCATGGATGGAGCAACTGACTTGAGCACGTTACCAAAGTAGACCCTTCCACGAACAGTAACTAGTTGATTTTTCAAAAGAATAGCACAAGAATGCATGGGGTTGCTCATAGTTAGTTAGTCACTCTGTCCGTCTTTTGGACCATAGCTCCTTCACTTTCATTCCTCAGGGTACAAAAAAGTGCTTGTTTTTTGCACTACATTTTTCTTATCCATGCAAGGACTAAAGTTTGCAACAATGACTGACTGAGTGCATCATAAAAACTGACTGTAAAAAATAAGCTATTCATGAACTACTTTCAAATACAGACTGCCGATGCCATTGCTTCAAGCCTCAACTGTGTATCACTATGGACAATCTTATATATACATAGCGCAGATGGCATGTATATTATCTATTCGTACATTCGTTTTGGAATTGACTACCATATAAACTTGCTTACTTTATAGTTTCATTGCAAACTAGCTAACACATGCATTCATTTTTCATTTGTTTTTGACATTGTCGCACAGTAAGGCCGGTTGCCAGGAAGATAGCAAGCAAAATTCCATTAAAGTGCACCTTACAGGGTTTAAAATAATCATGAGTACACTATATTGTGTACTCCAGATGTTTATATGTGGCACTGACTGGACGCAAATAATATGGGGAGGGGTAAGATGGTTTGTATAGTAGAATATGAAATCAGCCAGTCGATCAGCCGGGAGAGTCAAGAAGAGTGCATTTGATGGTTATTTGTTGTGTACATCAGAGTATTTGGTAGACTTTAAAGCTTCAATGTCTGTCTTGGTAGACGTTGGGATGAGAGTTTTTTGAGAGACCCTCACTGCTTTTTTCATTAAGGACAAGACATTATTCTAGGAATGGGGGAGCTCGCTCACAGGTGTGTTGTATTGAACTACCAAACAAACATTATCTTTGGGTATACTCTCAGTCAGTCAGTCAGTCCGTTTTAGCTTCCCTGTCAAGCTCTTGCGTAAGTATTTTACTAACCAAAGCCCTCAGTGTAACTATATAGCATACAAATGTGTATTGTTTATTTAGTATGGTGTTCTTGAAGAGTGAAATTTTTGCTCACTTTCAATGTAAAGTGCATTGCCAACTGCATTGTGCTGCACAGGGCCATGGCTATGCAGTTAGTTGCACTACTTACATACTGTAGTTATAGTTTAGTAACTAACTATGACTGCATGCGCTATATGTGTGCTCCATTCAGTCACAGTCAGCCAATAGCAGCATATAGGAATGTCATGTTGGTAACTAACAAAGCAATATAATACGTGAGCGCATTGTTGGTCGGTACACACAGTACTACTGCTAACACTAGCTCTATATAAAGCTATATTGATGGATGAGAGAGGGTTGGGAACTAGACGGTGGACTTGCTGTTTTCCCCTGGCCTTTAGTTAGTTAGTTAGTTAGTTACAACAAAGAAATGTTGGGTCCTTTTTGTACGGTTTCATTGCTTTACGTGTAAAGGGAACAGGTACATTGTTACGCACTGCACATAGAGCCAAGGTGCACACGAAAGAGACCAACACAAGGGTGTATTTTCCACTATGTAGGCAAAACCATGCGGGGGGAACAATGGGAGAGGAAAAAATGGAAATCAACTCAAACTTTACCATTAGTGTGCACACATAATCTCACAGTCTGTGGATTGCACATTTTGAATGATTACGTTAATATCCTGTGATGGTGCTCTCACTCCTTAACAGCCCCTCAGTTTTCTGCAGACTCAGCTACATGCATTATGGCACATGAGAGGTTGCTAGTTTCGTTAGTTTTAGTATTGTGTTGAGTATAAAGGATGTAATGTAGTTACACTAGAGCGCCGTGTGGTGATTTGGTACCACTGTGGAGATTCATCACGTTATATTGTGAATCATAGACACGAATGAAATTCAGCCTTGCGCTTGGGTACTTTTTTTTACTAAACTATCAAATTTATTTCAGAGAATGAGTATCGTTTTTGTTGTACTATACATATAAATGTGTAGTACTATGTCTGCTAGATTTGTGCCTTTTCTTATAGTATTCTTTGTTTACATTCTGAGCTTTCTTAAGTTTCTTGCATGCATTACAAGGAACTGACCATTTTCATTAGCATCATTGTGTTTTGTGTAGTTAGTACGTTGTTATTACATAGTCGATAGTAACTAACTGACTTTGTTGTTTTTTAAGCATGCATCGCTACTTATAATTTTTTTTGAAGCCCCACATAATATTTGCGAACCTCATGCAATTAGCTAGCTACATTGCATTTTGCATTCCCAGTACACATTATAATGTACAGTCAAAGTAGGAAGAACGCATATTTACACACACAGAAGCATGCACGAAAGCATTAATGAGAACTCAAGGAGACCACCAAAATGAGTATACCTTCTGCAATGTTACACAATTCAAGTCCATGTAGTGTAGGCAACCAAAAAACTTGGTGTGAGCAATTCCACGTCTTTTGCATTCCCCCAGTCGCAATGAGATGGGAACTCAACCTTAGGTGACTGGTTCTTGCGTACAGTACGCCTTGCAATTGCAACAGCAATGACACTGAGCAAAGTCCTTGGTTTTTCTTGCTGTGCATACAACTTTCCTCGTCACCACGCATTTGCTAACTAACTAACTAGCTATAGCTAACGAGTTGCCAATAAAAAACTGTCACTGGCTAACTCACTGAGGCTGACGAGATGTGTGTGTGTGTGTGAGTGCGAATCCAAATGTGTATACAATGCATAGAGCAAGGCTTGTATATATTTTATGCGCTCAAAGCTGCACAAAAAATCATGTTTTTTTCACACTCCGCATGTGATGAATACACATGGATGGAGGAATGTAATAAAGGCAACAGAAAAGTGAGTTACGCTCAGACATACATATATTCAAGGCACATGTAATAATAATGATAATATTGAAAAATGCCTGTGAATATGAGAAGCCAGTGTGAGCAACTGAAAAGCAAAAAAGTAGGCATTTTTAAAGGATTAAAGACTAAAAGATTTAACTAACTAACTAACTAACTGGCTTACTTAACTGACGAAAGGAACTTAGAGACGCATATGGTATGAGACATGCGTTATTGCATGCCACTATATTCAAAGATGCATGCATAGGAGGAGCTTTGTGAATAGTTTATATGATGACTTTTGAAAGAGTAGCAGCTGATGAGACGAAACACATGTTAATGCATCTTATGTAAAAGATTATTATGGAAGCATGTAAGGTGCTTTCATCCTGCCCCGTGACCCTTGCTATGAGATCTTTGTGGGAAAATGGGGAGCAAAAGAAAATTCGAATCAATGTACAGGGTATGCTAGTATGCACAAGGAAAATTTCAAATGCCAGAGATGGTTCTATATACATTCATCATTACTTGGTTGTTTATATTTCAGCTAGTGTCGAGACTTTAATTCATTACATTGATTTGAGAAGCTAAGTTAGCAATCAAGCAAGAAATTACCGTCCATTGCGAAGAAAATATTGAATTCTACAAACAAAATGATTTAAACCGTCTGGACCGTTTAAACACGTAAATACTTTTTATTGTTTTCTAGACTCCAGACCCTAAAGATTAATTTATTTCATACTTGTTGGAATATATTTGCACACTGAAGTAATAAATGCCTTAGTGGCACAATGGTATCATAAGACTAGCTAAGAAAAATAAAATTGTCATTTGGTTCAATACATAATTTACAAAAGTTCATGCATAAGTATAATAATGCCGAGCAAGTAAATCTAGGCAAACCCCTGTATCTCTAGCTAAGCAACTCTGCATTGAGCACAAGAGCCAAAATCCTCACTCCAGGTCATAGTTACGAGTAATAACCACTTTCCTCCTCCTTCACAACCAAGCTATACATGCAAATTTATCTCATTTTTCTGTCAAATTCCCAACTGTATTGCTCTCTAGCTGTCGACATCCCTCATTTCCATGCATAACACATACTAACCCACCAACTAACAGCTAAAAAATCCCACATTCCTCAACAATGGGCACCATCAACCCTTTAAATCACAAAACATTCCAACAGCTCTACGCCTCACTGACTCAATATCATTTGAATGCTAAAAAACGCTGTCTTACAGACAAATTGCAACAAAAAGGCATAGCTAACTAACTAACTACTAGACTACAAAAAAACTATCTTCTTTACTATATTCTCATGCTCGTTGTTATCATCTGATTTCAACAATCATCCACTATCTCTTTCTCACATACACATTTTTTCCTCTCTCTCTCACATACACACAAATAATCATCCCTTCACAAGGAAAACTTGAGCTGTAACTGTATAGACTATCTGCAGACTAGACAGAACGTAAGAGTTTTCCTATCCTGTGTAGGTTAAACCATCTAGCAGGATAGGGTAAAATTTACCTTCTTTTTGCGGATAGGGTAAACACATGAGAGAAAAAAACTTCTTTCTTTCTCCTCTCTTCCCTCATCTAGCCACTAAAGAAGTTCACCCTTCCTTGCTGCACTTTGGATGGAGATGGCGTCACATTACAAAGGGTGGAAAATCTAACATCCAACAACTGGAGAGAACTCCTAAAGGCCCCAGCATCGCACAGTCATTCAGAGTGGAGTGAACATGCTAGTTACTTTCAGATTTTCATCCCAGAATCCAAGATCCGGCTGCTGGAGGAATCCCAATGCGAGTGAGTGAATGTGACTAACTATCCAATATCCAGTGCACACTGTACACACACAAACTACAGACATAGAGCTTGGCGTTTGCAAACTACTTTTAGACTTGTGCGCTTAAGCCTTGTTCAGATGGATGCGATTTTTAATGCCATGATATGGATCTACAATTGTACATGTGATGCCATGTGACAAATTCTGCAATTTCATTGCATGTCCGCAATAGTTGCGATAAATCGTATCAAAACAAAAGTTCAAGCCATTGAACATTTTAGGTGCAAACATGCGATCAGTCAATTTCATTAGTCAATATTTTATATCTTCGTTAAGAAAGTTCGTTAAGAAACTAGTGCACAGCTGACAAATTAAATGGTCGCAATCGTCATCGCTTGTGCACGTTAATCAAACAAAGAATTCAGTTGCTGCGTAAACGCATGCGTCCAGTCGAAAGTCAACACTCACGCCGCATCAATCGCACGTTTAGATCGCAGCCATGTGAACAAGGCTTTAAGGTTCAGTTAGATGGAAAGAAGCAATGTTCCTCGCTCACTGAGAGTGAGCTGCCTTGAATTTTTCAGATGGGAAAAGATGGGGGAGAGAAGGGATGTTGATGAATGCCGATATTATTGCTTTTTGGTCTCACATGGATTCATGGATGGATGTAGTCGAGTTGTTGGAATAGAATGCATGTGTCTCTTTCATCATGTGGAAATTCGTATGTCTGGCTGTGTATCTGTGATGGAGATGCTATGACTACGACTAATGCTGATTTGAATAATGTGTACGACTTTGCAGATTATATTAATATGAGTAGGATGAAAGTGGTGCATTGTTTTTATTGTAATCTAATATTTGGTTGGGAGGAAAGACGGGGTTTTAGAGGAGACTGCAATTTGATGCAAGAGAGGAGGGCGATCCGTTCTTTACAGCTGGGAGTTTGTTGATGATGCGAAAAGCAATTGAATGTTAGTAGATTCCATGCGTATGATGAGTGAAGGAAGCTGGAAATTTTTGGTTTTGAATTTTACCTTTGATTTGATGGATTAGCAATCAGTTTCTATGAAATGTATAAAGTACATAAGTTTCCAATAGTTTTTCACCAAAACGGTTGAAAAAAATTCCAAAAAAGTAGATAGACAACAAATGCAATACGTAATTAGCTATATACTTTTAGTTAGATTAACTAACTACAAATTATTTTATACGAAATAAGAAAAAGTAAACTACCAACATAATTGATGAGAAATGAAATATTTTGTAATGTGAATGTATGTTCATTTTTTGTATGCGGGTGGTGAGAAAGCATTAGGGGTTAGTTTGGGAAAAGGCTTTGAGAAAGAATGTACGGTAGTATTTAGAAGCCCTTACTGAAAAATACTGCTTTGATGACATGAAGCAACTGGAACTGATAGATTAGGGCTCAAATTTGAAGAGCTTTAAAGTTGAGGGAGGATGGAAGAAGACTAGCCCACAGGCAGGCTGTATTGCTAGCAACTGAAGGAAAATGAGCCGCTTTGCTCTCATCTCATCAACGCCAAGGTCTTTTCACTCGCTCTGTTCCCATTTAGTTCTTACTCCATCTCTCCTCCTTTTTACTGTTCATGTTCATCAAGAGAATGGAGCAGGTAGTTTCTTCTTTCGTTTCGTAAGTTAGTTAGTTAGTTACCTAGGACCGATGATGCTACCTTAGATGCTAACTAACTAACTTATTATGGCCATAGAAAATAAAGGCTCACAAAAAGGTATTTCTCTAAGACCATAGCCAATAGTCTTGTAGGTTGAGCCTCATTGTAAAAGTGAGTAAAGTACATGCGGAGAGATTTTCACAGAGTTTCAATAATCATCATAACAATAATACTGCTGTAGTTAGTTAGTTTGTTAGTTCCCTGTCTAGCTTTTAAGAGCTGGAGTGAACAGGTAGTTCCTTTTTCGTTTTAAGCTGACAGGCAGTAGGCAGGTAGTCAACTCATCATTTTTGGATAGCAAGAAAAGTTGGGGGAGAACAGGGGGGTGTTCTGAATGCAGTTAGTTAGTAAGTATGAACTAAAAGCATCCAACTTTTTGTCCATTGAATTCTAAGGCTACGGAATGCACCTATGTATGTACATGTATGTATACATGTAAGAAAACGCACCTGGACAAGAACTGTGAGTCCTAATTTCTTAAAGTTTATAGTTAGCTTGTGCATTGCATATGGGAGGCACTGGAATGGGTTATATGTTCACTCATCCAAAGCTTGATTTTGGTACAGCTGTACTCTAGCTGAGTGAGTGAGAGTGTACTATTGATGTTTGCAATGTTTTTAACTTGGGGATGGCGTTGTTTTGTTTACTTTGGAGAAATAAAAATGTTTAATTCCGGGTTGATTAAATTGAAAATATTATGTGTTTTGCATTGAGAACAGTTTTGCAAGCGTATTTATTCATCATGACGTGATAGCTCGCACTTATTCTGTGAGAAATGATGAACGGGGAGAAGTAGAATGGGGGTTTCATTTCATTTGCAAATTGAATTCGATAGCATTGAAGTCCAATACGTTTTATGAAAGCAAATCTTGAACGTTTTCCGTTTGTTGCTGTTAGCTTGCTTGAATTTCAACTATGTTGATAGAATCAATAGTATAGTGAAGTTGGTGCATTCAAAGTCAGTGTGAGTATACGGGTATTTTATACTTTTCATACAGATTTGTTAATGGTACAACCCCATCGTGTTGCACAACGCTCTCAGTTTTAATTTGAGATCAAATTTTCTTAGTATAAAAAAGCAAGGGAGTGAATGAGATCCATGCACTTAATTTGTTCAACTAGCGAGTCAAAACTGACTCATCATAGGATATGAAAAAAGAACTAAATAATTCGCTTTCGCTCCTCCGTATCTTCCTTGTGTGTAAGTAGATTAATACACCACTCACCGACTATTGTTTGTTTACAATGCCTTTCAGGAGGAAAATATTCTTCCCATTTTAGGGAATCTAATAATTTTGGACAGCAATCCATAAATGTTGAAAATTTGCAAAATTTCAACCAAAGTATAGATCTGAACTCTGAACCAAGCAATGGCAACGAATATCATGGCAAACTTACATAAAATCAGGATCAGAATGCAGCTCTACAAAATTCTTGCAAACCGTAAGCTCAACAATCCATGTAATTTGCTCTTTGAGCTCCCATTTGACAATGCCCATAGTACAAGAGAAATGAAATGAGCAAATGAACTGTCTGAGAATTCTCCAGTGCCTAAAAAACAGTAGTCAGTCAACTGCACTATAGCAAACTTACTACCAACTCTATAAAATTTGTCAGATGTGCACTTCCTCATCGATCAGCATAATATTGTGGACATATGCAACCCATGCCAGTATAATTTTGTATGCACTGCATCACACGAACACATTCTGCATATCCAATTGAGACTATATATGAGCTCCCCGAAGCTGTAATTTATTTAGAACCATCAGAAGAGTAGCAACTGTTGTTTCGTTTGTAACTAACTAACTAACTAACTAACTATAACTCTCCGATACTGTGTTCTGCCTGAACCATGGTGAAATCGCACCCCTGGTATTTGCTCATTTATTCCCCAAGACCCAATGGTTTCCCTCTATGCTCGTGCATCAATTCCCACGTGCCACTGGCTCACTGCATACTTTTTTCCCTTCCTTCTAATTCGATTAACAAAAATTCAACAATCAGTCCAGCACAATCTTATTCACGAATGAATTGGAATGAGCTATTCCATTCCCACTCTGTCATAAAGCTAGTATACATGAGTTTCAGTTGATTCCTAAAACATGAGAGAAGTCCACCCCTCTTCTGTATAATTTGCAAATCCTATTTCTAGCATATTGTTTCTATAACCTTTTAGTGAGAAAAGTCGTCTGTCCAATCAAATCAGTATTTTCTTTTTTAGTCAGTTAGTAACTTACTTTTAGTTAGAAAATGCATTACATGTTGAGTAATAAGCAAGCAAATTGGTATGTAAACTATTATAGTTGGGATGCAGGCATAAAGGATGGAAAAGAATTTGAGAATTGTCTCAGAGTGCAGAGTCAGTCAGAAATTATAATACAGCTTGGATCCAACAAACTAGGCCTTTGGATTCCCATGTGTGTGTTTACATTTAAAAATCCTAGATGGTGCTGGTAATGTTTTTTACTAGAATGTAACTTGACAACAGTTTGCAAGTTTCATTGCTTGACTTCTTTTATGGTAAAATGGTGTATTAGGGAGGAAATTGTGAAATTTAACAGTCTTGGGATTGGTTACAGAAAGAGTGTCATTATAAATCCACGATGGTTTGAACAAATGATTTTTTTTCATGTTATATCCTTATTTAGAGCAGATTCGTGAACAGATTTTAGTATTTAGGAGTCTTGACTGATTTCCCCTTTTTACCAAACAAAGATAGTTTTGCTTATTTTCTCACTCAATCAGACACTCAATTATTGCTTTGTTGATATTTATCATTTTGGCTTAAATTATTTCAATTTACAGGTCTTGAGTAAATGCAAAATTTCCAATGAATTTGTCTTTTCATCACGTATATGTGTACTTTAATGGTCTACAAAAGGAATAGTAAAGTTGGCCCTGTATTCTTCCTTCTGTATAATCATCTAACATCTAATATGCTCAATATAACTCTCATCTTTCAGTCTTGTAAACGAGTCTGTGACATAATGATGGTGATGAACCAATGCTATATATAGTGAATGAGTGAGTGAGGGCTTGAAAAAACCAAACAAGTCAATGCAGGACGTAATATAACGACGTAACGTATATATAGTAATGAAGAAGTTGGAAATTCAATGCGTTCCTCAAAGGTTGCACACTACTACAGCAGTCATTGATACCAAGAAACTTGTTGAAGGACATACTCATATTCATGCATTGTTTTGGATTTCAACAGTTTGAACGAACAAATTTAATGAGTATATGGTCTTTGTACATAACTAATACTAAAAATAAAGTGTTGAATGAGATATAGAGCATAATTTGCCAGTTGGTAAACATATTTTATAGTTTTGTGATGTAGTAGGTTCCCAAACAGCTCAAATTCACTATTGAATTAATTGCAGTAGATGGATACTGAATGCGCATTTTACAATCTCTGTTTACGCTAACTAATAAGTGCTGGATCTAAAGATAGCTCATGTGCTTTCCTTACTACGATTCAAGTTTTTAAGAATCAAAGTATCCACGGGTCATTTAGATTGATGGTTAGTGATTGAAATTTACGGGCATTCTTTTTTCTGGAATTGTCTACCACATTATAGGATAATAGATTTATATGGCATTATGATACTTTATTGTCAGTTTTCTTTGGAGGATAAAATAACAGCATATTGGGTAGCCAGGGTCCGAGATGGTCCGATTCCAAAGCATGATACTGTGCTCTAAATTAGCTCAATTTGTAGTAGCGTATTAGTAATACGGCCTTAAAATTGAATTGAACTATAATAAATAGCGTCTACGAGAAAACTTAACACGTAAATACATTTACAACTATCACTTTTATGAAACAATCGCAAATATTAGTGCTTATAGGGGATTCTTACATAATAAAAAGATAGCAAAATGATATTTAGTTAAAAAATTAATTTTAAGCATCTTCGTACTAACTAAACTAATAATATTGTATTATTCTAGCATCATATATTGAATATAAAATTGCCTACTTGCACTAATACACGTGTACACGTACACATGTTATCAGCATATGGTAAACAAACACGTGAAATGAATTTAAACATCAGTGTGAACTCATAAAAGTTTCAAACAATGAACCCATTTTTTATTAGTTGTACTGTATACATTTTCACTTTCATACTACGTAAGAACTCAAATGACAATTCATTACTATTTACAGTATCAACCTCAATTGTTTTCTTACGAACCACAACCAACTAACTATATATTGATATCTTGCATGCAATCTCGAAACTCTTATGCTTATTCAAATCATGTCTAATTCTGATTTATTAAGTTATTACCAACTTTATTACAATAATTTACCATAGCATTGATAATGAGCTACTTCTTGAGTAAAAAAATAGTTGCATTTTTTATTCAGTCACTCACATACTTTTATTACTTCTAATTACTCTAGCAGGCAACCAAACAAGAATCCTCACATGAACAACATGTAAGCAACTGACTACAATTAGCAGCAAAATAGTATAAAACCCATGCATTTAGCTGGGAGTTCTTGTAAATGACACAATTATCAATTCAAGACTATATGAGCACTTGTGAATTGGCGACCTGAATTACACCCCATGTAACAACAATGTGACCCCATAATCCTACAATAATAGGAAGTGCGTGTCATCATCGATAATAGGAAGTGCATAATAACAAGCAACTTGAAGCTCGCTCCAAAGAAATGCACAGCAAGTAACAACGGCACATGGGCAAATAAAAAACGCAAAAGGCATGCAGTGAGCATATTATGTACTAGACATACTTTGGCGAATACCAGACATGTGTGCACAAATCGCACAGGTAATACATGTCAGGCCATGATGTAGTTCTACGTTCGTTGTAGAAATTATGATGAATGCTATTCCCATCCCTTTGAGTATAGTCCAATCCATTGCTATATGTGTTCCTGTATGTTCCGTTGTTTGGACGTAACCCAAGTTCAAGTCAGAGGACAATCTGCAAAAGTCATCATGTAAAGATAGCAGGAGGTATATAAATATTAATTTGATGCCATTGCTTCTTCATTGCTACTTGACCTGACTTTGACAAAAAAAAAGCTTATCTATCCTTATTTGTAAACTGGCTGAAGTCAATCGAAAATGAATATGCATGAATTGAGTAAATAAGTGAAGCTTGTGCTAAAATAGCTTACTTTTTGTTAGTTAGAGTCATAGAAGTAGATATATATAATAATAGAGTTAGTTAGTATGTTAGCAATATCAATGCAACGGTGTATTCTAGTCAAAGATAAATGAAATTATTACTTGTTGCATAACTTTAGAAGAGGAACATAATAGAAAGCTAAAAAAGTGTACATTCTTTAACACTTTAACCCTTGACAGCTAAAAAAATTTCTTCCTCGTCTCTTTTGAATCCATTTGAGAATAAAATGGTCGAAAAGTTGTGTATGGTTTTTATGACATACCAAGTCCTATTTTATTGACAAGCCAACCGAGATATTTACACTGTAGTGAGTGCTCAGAAATAAGCTGCTATCGCATCCGCATAGCAGTTATAGTTTATAGTAAAGCAGATAAATAACAGTCCGCGTCGCACCGTGGGAAATAGTTCAAAACTTGCTTTGTTTTTGTGCTGAGGAGTGCTCTAATTTTGTACAGATCGTTTAATTGCTAGCAATAGTCGTCATAATGGAAACTTTGCACGCAAAATTTACTCCACTACAAGTTAACCAAAAGAGGAAGCTCGCTTTTGTAATCTTGTCTATTTGATGATAGCCATAGCATTGAGTTCCCTGTGAAAGCAGTCTTTAATTTGAACTATAAATGTCAGAATAATTGTAGTTGTAATTGTAACTTAAGCATAAAATTTTTGTGAATTCATCTTTTTATAAATAAACGAATCAGATGTTCAACCTTTACCAAACAACAACTCGTCATCGTCACAAGTTAACTTTTACCTTTGTCAAGTAAATCTGTAACTGAGCATCATTTTTCCCCCATATGTGTGAAGATCCCAACTCCAAAAGCGTACTTGAGGAGAGGAGTACCAAGTTGCGTTAGACGGAGCAAGGAAGCATACAGACAATGACAATTTGCTACCTACCTTCCTTACCTCAGAAGGTCCAAAGAGTCTACTGTGAGTGAATGCTTTGTGGTAGACTTAAGGATTGCACTGACTACAACTTGAGTGCTTTTAATGTGGATTCCTTGTTGGGCCTTGAACACATGGCTTTAGTTGGTTAGTTAGTTAGTTAGTTTACATCTGATATCCAGCCAGGAGAGATTTTTTTACAGGTAGGAAGCTTTCCCGTCACACAGTAGGGGTACACCCGATGCCGTGTAAAGTCGTACATTTCTACGTGCGTAAATCCCCCAGCCAATCAGAGCAGACTACGTGCGTAAACCTCCCAGCCAATCAGATCACTAAGGAGAAGTTGGAAGTCTGCTCTGATTGGCTGGGGGATTTACGCACTTAGAAATGTACGAGTTTACACGGCTTCGGGTGTACCCTTAGTATATTCTAACCAGAGGAGAGTTTAAAGTCTCGAGTCAGATCTCGCATCATTATGTTCAGTACAGAGTTTGTAAATACAGAGCACACACATAATGCTTTTAGTTGATGCTGTAAGCACACAGCACAAGTGTAGCCAGCCAATGGTTTTTTTCTCACCACTTAATGAGGGAAAGAAAAGGTGCACATAAGAAAGAACTTGCATGCATACACGGTTTTTTTTTTATTTGGAGTTAGTTTGACAGAAAAAAGTGTACTTTTGGATCTATACGTTATCGGCATGAATTGGTGCTAGTTGGTACTGTAGTCTGAGACGATATGAACTAGTAAGGAAGTTTTTTGGTTTTTTCAGAGGAAGAAGTAATATTGTTCTGTGCACTTGTTCTTCGCAGGTTTCCGTACAAATGTAGTTAGTTTGTTCTTGCTCTCAACCTAAAAACTTTGCTTGTAGGTCAAATGAAGAAAGCAGTGTTTCATGCAAAACTGCTACAATTCTCGGATACCCAATCTCACTGGGTTTGGCTTTTATTTACTTCATCATGTGTTTATAAAGCACAGAGATGGCAGAATGAGAACAAAAAAGTGTGAATGAACAAAGAGGGAATCCCTATATGTTTAGCTACACTGACTATACGTAGGACAGAACATTCTTACCTCATTTTGACATAATAATCTTCCATGTGGGGATCAAGCCAATTTTCTAGAGCAATTGTTTTCTAAATTTTTTAACATTATACATGGTCAAATGCGCCTTTAGTTTGTAAAGAGTAGCTAAGCTTACATCTTCTTGGCCATGACTACTTTATACATGAGCTATGAACTTAAAAATAATTAATCCTGCTTACTGAAAAGTACAGTAATCAAAATTAGTCAATTTTTTGCATGCCTATAGATGATCCATGCATTGCTGGGTGCGTCGCTATTCACTTTATGGAAAATGGTAGAATTCTAACTACACATGAGGAAACTTGCAGAGACTCTTATTACTCAATACTCACTAATATTGAGTTGCAATCTGTTTCAAACTCGTTTATTCATAATCATCTCCAGTAAACTGCGGCTGCCTGAAAAAATTCAGACTGTTTCTGTACGCCTTTACTACAGTGATACAAAAATATGAGCATTATATCACGTTAGTAAAACCTCACTAATTGAAATTAGAGATGGCAACACAGATAGACAAGGAACGTCTAAACGACGAGTACGAGTCATAAAACTATACGATGCTTACAGCTCAGTTTCAGATAGTTTTGTAATGAAAATCAGTTAGGTAACAACGTATGCGTTTTCTCATATAAACAATTTGGTTGTGGTTGAGACGAGAGTCAATGCAATCAACGTTGAGAGGAGTTACGACGTGATTTGCAAAAGAAAACAGAAGTTGTCAAGCCTCACGCGGTCAAATAAATGCAGATAGATGTCATATCAGCTAATTACGTCATATCTTCCTGTTACCAATTTCTTTTCCGACACGGACACTGTACAGATATATTGCTTCGCCTGGTCTTAAATATGCTGCTTTTTAGTTATGAACTACAAAAATTCTACTCCAAAAAAATCCGTTTATGTAAAAACAAATTTTCACAGTCACACTTTTTATTACTGGCTTGAAAAAGGAGAGGAAAACAATAATAGCGTGCTAGCACGCATTAAAATGGAATCAATAGTGATAAATGGCCTTATTTGATTTTTAAAAGCTGACCTAAACTATTTCAGCTCTGCTGTGCATACATATAGCTGTATTGTTTAAGACCCGTGAGGGACAACAGACTGGCCACCGGTGTTTTTTTCGGTATGAACATGAACGAAACGTAAATCGTATTTTCATGCAAAATTCCCATACTAACTCCCAATCCTCAGAATACGCCATTGATTGACGAAAGGCTTATGTATGTTATTTCTTTGGCCAAACAAAGAATAAACAAAACAAATAACAAAGCTTGGGAACAAAACATCATGTAAACTGACGCACAGAAAAAATATGAGGAGCGAGGAACGATGAGATATATACGCGGTTTACGGTAAAAATGTGTTGGTGGCTCGAGTTAGTTTGCTAGCATTCACTCGGATTTAAGATGAAAATAGAAGGGTTTCCTTTGTCAATGTTATGAAAACTTGAGTGCCTACAAAATAAAGCTGAACTCTAGATACTACAAATCCTTCAATGCCATTCATATTTTTTAAGTCGTCGCAATTTTTCTTAAAACCAAACTCATTCACTAATTCATGGAAGAACTCATGTCTTATGCTAAACTTTAAAAGTTCACTTTGTAAACGCACTCGGTCCCCATCATTTAAAATCACAACCCATGAATGCACATAGTCGCAGACTATTATCATTAGCCAAAACCTCATTTTAGTCAAAACTATCCTAATTAACTGATCAACTGCATATTTGACGACAAAAAGGTAGTCTCAAACTATAATATTTAGCTCTCATATCTTTTTTGCACAAATCTAATCTTGATCACTCAAACATGTCAACAAAAATCTTTAAAACCTCGCAAATCCTTCCCCTGAAGCTTGCAACCATTAACTAAACAACAAATCTTCTGCATGCAAAAAATCATTGTTGGCCGCAATTAAAGTTTTAACGGAATTTCGACAACTCAACGTTATACAGTTCATTTATGGTCAGATACTACATATAGCTACATTTTGTATAGGCCTTATCTGACTCTGCTCTTGTTCGTTCGTACCCCTCACTCACTATAAAAGCTGTTCAAACTTGACGTCATAAAATTAACCAAAAATCCACTTTTCCATTTCTCGTTCTAGCTTTAAAAAAAACCAACTTGAATTCTCTTTAAAAAACTATAATTCCATTTAAAAAAATACTGTTCAGTTCTATTGGACAGGATATTTTTCTGTACTGATTTTTTAATTTAGAATTTGTAGCGTACTTCTTGTGTGGCCCCATGGTGATGACCGTGTTGCTAAAAAAGAGGGCTGTGGTACTCGTACACGTTCAAACAACGCATAGCTAGATTTAGAGGGCTTGAAGCGTTCTCCCTATAGACGTACGTAATACGTGAATCATATAGGGTATATACTCCTCCTCCACAACAAGTAATATTTGTCTCTCTTTTTCATTTTCCATTTGGTTTGGTTTTGCATTGCTTCTATCCTCTCCCTTTCTCTCACTTGGTTTGTTGGTTGGATTGGTCCTGCTGGTAAGCTTGTCTGCTTAATATCCTTTCTGCCTACCTCTTTGTAGGAGGAAGGAGAATTTCCTAATTAAAATCCGAAATTATTCGACTGTGCCCCCTTTTTGTTCCCTGTGTTCTCAAACTTTGAAACAGACAAGTTAGTGAATAGAACAGAACAGGGGACTCACAAGTTTCTTGTTTGTGGAGTGAATTTGCTCCCAGAAAAGGGGGCCAGAAGGTAAAAAAAAGGTGAGCGTTTCTTGACGTTTTGGTAAAATAAAATTTGGGTGGTCAAGGAATATTCGGAGGGGAAATGATAGTTACGAAATGGGATTTTCATGTCTTGTGGATTCCTTTTTTGAACAGGAGTCTCGTTTGGACGGGTTGGTTGTGTCTGATTTGAAGGATGGCGAACCCAGGTGTTGCGACATCCAGGTCGGAGTTCATTGTTGGGGGGCGCTACAGACTGGTTAGAAAAATTGGATCTGGTTCGTTTGGTGATATTTATCTTGGTATTAACATCACCAATGGAGAGGTGAGTCTCATTTTCCTTGGGGTTGGTTTGTTTGGGTTTGTTGTGGACAGAATTGTAAAGTGAAAGGGCCGTTCAAATTGAAGGATACAATAGACGTGTGATAAATTGTTTCTTGTCGATTGTTCTGAAAATTTTATTCTTAATCAAAATTAGATGATTAACCTTTGCTGTTTGGTTTTTTAATGGACCTGTGAATTTTGATGCAGTCATTTTGTTTCTGTGCTTTGTAGTAGTTCAGTTTGTTTCCGGGAGCTCAAACTAGGGTTTTTAAGTTTAGGTAGCGAAATTGTTGGATTGTGTTTAGGCTCATGGACTTATTTGATTTTACATTTTAGAAAGAAGCAAAATGAATTGTGTATATGCTCATGAGAGCTTACAGACTAGAGTCAATGATTAGAGATCTATACTTTAACTTGGCAGCTTGCGTCTGTCAGTGAATTGGGAGTACTGAACAACGTTTTTAACAGTCTAGCTTGACTTTTTGAACAGTTTTACATGAACATTTTGTCATGCATATCTATTTTCAGTTTTGATGACACTCTCGTTCACATTGTCGTTTCATATTAACCTGTTGGCACTGGTCACATTTCTTTCTCTTTTATCTGCTACGATAACTGCGCTGTAGAATGATTTGTCGATGAACCATTTAGACTCATTTATTTGTATCATTAAAACTACGATTGGCTACTACAGTTGAGGGAAGAGGAAAATTGAATCATTGAAGTTCACTAGTCATTGTTGTGTACAATTCTGATTTATTTTGTTACTCTGTTTATTGATGCACATTGTTTATTTCCAATGTTTTTCAGGAAGTTGCCGTGAAACTGGAAAGCTGCAAAGCTCGGCATCCTCAACTTTTGTATGAAAGCAAGCTCTATAAAATTTTACAAGGTGGTGTCGGGATACCGCACATTCGGTAAGTTATAGTTACATCTACATCAGCAAATTATGCAGTTCTAAGTTCTATAAATTTGAAATGGACTCAAACAATATTTTATCTTATCTCCTTTGTGATAAATAATCCCGTCTGTCGATCACAGGGCGTCTCGATTATAAATTCTTCTTATTCCCATCCATCCTCAAAACTTTAATGTTAAACCAAAGTGTGGCCTAAAGTTCATATCCTTTTTATGACTCATCAAAATAATTATTGTTGCATAACGAACGACTGTAGTCTGTAGTAGTCCGAATATGAGTCAAGTTTTAAGTTAACTTACGTAAGCCTACCGATTGTGCACAAAAAAGCGGGCTAGCGGTAGCCCTTATAGCCTTGTTTTCCCCAGCTACAACGACAACATAGGCACTCACTTTTGGGCCAAAAATGTTAGTTAATTCCAAAACCAGTAGGATGTGTCCGAACGTCTGATCTATTAATTCTAAGATTAGTGACTAATGACCCACTGCTTATCGAAATCGGTAATGAACTTTAAAATTGATAGTATCTATATTAGTAGTCAATTCTTCTTAAGCGTAAGAAAATTCCGTAGCTCTCGGTCTCGCTCTGATTAAATAGAGCGACATGAAAATTTGTGTTGATAGGGACACTTTTGCAGGAATACCGAGTAGGGAGTCGTCTTGTTTTAACTGTGTTCATTTGTTTGATAGTTTGAAGAGAAATGGCATTGAAACATTCATATTGTAGTGTGTTTTGTTGGACTAAGCCAATATTAATTTTAATTATTTATATTTTTTAGATGGTATGGACAAGAGCGAGACTACAATGTCCTGGTTATGGATCTACTGGGTCCCTCATTAGAAGATTTGTTCAACTTTTGCTCTCGCCGATTCACAATCAAAACGGTTTTGATGCTAGCTGACCAGATGATAGGGAGAGTTGAGTACATTCATACCAAAAACTTCATTCATCGAGATATTAAGCCAGATAACTTTCTCATGGGGATCGGTCGGCACTGCAACAAGGTAAGATTTATCCTTAACCTGTTTTTCTCATATTCGGCTGAAACTTTTGGCAAATTAGCTTAACACTATCACTTGTTAGGTACATGCCGTGCTACTAAAATATTATCTACCAGCGTTTAAGTTGAAGCTCACACCAGAAAAAAAAGTGTAAAAAACAATAAATTAGTACTATGCACTAAATCCCAAATCCCTTAATTTCGAGATTTTTCCCATGTTAGATTCCGCAAAAAAAAAATATCGCAAACAAACATATATTACTAAATTCATAATATTTTTTCTACGACAGCTGAAGTAAGGAAGTTTCAGGGCTGGAGGCTTAGCAGTATATACAGATATCTGAGTATAAGTAGTAAATGAGCTGTTTTGAGTTAGCAAATGAGTTTTCAAAATTTTAGACCAATAAGCGACAAACAGGTGAAGCAGTTGTAAGCATTGTGCTGAATAGGATTAAGTTGCATATTGATTATCGTAGTTAATTTAAAGTTTTTTGTTGTAAGTTTTTATAATTATTTTTCTGTTACTTTAATTTAAAGCTATACTTGATCGACTTTGGACTCGCTAAAAAATACCGCGATTCTCGTACTCGTCACCATATACCATATCGAGAGGACAAAAATTTGACTGGAACTGCTCGTTATGCTTCTATCAATGCTCATTTGGGGATCGAGCAAAGGTAATTTTTTACACTTGATTAATTAAAATAAAACAATTACAACAGTTCAATGGTAACGATGCATGTTTAAACAATGAAAATGAGAGTTTATGTTGATGTTTATCACAGTCGCCGTGATGATATGGAGTCCCTTGGGTACGTTTTGATGTACTTCAACAGAGGTAGTCTTCCATGGCAGGGTTTGAAAGCTGCAACAAAAAAACAAAAATACGAAAAAATCAGCGAAAAGAAAATGTCGACCCCTGTGGAGCTCCTTTGCAAAGTAAGTGAATACGGACATGAAAAAAGCGGTATTCGCATTAAATCCGGAAACATAATTTCCGGAAGCATAATTTCCGGAATTTCAAACTCGGAACGCATAAATTCCGGAATCCATAAAAATCGGAATGCTTAATAATCGGAATGATTAATAATCG
>Ga0210040_10001649_pt1 | contig 33131 bp, 24 predicted proteins | sample CryGeyCG12114_NA_FD_185462 | JGI IMG/M metagenome (GOLD analysis project Ga0210040, IMG submission 185462) | Groundwater microbial communities from aquifer - Crystal Geyser CG19_WC_8/21/14_NA (SPAdes) (version 2) | ecosystem: Environmental > Aquatic > Deep subsurface > Groundwater | place: USA...
ATGAAAATCGGTCGAACCGTTTGATCTAGAGGACAGTTTCGTAGTCATAACTACGGGTTTATTGAATGTCATACGCTCAGCTCTGATCTGATCAAGACCAAAAAGTCTAGGGATCATCACATGCCGAGAACACACACTCAAGCAAAATTTCATGAAAATCGGTCGAACTGTTCGACCTGCAGCGTGGTAACAAGATCAACTATTAAAAATAGAGTGGTTCTATAAGCCCTGGTTGGGCTAAAAATTAGGAAGTCTTCGGATTGTGTTTTGTGTTGCACGGCTTGTTAAATAGAAGAAACCAGTTAATCTCCTCAATGATATTCTACAATCGTTTTCCCATCCTAATATTTCAATTAAATCGGGGGAATAATAGCGTATACGTGACAAAAACTAATTTTTCGTAGTCTACTGCTGTCGTCATTTACTCGAAGCTGGAGCAATTCGGAGGTTAATAAACTTTTATTGCATTAGTTACATGAATGTGTCTCATATTTTGTTTACTATATTGTAATTAAGCTTAGGCTTTCTAATGTGGATGCTTAATTGCTTATTGTCATGCATTGAGATCGGTAATTAAGCTTGAATAATCGAGTTTCATTAATGATTGTCGTCAGGATTTAGTAGGAAATTATCAATAGCGAAAAACATTTTTAAACTGATACTAGTGATACTGATAGTCACATATGTACATTGTCATTTGAGACGTTGAAAATAGAATAATGTCAATGGCAAATAAAATACGGACAATGACCTGGAAGGTCGCCTACGTATTAACGTAGCTCGATTTATTTTTGTGCGAGACTTCTAAACAATACTAGTTAATTTTGGACCACTATGAAGCGGTATAGAAATCTGAGCTATTATAACCTTAACCTGCGACAAGAAATCAAATATGTTATTTGATAGCACTTGCTTTAGTTTCAACCAAAGTAGCTTACTACTGCTTGGTATTTTACTACGAACGACTACGATTACACAATGAACAATAATCAGCTGAACTTGATAGGAAAAGGTGAAAGAGCACAAGGAAAGAATCACAGACACTGGAAATAAAAAATATAATTTGATTCTTCTGCTCCAACGGAGTAAACAAATAGTTTTATGTACGCATTGTTTTCTGAATTCTGAAGAGGAAAGGCGTCGAATTGGAATTCGTATTAATGTTTTTGATGTAAATAACATTATACTGTAATGCATTTCTAAAAGTAAGATCCTATAAAAGTTTCATTCCTTCCTCCGTGTTACAACACAACATGCTCAGTATTAGATTATCTGGTCGCTTATCACTAGAGCGTAAGGGGAATAAGTTTTGAATTTGAATGCATGAAAATTTGATTCCTTGTTTTTTACTAAAGTCAGTATGATTTATCGGATACTATGTCATTTTGCATAAGATTCATGCATTTATGATTCAAAACAGTGTACACTCGGTGTATACCTCGTGCATTTGTGCATTTCTATGGACCAGGATGCTGACCCGTTTCAGTTTTGTTCTGAACGTGTTGTGATTTGTGAACAGCTCTGTGGGAGTTTTGGGAGGAACCTGGCTGTGAGTGGGGAAAGATCCTTGAGCTACTTTAACGGGAGCTCACATAGTCTGTCTGCGAGTCTTTTTCCAAAATTATTGATCTTCTGCCTCTTCCCTCCTGTTTCTCGGGTTAAAGTAGGTCATGCCAAGGCCGTTGGAGTAAAAAGATTACGCCGTTTCAACGTCCTACTTTTCACTTGGCTGACTTAACTTTTCTGAACCTGAACTACTGACCTATGAAATTACGGGCTTTTGAAACGTACACATTCATATTGACTTGTTTCAATTATTGAAAATATTGCAGCAGTTTTCATAGTTAATTTGTTAATCTGCTATGCATACTTTTCCACTAGAGATAACTGAATATGCAATGGATTTTTGGTATATTATAGTTTAGAACCTTATATGTTTGACGAAATCATATTGTGACTACTTTGAAAAGTCCTAGACTGACCTAGTATGTTCATAATAAGTCAGGATTTCAGTTCATTTCAGTCAGCAAACATAATTTTCAATCAGGTGACAGGGAATTTCACTTCATTTACTACCGGAAACCATTAATACCCACTTGAATTAAGTATTTTTATATTCATTGTTTTGTTTATTATGTATTTGTTTATTACATGTACTTGAATACCGAATGGTCAATGAAGTCAACACTCAAATGAAGTTTGTGGTGAAGCTAAACCAACCAGATTAAATTCTATTGTTGTTTAAGTCACTACTGATTTCATTCACATTAATTTTTTATTTCCACAATGCTTCGCTCAAATGTCCTTAATAATATCTACAAAAACATTTATGCATTTCTGACTAAACGAACATGGTATGATTCTACCTGGAATTTGAATAATACTTGAAATCGGAGTTCACTTAGTTTAGTTAGCATCCTTATCTTCGTTTATGCTAGTTAGTTAGTCATGGATGAATAGTGAGAGTGCTGTCGAGTTTATTACGTATAGCTAGTTATTCATGCTCAACCTGAAGCTCGAAGCACACACATTTTTGGCCTACCAAGTCTTATGCGATGACATTGTTATGTGGCTTATGCATGAATGTATGCATTGTACTCTGGTAACTTAAAGTTGGAATCTTCGTAGGACGTAGGGGTCGTCTCTCATCCTTTACTCGTTCAGTCAGTCAGTCATACATAATACATGGGTTGTTTGGGTGTACTAGCCTGGTATACAGAACCAATGGACTTGCAATTTTTCTAGGTATGTAGTGGCAATCTATAAAATGTGTGAGTACTACATAGTTAGTGAGTATGCGAGTCTGTGTACAAGAACGTAAGTGCAAGTTGTGGGAGTTTGTTTGGTGGTTCACATATAGGCAGGCGAGGGAAAGGATTGAGCTGGTTCATGAGAGCTCGAGCTTGTGAGATAGCAATTTTTCTATAAGTTACGTAGCACAAGTCTTTACGTATGTAATGTGTGTATTTGCAGTGTGCTCATGTTAGAATGATTTTGATCATGCTAACGATAGAACACGCTTAGTTAAGAGTGCAAGTAAAGTGGAAGTTCTCTCTCACACAATCCATTCACTCTCATACTACTATTATATTCAATACACATGAAGCCGCAGTCTCAGTTCTCACTCTCAGAAGATAGTAGTCGTCCTGAGCTTGTATTCTAGGTTATTGGGTTGGTCAGTCTCACTTGAACCTTTGTGCAAGGTTAATAATAAATACAAATATTTAGCTTTGATTGCGCAGTGAGTTTTGAGTTCTTCTTGACCACGCCGTTGTTTTACTGTGAATTGAGTGATTTGCAACTACCGATTCGCGGTGTTGAGTTTCCAATACATTGTGTACATGCACATGTAAAGTGTAGTCATTGAAGACTTGTAAGATCTTTGGGATTATTTCCATTATTTGGGATCAATGAAAGCCGAGTAAGTTCAGTTCTGTTTCCTTAAATGCTTGGTAACTTTAGATGGCCTTGTCGTAATTGGACAGTTCTTCGGACACATATTAATAGTAGAGGGTATTAACCAAACCAAAAGGAATGCAAAGATACCATTTATACTTATTGCAGCTAAAATTACTGACTAACTAACAAATGTTAGTTTGTAACCGGAGAATTGTATTATTTCAAATAGTTGTACATATCATCTTGTTTTTATGTGTTATTTATCATTTCTCTGTAGACGCATTCATCAGAATTTGAATTTGACACTTATTTTTCATAGCTGTTATCGCCATTAAATTCATTGCCATTGCATTAATTGCAACTGCAAACATGCAAATGTTATCTCATATTAGCTGGTCTACTAGCTTTATGAAGTCACCTCGAATTTTTTCCACCATATTTTCATAAGATCCTGTATTTGGAGTTGGACAAACGTGTATGATCATCACAAAGGATAGTGAAATTGATTCTTTTATGCATGAGGAAAGGATTTTTAACATTACATAGAATATATTGAACCAGTCTCTTTTTTGTATGCACTAGCAGAAAGGGGTGTTCACTCACTTTTTTATGTATTCATTTAATCCTGAATGCATCATAGCCACGTACACACAGTATTTGCTGTGTAAGAAAAATGCATGTTTAATATGTAGGTAAGTGGAGTAATTCGATGAATAACCTGTTAGGCAACCTCTGATTTTCATGAGAGTACAAGTTCCACACTTTCTATACACGCTTGATTGCAATAAACAACAAGTTCATTTCATACAACAGTAGGGAAAAAAGTGCTACCTTCAGCTTGGATAAAACTGGCTTAGCCAGTTCACTTCTAACTCATATTCCCTATAGGGCCTTTTTTATGATAATGAGTAATGGGACATCCGATACTTTATGCGTATAGAGGGTGAAGACAAGACTTCACGGCAGAATACAAATGAATGCAAAAGTTGAAATGACTTAACCTCTCTTCCCATCCTAAGTAGACATTAAAACCTTTGTGCAAGTACGCATAAGTTTATGACGACGTTCATCATAACTCCAACTGCTATACGGCTCCTGATGCTTACTAATGATTAAAGGAGAGAAAAGCTGCAAAAAAGTTAGCATTTGCTGGCTAGTTGGTTGCTCGATAGAATCAACTATTTGTCTTGTTCTCATCAATTGGACGTGTTGTTCCATGGGCAATAATTTGGCCGTAGTTAGTTAGTTAGCTACCATAGCTAAAACCAACTACCATATGCTATAGATGCATGTGGCTGATGATGACGGTACGGTGATCCTTTCCATACCAATGTAATAATAATAATAATGTATGTAAGTCAAACTTGACTACCCACACATTCACCATGTAGCTGAATTGGCCTTGTGTCGATCTTCCTGTGTCTTCATTGGACTCGTTCTGTTAATGTGGCATGGTAGGTTTGGATGGAGAGTTGGAGTTGCGTAACCTTGATATGAAGGACGATCACGTATTTTATGTTACGCCTGAAACGGGTGTAGTTTGCAGTGTGTACAATCCCATATACCCTCTGTGTGTTAGCAAAAAGTTTTTCAGCAGCTTCCTTATCTACTTTGCTATAGTCAGTCAGTTCACGAACATTATTTTTCTTGCCTTATTGTGTCTATGTTGTGTGATGGAAACCCCGTGTTCAGCTAACGAAAGTCACTTTGGTAGGAAAAATAATTGCAGTTGGAAAAAAGTTGTGGTAGTCTATAATATTGCATATATGGCTGTAGTGGTGTTACTCGGCATAATTTGCAAGCCTAAACTGCTTACTGCATATTTATAGCTATGCTGGAGGACTATAAATAGTTATGGTAGCTGGTATAATACTGAATATATTTGAAGTAATGTTTCTTTTAACTGAAACTACCCCTTGGGCGAAATATAAGTGTGTAGTCAACTGCATATGAGAGAGTGATGCAAAATATAAATAGGAATATGTAATCAACTACCTCTAGTCAGCCAATAGTACCTCTACATGTCTTTGAAAATTTTGACCGCCCAGTTTTATGTCATCCGTTCTTGTGAGATGCTAAATGATGATATCATCAGTACTTGATAATGAGAGAATGGGATTTGTATTTGTATTTCCACAGAAAGATCATTTATCATGTAAATGGGCTGACAGGGTAGATAAACGAGCAAATTAATTTTGGAATGAATTTTAATATAGATAGGTAAGCACAAGCAAGATAGGCTAGTCTTAACATTTCCTTCGGGCCAGTTCATTAATAAAGTGCAATGATTTTTTATGGATGATGGGTTGTTGGGTTGGTTACTTTTGAGTTTGAATAGTTTTTTGCACGCATAGACGTATTTTGAATGCAGGAATGTAATGGCGAGTCTAATTCACTCAGTCAGTAAATGTTACAGTTTTTTGTTGCTGAAATGGGTTCTAAACTAATGGATGTTGAGTTGAGATTGCATGTAATCGGAATGAATTTGTATTCCCTTTTTAGTGCCCTACAGTCAAGGTGTCATCAATTTTGTGTGACGGAGGAAATGCGTTCATTTTAGCATCATTTGAACATGCTCGGTATTGCTTTAAAAAAAAATTATGTACAACCTTGCTCTACGAGCACCTTAAAAGTCACAGGAGGGGGCAAGAAAACATATTATCCGGTGTAAGGATGGCGTGTTTTACGTGCTCTTAGCTTTTCCATTGTGTTGTAAGGAAGAGGATATAATAGGTTCTGTCTAGGCACTATCGACTGTCTTTAACAAAGTTCTAGAGACTAAGCTAGAACGGCAAGACTGCTGACGATATAAAGGTGCACAGTCATGTAGTAAAGTACGAAAATAAAAGGTTACGAAATTATATTGTTTCAATGTACATGCACATAATATATGTAGGTAGGATGGTAGGAACTGTAGAGAGTTAAAAGGTCTTGGCTAAAGCACATTGAATGAAGAAGGTGAAGGTCTGACATTTCGTACAAGACAGTTAAAATGTTAGTATTCATCCTCATGCCTCATGAAGTAGTTAAGTTATGTAGTTAGTTAGTTAGTTAGTACTAGTACACGATATACGAAATGTATAGGAGTATTTAATGTATCCTATGTCAAGTAAGCACTGCTATACTTCTGTCAAATGAATGTTAAAATGGAGATCAATGGTCAGTTGAAAGTTGAAATTAATGCATTATCTATTCTTCGAAATAGCATGAAATAAAATACACCATTAGAGAATCACTATTGTTCTCATCTCATTTGACCTTTTCAATTGAATGTCAGATTTTTCTTTCCACTTAAAGTTATTAGCTGCCAGGTATGAATGGTTAATGAAGTTTTTAACCAAAGTTAAATATGCCATGATAATTAGCTATTATGTTTATAAGTTTGTCAATTCTATAGAACGCTTGGTTTATGTGCCAAGTTCATGTTTGAATGATTTAGACCATGCCATGTGGCCGTGTTAAACCGTGTTCTATATGTATTTCTTTTGTTTACAGGATGTTCCAAAGGAAAAATTCACCCTCAGGGTTGATGGTGAGTTCTCCCACTTCAGATCCTACTGCCAGCATTAAGCAAGAACTTTCACAATCATTCATCCAAAATGGCAATGGCAACGGTTTCTTAGACAGTATGGGAGGAATGCCGCCAGCAAAGCGAATTCGTCATGAATCTTCAAACAACGAATGGGGGGATTCTGAATCTTCCACTGGAGGTCAATACAGTTCTCAGGGATATATGTTTACTTCGCCGTCGGGCAGTGTTGATGATCCTTTCAGTCCTACTGAAGGTAAGTTTTAAAACAGTTTGCCTGTTTACTTTAGGACTCAATTTGCTTTTAATTTTTGGCAAACATCACCGACTCAAAAACTGTAAAGAAAAAATGTGCAGTGAACAGCTAGACTAGGTTAGGTACCATTCAGAAACCAGTTTGCATTGTTCCGGATCGGAGATGGACGAATTTAAAAAAAAGCAATGTAGTAATGCAAATAATACATCTTTTAAACGATTTTTACGTAATATATTCAGTGAAAGTTAGTCCTACTTTTCACTTTTTACAAAGTAAAATTGAAAGGACTCTGGCGGCAATATTGCATTGTTCTGCAAAGAGCACTGTATTGCCATGAAGTGGCTGAATTTGGTATCCAAAGCGTAAATAACATGGAACATGGCTGCTTGAAGTTCAGATAGATGGCTGCAGTGAAGGGTTATGCACAAGATGTGGGAAAACGTCATGAACGTATTTATTTTCATACCTTTTTGTATTCACACTCACTCACAACCTACCTACCTATACAATTTTGAGTGTTGTTGGTTGTGCATTTTTTATGAGGAGAATTACATCAGAAATTCCATATAAGGAGCATTGGAATTCTATTCAAATAGGCAGACACTAGACAGAATGTTAAGCACCTTTTGCGTCCTCATTATATGTAGTATTTACTACTAAAATGTTGAATACATAGTTACAGAGCGAACATTTTTCGTTCCTCGCTTGTAAAAAATAGCCGTGTGATGAGTAAAAAATAACTATAAGTTTTCCTAGAAACCCCCGAAGGAACAAGACCAGCTCAAATGCGGCTACTATCTATATTTTTGTGTGAGTATGTATGCCTCCCAAAATTCTGCACCACCCACATGCTTTTAGATGTTGGGGAAAGGACCTTAAACTTGAATCCTTTTATAAGTGAATACTGAATACCAGTTTGTTGCAAAGTGGCTCGAGCTATCTTTTCCAGCGCTTCTATTTCTTACTACTATGTGCTGCATAGGTGGATTTAAGTACTAGCTGTCGCTTATCTTATTTAGGGATAGGATTGAGCTCTGTTCAACCCTTTCGTCAAATGATTGAATAAATGTATACTATGTGTGTACATTTGAGGGTTGTATCTAATGAGCAAGAATAGGTGTTAGTTATTTGGTAGTAGCGGAATAAACTGAGTTGCATAAAGGAGAAGGTAATATGAGTTAGGCATCAGCTAAAAGCATATGGCTGGTATAAACCGTAAATCTTTCGTTATATCCTTCTTGTAGTATTTGTACTGGTTATTTTCTGGCAACTTTCCTGTGCTAGATATCTAAGAACGTGAGTTGAACAGAACGTGAAAGAAATATGAGTTGCAGTGAGTGCACAAATTAATAATACACAAGATCCAGCTTTAGCTCACGTATAGATTTCCCCAAGTTTCTTTATCATAGCAGAAAAGAAATAAAGTTTGTTTTGTCATTATAGATCCTTATAGGTTAAATAGTGTTTTCTGCTGCCTGCCTTTCCATACCAGTAAGCAAATATTTACGGCAGCTGTTTTCAAAGTCGTTGTATCATGAACCATAACATGGAGAGATCCAGCGTGTTTGAACAACTTGTGCCTATTATAACGCAGAAGAAATATATTATGTGCTCTGAGAGCGAGCCGCTGGTTACACACACGTATGCTACTAGCCAGGCATGGTTAGTAGTGGAATATCAAGTAAGTAAGTAGTGGAAATGGATGGGAAGTTAGTATTATAGTGAGCAAAACTGTGTGTGTGAGTAAAGTGTGAGCTTAACTCGTTCACCACTTGTGCTTGCTTACTTCTTCCAGTCGAAGTTCTCATGGTATTGAATGAACTAGTAGGTGCTCGTCTCACAACGTCCTTAAATTTGCAGCGTGTTTTTCGTTCTCCCGTGTTATAAATACATAATAGTGAGTACATGTGAATCGTAAAAAATTTGGAAACTATATAGTTAGATTTTTTTTGTGTTGGCCACTGTTGATTGAATTTGAAAGTTTTTGTTTTTTAAATGTGGCCATGGGTGAGGAGTCGGAAGTGACCTCTTCCTCCGCCTCAGGTCACCACAATCACCAGAGACATAGTAATAGTGGCATCAGTAATAGTCTTCATCACACACAAATCCATCCCGCCGAGCTCATAATTGCTGACTTAATACCGAGTGACCAAAACTCGCGAAGTGACCATGACATGGAGAACGGAGGCAATGGGGAGGTTGATCTTGACCTTTGGGACCTAGACTATAATGTTAACAGTGTGTATAATGTGGATAGTGGTATTGCTCAAACAACATGTGAACCGGGTACAAATTCGACAATTGTCACGACTGCGGCTAAACGGACCAATGTGAGGAATAACTCACTCCCCATATCAACTTTCTCTGACAGCTCTTCAGGTATGCATGCATGTATTTAGAGATATAGATGATATCCGGTATCGGAAGGAAGTTTTTTTGACGTTTACTTTTCGGTTTTTAGTTAGTTAGGGTATGAACTTGTAATTTGAGCAGATAGTTTTAAATGGCTGCACCACTGCACAGTCAATTCTTCCTATGATGCTTGACGTGACATTAATAGCTGAAACATGACACTTACTGATATGGGTACAGGGTACAGTCAGTATTTGTTTATTATGTCTTATCAGAGTTGCGTAAGATAGTGATAATTAAACCGTAAGTATACCTCGCTAGCCTAGTTAGCTATTTGATTTAGTTAGTTTATTTGAAATTTTCCTGTCTCCATAAAAAGGATTGCATGATATGAAATTTGGCATGGATGGAGTTAATCTGTAGAGTCCAATGACCATATAGACTCCATGTGGAATGACGACAGAACCTATGTAAACATGCAACCAGCAATGGTTGCGGTGGTGAGTGAGTTTTAGTTATTTGGACTTGGTTTGGGGCCGATAGCCTCTCTGGAGGAACAATGTCTTGGCTATACCTTACGTGATTGCTCAGATAGTATATTGTGAGTGGTATCTCTTTTATAATGCATAGAAGTTTGTTAGTTACTCACTCAGGCATACGGTCATACAAGTTGATTGCATGCGATGGGTATGAAGTTCCATGATGGTTGGAGGTAACTCTTTTAAATGAAATGGTGATGCTCATCATTTGCTTGTAGTCTATGGACCACATCATGCAAACATTTTGTTGATCCTGAAAACTCATGTGCACGTCGTGCTTTGTACGAACGGACAAATCCACGCTCATAGATTACGAAATTCAGTGGTGCGAACGATATATAACAAACTGCTATATAAGGGAGAAGAGCTATGGGCTGAGTTGATGTATGTTTTTGATAGAAAGGGAAAGCTGTGGGCTGCAAACCCCTCATCCTATGTGCATATAGTTGAGGGCTAGCCAGTTTTTGCTCATGTTATTTCATATGTTTAAACAAACTGAATGTATAGGTGGTAGCAGGAGTAGTAGTATGAAGTTCGTACGTATTCACAGAGTAACTAACTAACTAACTACGTAAGTTTTTTCTACTTCTCCTCCCGCTTTCCTATACTTGGCTAGGTAGGCAGGACACTGACATGCTAACCTTGAAATGCACCTGAGTTATTGACCTAGCAATGTTCTCTCACACAAACACATTGCTTGTGTGTGATTTGCTGCGTATTTGATCGCTGGTAGGGTGGTGGATGATCATATGGTGGGAACACAAGTGACTATGACTAAACATACTCATGATTGAGACTTCTTTTCTCAGCAAGAAAGAACGAAAGACTATGTAGTACTGGTCTCGTGAGGAAGATTTTTTTGTTTGTTCATCTGGTTTGATGCCAAAAAATCAGGGTTAGTAACAACTCAAAGTAACTCACAAAACGTATGACCAAGATGAGTGGAAAAATGAGTACAACAGATAGCATCTTACTGACTGACTGTGCATGATGAACATAAATGCGACTACTTGCTGATGAGTGGAGATGAAATTATAGAGTGGAGAGAGAAGATGAAAAAAATGCGTACAAAAAGCAACCATAATCATTCACTTGTTCAGGAATCCATGACGGTGGATGGAATGTTGTCTCAGCCTTTGAATTAGTGAATATATTCATCTTGCTCAAACTTTCATGCTAGGGCAAATACAACCTGGATCATGATGATGGACTTTAAATTAGGGATTATTATATTTCGCCACAGACAGAGCTTTAAATTTTGATACGCCCTGGGATATTAAAGCACCATGGAAAGTCTTTATGCTATCTTTGTTATTACTATGTTGGATTTCATGTTTTCGATTAACAAAGTTGACTAACCCGCGAGAAAAATCTGATAGACTTGGAAAGAACTGACTAGTTCTCTCGGGTATAATTTTTGAGTCGGTGATTCCAGGAATCTATACATTCTTGTTGGCTTCAATCATGAAATGAAATGTGACGAGTAGTAAAATTAATCTGTTTCATCTGAATGATTGATTTGCAGGTAGAGATGATTTATCACCCACCGGCGGTTATGGTGCTGACAGTGGAGGAGAAGGGAAAAAGAAGAAAGGTCCTGTTCCAAGACAGCAAGAAGAGCTATGCCTGGTTTGTGGGGACAGGGCATCGGGATACCACTACAACGCACTCACATGTGAAGGCTGTAAAGGTCAGTTGTTGAACCCAATCGTTTTTTTATTATTCTCACGCCTATTGTTAAGCATGTAATACGTGAGCAGTAGCGTCAGCCAGTTGTAGTTGGTTAGTACATTGTAAGTGTGTAAGGGTATTATTCTACTCACTCACACACGTAAGCAAAAAGTGTATGATGATTTTGCGCGCTACAAAGAAAGTGGATGGAGAAAGTTCCATGACTTGAGTAAATAGTGGAATCGTTGGAACCCGGTTTCAATGCCATCCCGTAGCCTGGTATTTTGGCATCGTTAGTTAGTTAGTTCGTATGGTGTGCAAAACGATGAGAAAGGAATATCTGGTATATAGAGTAGCTATAGCTGGTTTTATCATACCATTTTCACGTCACGTGAAGACGTGAACGAAAAAGTGTTGGTAGCTTGTTATATATATAGTGGCAGATGATGATATAGTAAGGAAGAATAAACTTGTTAATGGCATTGACAATGTAATGTTTTTTTTTAAGAGCAGTCAGCAGTAGTAAATTTTCTGGCAAATACGACCGTATAACTTTTCCTGCCCTAATTTCTCTCTCCAACTCTGTTGTACTACTGATATAATAATAATACTTTGTTTATATTTAGTGTGTTGTTTTTTATGATCTTTTCATGAGTTCTTGAGAATGGCTTGTGTTGGCACAATTTAATGAGATGGACTAATTTTATTGGCCAAGTTAGTTATTCACAACTGAAAGTGCTAGGTTCAGTTTTGTTGTTGGTTAGTTAGTTTGTGAGTATAATATGCTATAAAAATATATTGTCGGTTTGGACTAGAGTAATTTGAGGACTGCATTGTTAATCTTGCAACTGAAACTAACTGAATTGTTTTTGTTTGTCTAGGTTTTTTCCGTCGAAGCATAACAAAGAATGCGGTTTACCAATGCAAGTATGGCAATAATTGTGAGATCGATATGTACATGAGAAGAAAATGTCAAGAGTGTCGCCTGAAAAAGTGCCTCACGGTTGGAATGCGGCCTGAATGTAAGTGATAAAGTGGCGTATTTTTATGGTTTATAGGCTCTATATTTGCTAACATTGGTACGAGACTTTTTGCACAGTGGGATTTATTGACTTTGTATTGGCATTAGTGAGCAAACATGTCAAATGACAGATTTCCCAGAATTGAATTGGCCAACAACTTTTTGAATACTTTAAAGTTTGATGGCTCCTGTGCTTATATAAACACACATCATCACTGTACACAACAACGATAACTCGTGTTTGTTTATCGGTTAAAATTAAACGAGGGAGTTTTTGGAATATTTTTTGGGATGAAAATGTCTCGTGTCAATAAAGGAACTGTGTATAATCTGTTTGTCTAATCATTACAATTATTTTTATTACATCATTGTGTGTTTTGGTAGGTGTTGTACCTGAATACCAATGTGCTGTGAAACGAGAAGCAAAGAAAGCTCAGAAAGAAAAAGATAAGCCTAATTCAACTACCCAGTCACCCACACCTAAGGATATAGATAGCAAAGTGAGTTTGTGTGCATTAATGGATTTTGAAATCGCATTACTCATTGCTTGATTTGTAAGTCTAATATTGATGCTTTTTGTTTTTCTATAGGATGTCAGGTTATTAGAAATAAATTCAACCAAGGTGAATAGCATCGGTCGGTCTTTAAGCGTTGAGCAAGAAGAATTAATCAACCGGTTAGTATATTTTCAAGATGAGTTTGAGCAGCCAACGAACGAAGATCTCAGAAAGCTCAATGTAAGTGGACTGAATTAATTGGAAATTCGAAAATCCTCCCTCCTCGTCCTGTGTCTGCTCTCCCTAGTAATTTTATTCACTTCCTGTGACTGAAGCTGAATGTTGTCTTCCTAAACAACCAGATGATTTGATATTAAAATTGTCTGGCGGTCGCTATAATTCCTTATTGTAATATTATTCCTCTTGATTTCATCATTAGGTTTGATCTGACAAAGCATGCTCATGAATTATTCACTTTACTCATTTACATCATTGTTTCTTCTATTGCCCTTTTAAAACGTTCTTGCGTAGTTCCGTTTTTAAATTTTCTTTCTTGTCTTTCTGTTTCTTGTTTAAACTTTCTGATTTATTTCCTTCTCACTTTTGAAACTTCTTTATTCTATCCCGTTCTTTTCAGGTTGAAGTTATGAACGAAACGTTATTGTAGTGCATAGTAAATGTGATGTAAAACTTTTTGATGTTATCGTGACTGTCTTCATTTGTTTTTGTAGAATTGTTAACATGATGTAGTTTGTATAGTATCCTCATAGCCCGTTTTATTTTCTTACTTATCTGTCTGTCTTTATTTTTTCATGATTTTTGTCTTTCTTAATGTGAATTATTATGCATGCGTTTCGATTAATTGTTTGTCCATGGTTCTGTCATTGTCTTGAATTTGTGAGACTGACAAGAAGTCTTCTTTCACAATGTGTCTAAATTTGTATGCTTCGCCAACTTGTGTATGTCAGGGGCTCTCTTCTGATGGAGAAGATGCCAGTGAAGTACGATTCCGTCACATCACAGAGATGACAATATTGACTGTGCAGCTAATCGTAGAGTTCTCCAAACGCTTACCTGGCTTTGACAAACTTGAGCGGGAAGATCAGATCACTCTTCTTAAGGTATGCGTCCCAAGTTAATTTATTTGTTTTTCTCTTTTTTTTTCGTTTCTGCAAACTACGAAGGACTCTGGTCCCGCTTTGCAAGATGGAGACGCGAAATTCAGGCGCATCACAGAGATGACGAAATTGACTGTACAGCTGATTGTTGAGTTCTCAAAGCGTCTTCCAGGATTTGATACTCTTCTACGAGAGGATCAAATTACTCTTCTCAAGGTTGAAGATACAAAGATACTACTACTAAATTGGATGAATGTTTTCTTCGAATTTAGTGGGAAATACAAATCAACTGTGATTTTCTTGTCTTCGTAAAACATATAGTCGTGTAGAAAGGACTTGGTATTCAAGGAAAAAAGAATTATCGCTAAGATGATTTGTTTCGTGCATTTTGTAGGCCTGTTCATCCGAAGTGATGATGTTGCGAACGGCTAGAAGATATGACTACAAAACGGATACCATTGTTTTTGCGAATAACCATCCATACAGTAGGGATAACTACATGATGGCTGGAGTTGGGGAATCCGCAGATTCTCTCTTTAATTTTTGCAGGCATTTATGTGCTATGAAAGTGGACAATGCTGAATACGCCCTGTTGACAGCTATTGTTATCTTTTCCGGTAAGGAACAACAGCCTATTGTGAAGCATACAAGCCCTGAGTATAGATGGAGAAATGTATTAGTAACTTTATTAAATTAGATCGGCAACATCTGCTGGAACCTAGGAAAGTGGAAAAAATCCAGGAAATCTATTTAGAAGCACTCCGCGCATACGTGGAATATCTTCATCCCGTCCGACCTGGTAAGTGGATTACAAATAGGTTCAATAAAAGAGAACAATGATTGAAAATGAAAACCACAAAGACCTTGAGACAGTATTTTTATTGTGAATTTGTGATTGAATGTGCAGCACGTGTATCAAATTTTGCAAGTATTTTTGAGGTAAATTGTTATTAGGTTGATCAACCAGTCATGACAGCCTGATTGTATGTAATGAGCTTGTAAGTTATGGGTTGTTGTTGTGGTTTTCGTGATGGTCGCTATAGGATGTCTCGTTTAGCAGGGTCACTTTTTGTAATATTACAAAACAGGAGTTTACGGGGACATAATAACATATGATATAATGGACGTATGATTTATGTGATATCAGGTGTCACTTTTGCGAAATTATTGGGAGTGTTGACTGAGTTGAGAACGTTGGGAAATATGAATTCCGAGATGTGCTTCTCACTGCGTCTGAAGAATAAGAAGCTTCCTCCGTTCCTTGCCGAAATCTGGGATGTGTGTGATGTTCGTGATTAATCAAAACCACAAAGAAACTAAAGTACTGGTGCTACAATACGAAAATTAGATATACTTTATCTTGCTTTATGGTTGCATTTGACTAAAAATGGCATATATATTAATATATAGTCTGGCTATTTCTTATGGTTTACGATGATACTGATTTATTATTATACCTCTCTTTGTATGACTATTATTATGTACTTGTTATAACTCTATGCTATTTACTGTAAGCTGTTAAGCTATTAAAATTTCCTTGCAACACATGCACACAAAAAAGAAACACACACAGTTCTAATGATATAAATAATTACGTGTGTGTTTGTTTGTGAGTGGGAAACATGGAAAAAATGCTATATTCTGAGGGGTGTGCCTTTTATCTTATACAACTCCAATTATTGCCTACTGTTATAAACTCTGTTTTTTTTTCTATGTTTCTTCACTTCATATTTTAAGGTGATTACTTACTAAGCTACCGCTATGTAACTTGATTCTGTGTACGTTGTCTTATTGTTATGATTATCAACAAATTAATTATGATTAATATATTGCTGATATTATACACATATTCTACTTATTGTTACTACTATGATTGATCATGCGATGAAAAGTTACATGTACAACAAACAAAAGTATATTATTCTAACGTACATTATTATGGTGACTTCACGTTCTGGATGTTGTTAGAACAGTAGGCAAAGCTTGACGTGTCTAGCTAAAACAAAATCCTTAAGGGAAACCAACATACATCCACTAGTGTGTTAGAACGACTTCAGTATTCCATTTAAAAAAGAGAAAAAAAAGAAGAATGAGGATTTTGAGGAAAAGAATAAAAAAAGTTGATTACGAAAACGAAAAACTCATCAAATATTTCATACAAGTTATTCCACTTCTAGCCAAGATATCATGACATGTTTCATTTCACCATTTAATAGTAGTATGAGTCTAGTGGAGAAAAAATAGCGATCATTATATGTTCGTTAGATGTTGGACTCAACAGAAGTAATGTACTATATGGGTGTCATCCACAGTGGAATCCCTGGCACTTCATAAGAAATAGATGCACGAATTTATTCTGGCTGACAGTGTACATGTTGTGTTGACTTGTAAATTAGAATTGGAGTGCACCACCATGCATGCATGATGTGGTTTGCCTTGAAGGTATAGCTCTATTATTGTTACATAATAATAATGGCACAGTTGAAATTGAACAATTACTGCATCACCATCAATAATATAATGAGAGTTGAGTTGGGAGCCAGAGGAAAAAGTAAAATGCAACCACATACTGGCAATCTACTAGTATTGTGTACACCATATTATATGTTCCACTCACGCTATATCTACGATTTCCCTAATGTCACTCTTTCAGTCACTACCAACTGTTGTTGCACCATTTAAGCTCTTGACTATGTCTAACTAACTAACTAGCTCTGCTGTAGTTTGAAAGTGTTCAGCCACCCGTGTCCGGTGCCACCAACCAATAACGCAAATCTGTGAAAAAATTTGTACGCACAAGTTTGGGATCAGTGTCAGTTTACAGTCTCAAAAAGCTACATCATTTGATAGAGTTTCGGCTCAATGCTGACCTCAGAGTGATCAAATTACAAATAATAAACAAAATAAATTGATAACTCATTATACAGTAAAGTAGTTACAATGAATTCGTATATTGCCAACATCTACACTACAGTAGATTGGAATGGTAAGAGCCATAGATTTATCGGCAAACGACGATTGATAAAATGGCGTCATGTTGAAACAATGGTTATGGTTGTTGTTTATCCATCAACCAACCAAAGTGGGTAGGTGCAATACAGGACACTACTTTTGATGGTATTGTTTGTTGTCATTGTTAGCTGCAAAATGGCATTGGATTTTTCACATCCATATGCATGATCATATTTACAACTTCCTGTGCATAACAAGTCATTGTTAACTAATCTACCGAGTTTGTTGTTTTGGACGGGTACCCAATTCCTAAAGGTTCTTCTTGAGAATCCAAAACTAAAATGAATACCACTCGCGGTTCTTCACCAATAGAACCAAGAGGTTTGTCTCCGGCAGCTCTTCGACATATAAAGTGTTTTGTTCCACAAAGTGCTTCGTGTTCTTCCATTTTCCCGTTGAAACAAGTCAAGTGTCGACTCCATCATTTTCGTCGCTACCAAAGTGCGTCAAGTGTTATGCAAAACGGTCAAAGGCCAGTTTGGTGTAAGGACTGTGGTGGTTGGGATCCCAAAGATTTGGTTGGATATGGTCCAGTAGCTCAAATTCGGGCTTTGCCTTTACACCTGAGTCAAATACGAGACGAGCCTTATATCGTTTCAGCCAGTAGTTCAAGTCAGGAGAAATGGTTCCCAAGATACTCCTATGTCATCAACTCTTTTAAGGTGAGTGGGTAATTTAAACCGTGGGAGGAGATTTTGTACCATGTCTATCGTTTTATTTTTCAAACTTCGTGTAATGTATTGAGTACAGGTTACTTGCGATGCCATATTTCTAGTCAGTACTGGGAGTAAATTAGTCACTGCCTTATATCTAGGAATATTCATTTTATGTTACGAAAGAACTTCTAAAGCAGTGTAGATAAGGCTCTTGTTTTTTGAAGTGGGAATTGACATGTAAAAAAGTTTGGCATGTTCATTTAGTTTTTCAAGGCGACGACGACGAGATTGGTTTCCTATGTTCGGTGATCAGCATCGTTTTAGAAGTTTTAAAGTGTTTTGATTGTCTATTGTGCCAACGCTTTAAAATTGCTCACATGAGGTAGGGAAGATTAGAATTCAAATTTGATAATTAATGTCCTACAAGAATACAAGATTATAATGCACAATATTTTTTATACGTTTGCATGTGTGCATAAAAGACTCGTGAGAAAACAGGATGATATAGAGTGGACACATTCATGTCGACAATAATTTATTCATGCTGTCTTCCTTTGACAAATGATACGTAGGTCCGAAATTGTCCCACAAGGTCGAGAAGTTTATCCCCAGAAATCCTTGGGAACACTGCACGAGAGCCACTGAACAGTCCAACTTTAGTACGAAGTGCTTCTCTTGGGAGAAAGGTATTCCATACTTTTTCTATTCATTGCATTGCGTTTAAGGTTAGGAAAAACTGAGAAGTTGACAAAAAATGTGTGTAAAACCATAAAAAATCCAGGGTCTGTTTTAGTGCTCAAGAAGCTATAATAAATGAGCGGAGGAGTTATAGTCTGGGTCGTCAATTTTAAATTAATATTAACTGGAAGCATTATCAAAGTCGACATGTCTTATGACTTTGCGTAGTTACTTCACATCCGTTTTCCATGTCCGTACGGAGCTTTTTTATTCCCTTCTGCTACGCACTTAATCAGAATAGAAAAGTCAGCGTCAGCATCCTTCTGGTTCTCATTTAATTTTTTTTGGAAAACGTGTTTTTTGAAGCAAAATTCAATCCTCTTATATATATTCATCATATTGTAAATTGAAGCTGATAACAATGTATTGATGCTGCAGTTTTTTTAAATGCTGAAACGAAATCTGTTGTTGCAAAGGAGTTTGCATCTATTTAAACATTAGCGTGTAAATTATTGGGCGCGCTCGTAATGACATTCTTGAATGTAGACTTTTTGCAAAGACAGGAAAGAAACGACTGCTCTGATCTTACATGGAACTATAGAAGTGAGTAACACATTTTCTTTGTAATTTAATTCAAAGTCTTTTGAGATTTGTCAGAGTAGTCAAAGCTACATCCCAGTTCGTTTGCAAAAACAACAGCCCTCCAAAAGCTCAAGAGTTGAGACGAGGAAACCTAAAACTGTTTCAACAAAGCAGCAAGATAAACAGGAGCAGCAGAAGAGAATGGAAAGAACAAATACAGAGGAAAAACCCAAAGGCAGATACAAAGTTCGGTTCAAACAACATGATGGTAAATTATGTATATTCTAGTCCGCACGTATTAATATTTTATCGCGCAAAAAACAGTTTGCTTCTCTGCTTTGTGTATTAAAAACTTGTAATCCAATCTCCCACAAAATCAACAAAATTGAGTAGCAAAAATAATTCTTTGCTTATGCACAGATTTAGCCTTGGTTTGGTTTTCATGTAGTTTTGGAGTCTATTACATCGCTTTAGGTTTAATATTTACGGCTTTTAGTTAAAAAATAATAATGCAACATGCAGTGAAGTTTTTTTCAACTGTCTAACTCTAAAGAAACATGTATGCATAGGCGACTTAAAATTCGCTAACTATAACATCTTGATTGGATTAACACAGTGCAAGAATGGCAATTGGGAATGGAATTAGTAAGTCTTATAGCTCTGAATACTCCTTTACGTATAAAATGATACAGTGGTGTATCAAATTTTCTCTAAAGGCTTTGTAGATTCCCGAAAAAAATACAGGAAATAAGATATCAACGTGAGAAATAAGTTTGCATCCCATTAGTGTGAAAAAGTAAGCCCACGTAGAGTATAATATGTAGGTGACAATTTCCTTCCAAATCATCAAATCGCCAAATGAGTTTTCTTTCTCCCTGTGTGTATCCAAACTAGATTCTTTTTTGTGAGTCTACATATAATGGCCGGAGTAATTTGAAAGCTGAGCTGAATGAATTATATGTTACATTAGTCACAGTTGTATCCACAGCTTTCGTGGAGATTTGGTTTTCTTATGGCGACAAAAGCCTCATCTGAAAAGATTCTCAGAGAAAGTACGTTTCTTTTCATACACTTCCTCTTTTAAATAATTTGCTTCCTTGCTAGCCCAGATGAAATGGAACACGAAACACAATTCTTTACAATTAGAGTACTCCATCTGTAAGCCACGGAAACATTGCGCGTGCATTCTTTATGATCGTATACAACAATACAACTGTATGTTTATTCTGCATAGGAGCCTGAGATTCAGAAATCTAGAACTCACCAAAATGATAGTACGTGCAGACCATAAAACTCTAATTTCCAAAGTTAGGCGTAGATTTTCTCTTTATTTAAATAACACGAACTTTCATAATTCATAAAGTGAAAGGAACGACCAACATCAGTCAGATTACAATTTACTATACCAAACAAGTTTTTTTTGCTATATTTATAATAGGGTAATTCACGAGCACCGGGGTAACGGGGTATGAGGGTATAAGGGTAACTTTCTTCCATTTAAATACATTACAAAAAGTTACCCTAATACCCTTATACCCCGTTACCCCGGCGCTCGTGAATACCCCTAATATCTATTTCACTTACTTAATGATATTGTATGACTTGTATAGTTCATTTCAAAGTAAAAAAAAGTTGCCCCATGTTATTTGGCTATCCCCGACAAATGGCCGAATCTGTAAAATGTTGTGGCAACAATAATTCATCGCTCTTAAAAGTATTATTTGAAAAAATTTGTGTTTACATTTTGTTGACAACAAAACAACCATAATGCCAAATAACCTACCGAAAAAAAAATTCCATTTTTTTCTGAAATGAACTATAGAATCACATTTTCCGTCACACGGGTTTTTTGTTTATGTTTTGCTCCCCGGGAGTTTTTAGAAGAGTGAAGTCATGCTGTACTATATGTATTATGTACATTTGATCAACAACTTTTCATTGTATATACACATAGACTCTCTGTCTTGCTGTTTTATTCATCTTGTGTTGTGTAATTTTGTAGTGAACTCAGAAAGCTCTCCAAACTTAGTTTACTCTTGTTATTAACAACATTATACGGTCATCTATAACACTACTGTTTCATTGTTAATGGCAGTGGTGGAGCAAAAAGTTGTGGCATCACAAGTCCCATGAAAGAGGTTCATCATATCATAATGTGATTTACCTTATGGACTAAAAGCATGTAGTTTGTATTATGCTCGAGGGATAAAATGGCCGTCAAATACTATAATTCACTTTTACCATCCTTTGGAAGTTGGTAGGTAGCCACCATCTCACAATATTCATATCTAGATATACCTTGCCATTAATACAGATTTTTTTTGAAACCCCATTGTCTTCTCGTGTCCGTATTTATATATTTCAACTAGTTTAAGAAAACTTGTAAATCTACCTCCTTTCAACTATAGTACAGCAAAAACTCGAGCTCGACCTCAATTTTGAAATTGCATGGAGTATGTAATGCAACCAACTCTCCAGGAGGAAATGGAAAAAGGAAGGATGCGGGACTAACAAGTTTCCTTCTCACGTTTTCTCATATTTTTGCACTTGATAATGATGCTATTTTTTTGCTGTAAAAAATAATTTTTTCAGTGTTATGATCAAACAGTAAAACACCATGCTGTATGCATCGTTTTGTGCGAACTTCTACAATATTAACTACTAAACCTGTTAGTTGCTTACTGGGCTGAAGCTTTGCATGCCAAATTAACTCATTCACCGCTCAAATATATGCTCCTAAAATATCAGTCCAGCAATCAAACTTCGTTACAAGAGATTTTATAGAAGAATCGAGATTCATTTTTGAAATTTTTTCGGGATTTAAAACATGTGAAAAACCTCAAAATTAAAGGTTGATCATTAAAAGTAAAGAAAATTGTATCGTTTACCTCAATTTTGACGAGATATTCATTTAGCCCTAATCTGAATTTTTCAAATTTTTCTTATGTAACCTTCAACCTGGTCGCTGAGAGCTTATTGCCTGAATGGTTAAGCTAGTTTGCTAAAAGTTTAAGCGAAGAACAGGTTAACTACAAAATATTGTCAATCAAACCGTGGAGTATTTGTGGACATTATATTAAACTGCGGAACATCATCTTATAGTGGTACAGAGTATAGAACTAGAATATAAAATAGAAAAGTGTACTTTCGCGTACGCTATTCTCCATCTAAAAGAGGATTCCATTGTAAAAAATTACAAAGTAAATTCGATTTGTAATGTAAAATTTGATAAGGCGGAGTGCCTTTGAGGCAGTTAGTGTTGCTGTTGCGAAATGAAAATATGGCGAACAATAATATGACGATGATAAAGTTCATGTGATCAGAAACAATGTACCAATGTACAACAGAATGATTAAAGAGATGAATATTTTTTTTACAGAAAAAATATTGAAAATAGTACAAAAACCACGTATAGAAAGTCTGAATATTCAGCAACTCAGCAAATTATATGATAATGATAGGAAGTGTGGAGACAGGTTTGTTATCAGGAAGTAAATTTTCCCTTTTGTGTCCCAAAATAAAGTAGCCATTTTTTGTCCTCAGTGTGAAATGAACATCCTATGCGTAGAAAGTCAAGTTATAAAGAATTAGTGCGTTCTCTGCTGCCAGTGAATAGAAATTGTGCCAGCAGAAAATCTCTACCGGATTATGGCAAACTAAAGCTTATGTGAAACTACTGACTGAACTTGAGCTATATCACTCCATTTAAATATTCCTTGTTTCACCTTGACTCGAGAATGCAATTTAAATTTCCTTTCAACTCCACACCAATTTTGCAAGTGCTCCATGTACTCACCTTAAAACATTTACAATCTAGCACGAAGAATGTTCATGCATTATCCAAGCCAGTAGTAAAACTCACAGTCAGTGACGTCACGAATGCAGTTAAACTGTAACCTCGAACTGGCAAGTGCGCTAACTTTTGGGAAGGCAAACCAAGCAAATGAAATCCACATATATTTTTGCTGAAGAAGATCATAGCAGACTCCATGGCCAACTTGAAAGGGCTCTCAACTCAATTTACTTCAGTAGTACTATTGCCTCCCTCAAACTTCAATGCAATTGCTCACTTTTACTTTGCCCGGTCAAAAAAGTGGTTAGTCCATAAATTTCATTATAAATCTTCCCTATCCCACCTACTTCCAAAAAATCCGGACATTGGCATCTTACACATGAAAACACTACAAAATTTCCATCTCAGAAAAGTAATCAATTGATCCTAACTAACTAAACGTATATAATGCCATCCACAGTAGTTAAGATAGGAAAACCTTATTTTCCGCACGTTCCTATATCGTTTTAGACAGATTTTAACACAAGATACATAAATGTTATCAAAATGAGTTAGCCGTGGTTTCACAGGCTCAATTCTGTTAGTCCAATCTTTTTGCCAGAATCCATACGAGTGATGAAACCATTTGCCTCATGTGTGCTATGTGTGTGCGCTCCAGCAGCTTATTACACGTTTTTGCACTGATAGCAGTGATGTACTGAGAGAAAACTCGGCCGAGTGAAAGCAAAGGAAGGAGCTGAAAATTTTATCAGCGTACACAGTAGTAGTTTCTCCACGGAGAAAGTAGCATGTGCTGTTGAGTACAGTGACTGAAATTCCAAATTGTCTGCAAGTCATCACAAGTGTTGCTTTAGGTCTCTGCTCACACAGAGCGAGTGAAAACTTTTGTGTACGCATAATTAATTGAAATTTTGGTACACTAAATTACACGAGATAAATGATACAATGTGGATTGTACAATGTGTTATAGGTAAGTAGGTTAGATTACACATACATACATAAAGCACGCATGGAGAAAATAACAGTGGATTCTCTATTGTGAATTGGTTTCCTAGTGTAGTGGTGTGGTTTCGATTTCCTTGCTCTCAGTTGTGTAGCATAAAAATACGTTTGCTGTGTGAGTGACTGTAGGATCGTAAGGAACATTTTGGGGATTACATAGGGCTCAGTTTCTATAAAGAGATTTGAAGAAGATAAATATATTGTTTTAAGGAGCAAAAAAAGGAAGAAAACTTTGAAGAGTTTATCTTCATTTAGGTTGGATAGCTGCGTTAGTAGGACACTACTAGGGCCGTTTATATTCACTTGAGATCACATTTTTGTGTATTTCTTTTGGTGAAGTGACATAGTCTTGGGATATTATTTACTTTTGTGACAGTATACTCAATTCACACACACACATACACATTTATGTATGTTTGTTTGTGCACAAAAAAATGGCTCGTAGTTTTTAAACATGTTTTAACCTAGATTGAACAGAAGAGAAATACTATCTCGTGTATTATGTATATTCATTTTATCAATACATGTGTCAGGTAGACTGTCAACTCACGAATTAGTGTTATCAAATAAGTTCATTCGTCAACCTTGGAAAAGTAGGACAGGCAGGTTACTTTTTTATCTTGCCTTAAGCTTCAATCCAAATTGTTTCCAACTACTAGAGACCGCATTACTCAAGTTGAGACTAGTGATTTTTTTAACCATGAAAAATTGTAGTTATTAACTTGATAAAAAGTAAAGAAGACAGTGTGCTCCTGGTTTCCATTGAAGTTCATATAATCATGGAAACGCAAATCGTTTTCCGTTCTCAAAGTTATAACTTTACTTGCAGGCTAATCCCCTGCAATTTTTGTGTTCAAAACAATGCCAAATAATTTGTGATCTAATCAACGATAATGACTCTCTACCTCAGCTACTAAAAAGTACATAATTTGCAAAAATTTTATGACAGAGGAGTGGTTGGAAGCGCTCATTTCCGTCCAACAACTATTTTGTATTGAAAAGTTGATACTTGTAGGCTTTTTGTGAGTTTCTAATGGTGAATTGAGTCATTACTATCATCACTGTTACAACACTGCGGTATTTGTGCGGTAGAAGCTATTGGTTCTTCCTCAACGGAAGGGATGTGTAGCCAGCTATGTTGTAGTGACTGTTGTACTCTTTGTAATACTGAGAGTCTACATAATTCCGGTGCGTAATTTACTTTTTTTACTCGAATACTTTTGTAGTCCGCTTTCAAAGTAATTATCTGTATCATTAGCATGCACAGTTTTACATAAAGGTCTGTGTTCTGCTATTGTAATCAGTAATCGCATGTTCCCAATTCCTTGGTGTGTTGTGAATAAATTCCGCATGCTAAACATTTGTTGCACCTAGTATGCACCATTCAGTCTAAAAGCTGCATGTTACAGCCCGTATGAATATATTTGTTCAGTCTGTTTAAAGCGTTGCACATGGCATACAATAGGATGGGCTGTATTGATTCTGCTGAATGTTTATATGGTATCATACATAGCTCTTGCCAAGGATTAAAAATTATGCGAATAAGTTGGAAACTAAAAGCCGTAGGCGTTTTATGAATCATTCAACAGCATAAATAATGCTGTCAGTTATCCTAAGTACGAGATAAAAATAATGCTTTCCTAATACGAGGACTGACTTTCTTATATTTGTTTATTTCTTGAACACGAATCAACTATTCAGTCGTCAATACTTGTCACGAAATGTCGCTAATTTTAATGAAAAGTAAATACGTATGTATAGCAATGACAATTTCGGTCAACTTTAGCAATCCATACAGTGTTTCATTTCTGTTTTGGATCTATCTTTTCACTTGAATACGCTGCAGATGAAAAAGTGTAATGCCTCATTGGGTGCCCAAAGTTTCTATGCGAATACCAAAAGATCATACCATGCTTCCTAGTAAGTAGTAGTTGTGCTTTCCCTCTCTTATGTTGCATATCATAAAATTTTTTGATCATTCCATTCATGACTACCATTTGCTCTTTGAATAATCTTTTGACATTCAGCTAACGTTGAGCTTTGGGGTTTTCGTTGCAGACGAGGACTTTACCATATCAACCAGAAGAGGCGATGCAAGCGAACTGTCTGGTTTTGGTGAGTACAAATGCTACTTATGTGTGTATCTTCTAGCCTGCAGATATAGCTACTAAACGCCTGGTACACATATTATCGTCTTGACATTATAGCATCCAGTGGAGTCGCGTTTGAAACTAGCTCGCACATAATAATAATTGTAATGAGAGTGAAAGAGTTTTCCTAAGCCCAAAGCATCTTGAATCTCATGCTCGTTGAATTCAAATGTTCATACGGTAAAGTATAAACAACTAGAGGCGAGATAAAAGCTTTTATACAAATAGGTTCACTAGTTAGTTAGTTACACACACGTAATTGTTTTCATATCATCCCGTCAAATAGGATCCAAAAAGTGACACACTGTGGGGCTTCTTTTCATGCTTTCCTTTGTTGTCAACAAAAACAGATGTGTAAACTGGTTGGTTTTCCATATGAAAATCCTTCTTATAACAGCATATGAACATTTTTTCTTCTCAATTACTAAATGTAAAGTGTTGGAAATGACGCACAGGAAATATTTAGCTAATTTGGTTTCAACTTTTCTTTCACACTCGTGTGTGCGAATTAGTTTGTTGATTTTACTATCTGAATGTTTTTTTAAGACTCTATTCATCAGTACAAGCCGTTGGTTTGTCTTTTAGGACGCTTTGTGGTGGAATATTTGTAGAAGAATTATACCACTTAATCTGTACTAACTTACCTTGATGTTTTAACGTTAAGGGACTTGCTCGACGTTCGCGAAATTTAATGGCCCAGAACACGTACTGTTGTAAATGCGAATTTGATGATAATGAGCCAAGAGAAGCGGTATTTGATTTGCGATTTTCATGTCGTTACTCTATGTAGCTTGTCGAGTAACCCAATAATTTTTGTGGGAGGTTACTGTCTGTTTCATTGAAATAGAGAATTTTTTTGCGATGCTACGAAGACAGAATTGTTGGTAACTTATAGAGTTCCAGAAATTGAAATTCATCATCGAAGTTCCTTAGATTTTCTTTCTTCTCCAACTTCAACTCTGTGAAATTTGTGTGACAAGTTAACAAGACAAGTTGATTGAATTAAGCAATACGGTATCTGATCGAATTAAGATCGTTAGCTTTGAAATATAATATGCACTGTCGTTAGAGCTGCAATCTTCAAAAACTTTTTTTTACTATGAACAATTTCTCTGTAAATGTGAAATATTTTGCATCATTAAATGATTAAATTTCATTTTTCAAAGTAATTTGAATAATCAATTTCACTATGAACTAACGTGATTTAGTTTTAGCTGCTACGATAGTTGTAACTTAGTATACATGAAATGCGTAAGAATGCTAGAAGCTTACATGAAGAATCTGAAAAAGTATAGTTTTACATTTTCTTAATACTATGATAAATGCATAAAAAAGTTCACATTCAGGTAATATCAAGCTCAGGTGTTTAGTTCAGTGAGTCAGGAAGACACAAAACGCATGCTTGCAAATTTTATTCCGCGTAAAAAATAACAATATGAATGATAATCAATCTTGCTCTTACGTCAGGAAAGACATGACAATGAAGATTTGAGGATAAAAAAGGAAATACAAAAGAACTTGACCGATGTTATCTTTGCTATACATTACTAGCCTTAAAGTGAAAGGCGTCAACTGTGTGACCTTTTCTTTCTTCTGTGTTTTGTATTTAAGCTAGAAAGTACAAAGCATAAGAAAAATTGCTAGCAAAATGAACTGCTGCTGCGCATACTAAAAGTAAAGTTTAGTAATTATTTATAGTTAAATGGTACCTGTCTAACTAGTTACAAAATCTGCTCTCCATGCGTCTAGTGTATTTTAAGATTGGCAAGAATAAGAAATGATAATTCAGTTTACAGAAGTCTGTAGAAAACTGAAGGATGTTTAAAATTTCATTTCCACCATATGGCTAAAAAATGAGGCTACTGCAGATAAAACAATTTGGCAAGCAGATTTTATATTGAGTCTTTCTGTAGTCTAACATTGTGCGAACATATTAAATAATGTAATTTTGAATCACTTTCCTTACTTACTTACTTACTTACTTCTAGTCAGTCAATTGAAGTATTGCCCAGCAGCTCGATCGAAGAAAATTATATTTCCAAGACTATAATGACTCCTAGCTTTGTAGTGACGTATAGAATTCTGAATTCAAGCAAACTACTTTGGACAGTGTTAAAACAATTTGTGATTGAATGTATTGTTTCAGAAAATTTTCTATCGAATTTTCTTTTTTACATGCGTTGCGGATTATTAGTTCTGTATACAAAAGATCTGTCATGCCCAAAAGTTTCTCAATCATCAACTTTAAATCAAACTACATGCCAACAATGATTCAAAACTTTTTCAAGAGGGAGTAGAGAGCAATTGATAGACCATTTCTATGCATAGTTATATTTTTTTGGCAGAGTCAGATCAGTCGTCATACAAAAAACTTGCACGCAGCTACCAAAGGGTGGAAGGCTTGCTGGTAATATAAGATTCTTAGCCGCTTAAAAGTATTTTAAAAGTTTGGATGAATAGATTCTAAATATTATCTCATTTTTATGTCCCCAATTTTAGCAACTTACTAAACAATGTGATTTTCTGCCTGTCATACAAAAAAGGATTTAACTAAGCTGTGCATTAAGCGGAATTCATTGTCACTCCATTGTAAATCTATGTAGCCTTAAACCGATATTTATGAAAACAAATGGAGTTCCATACACAGTTTTCATTTACATATGTGCAAAATTTGGTGGTCTTCACTTGCAAATTGCGACCGAGAGAGTTGGTCATAATCGTTTTGGCTCTCCTCCCTAAAAACTGTAAAAAGTCTAATGAGCAAACGATTTGGTCAAGAAAATTCAGACTCAAACAGCTGACTATTCTCAAATGTAAATATTGAGACTTAAGAGAGAGTAGGTATATCGAGCAGTTTGTGCGCCGAAAATCCTTCAATTTGTGCTTGATATGACCTTAGTGCATCACGCACACAAACACTACATACCCAGTTCGAATCCTAGTGGGGGCTTACACCTTGTTTGTATATTTTCTATGATTAAAAAGTATTGACGAACAATGAAGTCAACTAATTAATCTGTTTTACATGAATTGACATATTTTTATTAATAAATTGTGTCCTTAAAAAACTTTTACGCAGCTACTATAGGGCAGAAATAGTAAAGTTAAGATAAACAGCAAAATGGAAAAAATATTAGAAGTAGATTATTGAAATTTTTATAAATTTGTTCGACGTGATTAAATTAAAAGTTTGGATGGATTGCTTTGTTTGAGGATATGCTAAAACTGTCTCTTTGTGGACGGAATTCGTCAATTTTTTTACAGTTTGATGTTTTAAATATTTCCGAAATTTCTAATAAAACTTATTGAATGTTCAAAATGTAATGTTTCACCACCCCTAATCCCACAGAGAGAACGTTTCAGGGACTGTAATGACTGTCCCTACTTTGCCCGTCGATTTTGGTCACTTGAATACAAACTTTAAACTTAATTTAAATTAAACTGTTTCTCTTCGCCATATGCGTTATTTATATTTAGGTGAATTCATCAAATTCACCTAAATATAAATAACGCATATGGCGATATTCTTTGTCGCTTATTGGACTGGACGTAAGGTTTAGCAACTAACTGAACGATGTGGATTTGTTCAAACGAAAAACGGTGTTGAGCTTAAAACTGAAGTTAATGCTTTAAAATGTATGAAGCCACTGATCGATGTTAATGAAAATCTATAGGCCGCATTACACCGTACTCAACTACATGCGAATGGACCTTATCAGAATCTGTAGAAATTTGAGCTATGGCGGAATTTGGCAATGAGCTTAATATATTTGTGTAAAAGACGTAGCCAGGGTTCAATAGAGATGTGAACAATTAAGTACGATCTCTTACTATTCGCACAGGACAGTCATTGGAAAAATGACTTTCCCTCATAAGCTCAATGTTGAATTGGTCAAGTTTGTCCTCTCATATCTCAGCTCTGCCGTTGATTAAGGATATGGTTGGGGTATTATTGAGTTAATGCTTCATAGTAATCATGCATAAAATATCTCTCGTGCTTTCCACCACGAAGGTTAAAGTCAACCAGATAAGTGCAAGAGATTGTCAGATAGTAATAATTCTGATAGCTCTGAGATTATTGTAAATGACCATTCTACTTCGTGGGAATAGAGATAGAAAGAGAACGCAGTGAAATAATTTTGCTCCACCAACTTCTTCAGCGGCAGCTTCTTCAGCGGTTCAATATGGAAGACTGTAACCCAGTGTCAACTCCTATGGTCTCTGGTGTTGACTTGCCTAAAATTAGGGAAAGTGAAAATGACCTTCCCTATCGATCATTGATAGGTACCTTACTGTTCATCGCTGAAACTACAACATCAGACATTTCCTATGCTGTCGCCAAATTGTCACATTTCCTAAATGCGTACAATGACGAACATTGGCATGCGGCGAAAAGAACGTTGCGGTACCAAAAAGGAACTATGGATATGGGTTCACGTTATAAAAATACTGGACGATGAAGGAAGAATGTGGGATACTGTGACTCAGATAATGCATCCGATAAATCTGATCGAAAATTTCCAAATTTTCCCCATGTTAATTCCCATAAGGAATATTCTAAATTTAAACTCAATCTGAAATAATATTGAAACAATGTCAATTAGTACTGGGCCATGTTAAATCAGTCCCGGACAATGTATCGGTCCTGGAAAATGCAAAGCAGTGCATGAAAATAGTAAACCAGTGCTGGACAATGTAAATTACTAAATGACAATGTTCAATCAGTATTCATTCAAATTTGCATTGTATATCTAAAATTGCCGAAATATATGTTTTAGTTAGTGTATATTCCATCCGTTCGTAGAACGGGCACTTTTACTGGTGCTATATAAAACTGTTCAGCTCCTGTGTTAGGATAGTTTTTGAGGCCATAAGAAAAACTAAAGTACACGAATTTCACGTTTTCATTCAATCGCATAACTCCAGGAGCCGATAATTTTTAAATTAAACTCAAAATTGAAGAAATTTTCAGCTAAAGTCAACACTAAACAAACCGCAGAGCTGATTACATCTGGAAAAAACCGATTGAAATTTTAAAGATAATTTTAAGAAATGACAGAAACCTGAAGTTGTCGTTTAAGTGATACATAATTCGAAAACGTTTGTAAATCATAGTTTCAAAAAAGAAAAGCGAGAGAGAGAGAGAGAGAGCGCGAGCGAGAGTGTTTGAATTTATTATCACGAACCTTAACTTGAAATTTTGTTAATTCTAAGGCCCAAATAATGAAACTGCAGTAGACTTAATGCAGTATTGCCCGTTAATTACCGTAAAAATGAAAATTCCCGAACGAAAAAAATACATTAATGATCGCTCAAAACCTGATTATTATTTTGCCAGCCAGCCCTAGAATAATAAACAGTTGTATTCACGCAGACGAACAATCGAAATAGTGTCTGTTTGTTCGATTCAACTCGAATTTCGATGACAGTCTGTTGCTTGATATCATACAACCTGATTACTTTGACTAATAACAGACTCAAATTAACTCTAGTCAAACGTTCATTTTCGTGAAAATTCATATTCGCTCAAAAAAAATTTCCATCTAGATTGCAAAATTATTCAAAAACTGTGGCAACCAAATCTGTAAATTTCCCTAAAATCAACAAACTGATTCAAAAACACCTTTTTTTTAAATCAACGATTTGTTAAAATTTGTTAGCACAGTAACCAGCAAAAATTATCTATTACCAAATAACACTGGATTTAAATAACTCTATATTAATTCTGAAATTCTGTGCACACGGACAAACAGCGTCGATTATGTTATGATAATTGAATAATTAAATTGCCTAAGTTGGCATTCGACTGCATTAAACGTTTTTGAAATGCAAAGTCTGTCACGGGATGTGTTGTCGTTTTTTCTTAGCAAATTGGCTTGAATTGCCGAACCTTCTACAAATACTATTTTATATACCTTGGTATAACTATTGAAATGAAAACATGAAAAGTTTGAGAATGAAGCTGAACATTACAAGCAAAGACAAATTTACAAAATAAGTCAAGTATAAGATAAACAAGATCAAAGCGAAGCTAATAATATCAAAGCATGCAGTCATTAAATAATTTTAGGAGAGTGACACAAAGGACAACCGTTACGTATAATTAATCTTTCATAGCAGATTCATCTTTATCTTCATCCACCTCATCTGCTTTTTTATGAGTTTGCAAAAAGATTTACCAAGTTAAAATGGGAAAACAATCGCTCTACTGCAGCAGTACTACTAGGAATAGTAATACAAGACCTAATTAACAATTTTGTCAGATCTGTTCATTCCATGTTTGTTTCTGACAAATGGTGTCACCAAAAATGCTCCAGTTGTAACTAATCCTTCATTCCCACATAGTTCTACTTGTTTCGTATTGCGAAAGGGTGAATTTTCCTACCGGTATGTTATCGTATTCCACTTTTTTAAGAATAGAATTCAAGAGATCACCATTTTTTGTTTCGAATGTAACCAATTGAGTAATAGCTCTTTCTTTCAAATCCTTAAGCCCTACAACAGATCCAGCTGTTTTCTGCATGGATAGTGCAGTTAAAACAGATGTGAAACCTCCTATAAAGGTCTGGAGCACAATTTTTGTTACTTTGGTCAATTTTTACCTAAAATTTATAAAAATGTGCCTAAACGTTGCCTCTACCCCAAAATTTTTTATTATTTTGGTCACCGAGTTATGATGGATTTTCCACCCGTGCCTTTCGCTATTGATTTTCATGCAAAATTGTTTTATTCCGTATCTGGGGTTTCCAAATGGAAAAAACACAATAGGTTTCAAATTACCTAGAAATTAAAGAAATTGGTTGCTAACCAATTTTTGTCTATTTTTTCATTTAGTTAGAACCACATTTTTTTGTCCTAACCTGGACTAAATTTTTT
>Ga0210040_10001650_pt1 | contig 33120 bp, 26 predicted proteins | sample CryGeyCG12114_NA_FD_185462 | JGI IMG/M metagenome (GOLD analysis project Ga0210040, IMG submission 185462) | Groundwater microbial communities from aquifer - Crystal Geyser CG19_WC_8/21/14_NA (SPAdes) (version 2) | ecosystem: Environmental > Aquatic > Deep subsurface > Groundwater | place: USA...
CGCTGTTCGGCGCCAATCTCAACTTCGCCCGCCAGGGAACCGACTACTTCGAGGCCACCGCCGCCCCCTCGCTGGTGCAGCACTTCTGGTCCCTGGCCGTGGAGGAGCAGTTCTACCTCGTCTGGCCCGCACTGATCCTGCTCGCGTTCGCCCTGACCGCGCGCGGGAGGCGCTCCGCGGTCGTGCTGTGCGGGGTCCTCGGGGCGGTGACGCTGGCCTCCCTCGCCTGGTCGGTGCACGCCACCGCCACGTCCCCGGCGACCGCCTACTTCTCCACCTTCACCCGCGCCTGGGAACTCGGGATCGGCGCACTCGTCGCGGTCACCGCGGCGCAGCTGCACCGCCTCCCGGCAGCCCTGCGCGCCACACTGGCCTGGGGCGGACTGGGCGCGGTGGTCGCCTCCGCCCTGCTCCTGGACGACGGGACCGCCTTCCCCGGCTCCGCCGCCGCGCTCCCGGTGCTGGGCGCCGCCGCGCTGGTGGCGTGGGGCGGCACGCCGGGTTCCCCGGGGACGCGCCGGCTGCTGGGTAGTGCACCCGCAGGCTTCCTCGGCGCCATCTCCTACTCGCTCTACCTGTGGCACTGGCCGGTGCTGATGATCGCCGGAACGCTCGTGGCGCCCGGCTCCGCACTGTTCGGCGCCGGCGTCATCGGCGTCTCGCTGCTGCTGGCGACCGTCTCCTACCTCTGCATCGAGCAGCCGGTCCTGCACACCAACTGGCTGCTGCCGCACCGCCCCGTCGACCGCGCCCGCGCCCGGCCCGTCTTCCGCCGCGCCCTCGCGGTGGGTTCCGGCGCCGTCGTCGTCGCCGCGGCGACCGTCGTCGCGCTGGTGGTCGTGCCGGAGGACGACAGCGGGAACGCGCAGATCACCGCCGCGCGGGCAGCGGCGGCCCGGGACGCCCAGGAGCCGGGACGGACCCGGCCGACCGCGATGCAGCGCGAGATCCGGGCCGCGACCCTGGCCACCGAGTGGCCGGCCGACCTCGACCCGAGCCTGGACGAGCTCCCCTCCTACGCCGAGGACGTCTGGCCGGGCATCTGCCTGCACATCGCGGAGTGGAACCTCGAGGGGTGCAGCTACGGCGAGCCGGACGCCGAGCAGTCCGTCGCCGTCCTGGGCGACTCCTACGCCGCAGCCTGGGTGCCCGCCCTCCGGGAGCCGCTGGTCGCGGCCGGCTGGTCGCTGCAGAGCCTGACCTTCGGCCTGTGCCCCAACATCACCGCGATGACGGCCTTCGGCGACCAGCCCTTCCCGGCGTGCACCGAACACCGGGAGTGGGCCATCGAGCGCATCCTCGAGGACCCGCCGTCGCTCGTGGTGCTCAGCCACTCGTGGCGCGCGGACCTGGTGGACGGGACCGACAAGCGGACTGCGTACGAGGAGGGCCTCATCGACGTCGTGCGACGGGTGCAGGCCTCGGGTGCGCGGGTGGTCGTCCTCGGTTCCCCACCCGGTTCGGCCAGCCTGCAGACGTGCCCGACGAACCTGAACGGGCCCGACGACTGCCTGGGCGGTCCTTCTCCCACGTTCGCCGAGCAGATGGAGAGCGAGCAGCAGGTGGCCGCGGAGACCGGCGTCCGCGCGATCGACCCCGAGCAGTGGTTCTGCGTCGACGATCTCTGCCCGGCCATCGTCGGCAGCACGCCGGTGTACATCGACGGCCACCACCTGACCGCCGAGTACGGGCGCATGATCGGCGCCGAGGTCGTGACCGCGATCCTCCAGCCGTGATCGGCGAGGGAGTGGTTACCTTGCGGTCCTCCACACGAGTACAGGAATCTCCATGCGCCGTTCGGTCCTCCCCGCCCTCTCCCTGACGCTCGCCCTGACCGCCTGCGGCTTCAGCGACGCCTCGGACGGCGACGGCGACGCGACCGGCCCGACGAGCGGCACCACGGCGGCGTCGGAGACCGACGGCATCGAGGTGGAGCTCAACGAGCGGGGCAACGTCCCGATGGAGGTCGGCCAGGAGGCTGCGGTCCGCCCGTCGTCCGGCCCGGACGAGCCGCCCTCGCTCACGCTGACCCTCGAGGAGGTCGTCGTCGACGCGGTCTGCGACGACGACTCCGAGGTGCCGCCCGAGAACGGCCACTACATCGCGATCCTCCTGCGGGCGACGGCGACGGAGGACTTCGACGCGAGGCTGGTGAACCCGATCGCGGACTACGACTTCACCGTCATCGGGGAGGACGGCGACACCTATCCGCCCGTCAGCGAGGCCAGCCGGACCTGCTTCGGCCCCCCGCGGCAGATCCAGAACATGCGGATCGGGCCGGAGTACGAGTACGTGGGCTGGATGGTGCTCGACGTGCCGGTCACCAGCGGCACGCTGGTGTACGAGCCCGGTCAGGTGCCGTACGGGTGGGAGTGGCAGTTCTGAGCCGCCCGCGGTCGCCGCACGGCTGACCCGGGTCGCCGAGCGCGATCGGCCCCAGGTGGGCAGGCTCGCCCCGTGGAGCGACACGAGGTCCTCATCGTCGGTGCCGGCAACGCCGGCATCTCCCTGGCCGCACGGCTGCTCCGCGACGGCGTCGAGGACGTCGCCGTCCTGGCCGCCCAGCCGGTGCACCGCTACAAGCCGCTGCTGAACTACGTGGCCGCGGGCGAGGCGACGATGGCCGCCCTCGAGCGCCCGATGGCCGACGTCGTCCCCGAGGGCTGCGCGTGGATCCGCGACAGCGCCGAGGCGGTCGACCCGGCCGCCAGGACCGTCCGGACGCGCGCGGGACGGACGCTGCACTACGGAACGCTCGTCCTCTGCCCCGGCCTGGAGGAGGACTGGAACGCGACCCCGGGACTGCAGGCCGCCTACGCCGACGGGTGGGCCGCGTCGTCCTACGTGCCGGGCAGCACGCCCACGGTCTGGCCGCGGCTGACCTCGCTGCGCGGCGGCTCGGTCGTCTTCACCGTGCCGCCGGAGCCGGCGTCGTGCGGGCCGACGGCGCTCAAGCCGCTGCTCATGGCCTGCGACCACTGGCGGCGGGCCGGCATCCTGGACGCGCTCGAGGTCCGGCTCGTCCTGCCGGACGCGACGGCGACGGGCCTCCCCCGGGCCGACGAGGTGCTGGAGCGCGCCTTCGCCGACTACGGGATCGAGGTGCTGCGCGAGGCGCGGATCGAGGCGGTGGACGCCGAGGCGCACGCGCTCACGGTCGGCTCCCCCACCGGGCGGCACGTGCTCGGGGACGTCGCCTTCGCCCACGCCGTGCCGCACTACCGCGCCCCGCGCTGGATCGCCGACGCCGGACTGGCCACCGAGCCCACGCCGGGCCTGGCGGACATCGACCCGTACACCCTGCGCTCCCACGGGCACGAGGCGATCTGGGCGATCGGCGACGCCGCGGACGCGGACACCCGTCCCTCCGGAGGCGCGCTGCGCAAGCAGGTGGACGTCCTGGCGCAGAACATCGCCGCCGCGCGGAACGGGAAGGAGCTCGAGCGGTACGACGGCTACACGGTTCTGCCGATCACGGTGGACCGGCGGAAGCTGGCTCTCAACGAGGTCGACCGCGAGGGCAGGCCCAGCCCGTCGGTGCCGTTCATCGACCCGTTCGTCCCCCGCCGCGCGGCCTGGTTGTTCGACCGCTACGGGCTGCCGCAGGTCTACTTCCGCCGCATCCTCCGCGGCCGGGTCTGACCCACCGATCCGGGCAGCGCGCACGCGGGAGCGCATACTCGCAGTCCGGACACCCCGTGCGGGGTGTCCTGTCCGGCGGGGCCACGGGGGCGAGCCGCTGGACATCCGGTCGTCGGAGCACCGGCTCCACCGCGTCGACGGTCCCCCGGAGACGAGGGCGACCGTGCGCACTCCTGCCCCCACCGGCGGCCCGTCCGCCGGCCGCCGCGCCTTCCTGCTGCTGGCCGCCGCCGGTCTCGCGACCGCCTGCGCACCCTCGGCCGCGACGCCGCGCGAGCGGCCCCGGGCAGCACCGTCCAGCAGCACCGCGACCGTCCCGCCGTCGACCGCGCCGCCCGTCGCGCCGGTGACCACCCCTCCCGGTCCGTCACGGGAAGACGTCGTCGGCCGGTACGCGGCCGTGGCGCCGACGGCGTTCGGCCTCGAGGTGCCGGGGGTGGTGAACCGGCTGCCCACGCAGGAGCGCGTCGTCGCGCTGACCTTCGACGCCTGCGGGGGCGCCCACGGCAGCGGCTACGACGCCGCGCTGATCGACGCCCTGCGGATGTCCGGGACGCCGGCAACGCTCTTCCTCAACCAGCGCTGGATCCTCGCCCACCCCGACCTCACCGCGGACCTGGCCGCCGATCCGCTGTTCGAGCTGGCCAACCACGGAACCGCGCACCAGCCGCTGTCGGTGCGAGGTGCCGCGGCGTACGGGATCGCCGGTACGGCAGGTCCCGGCGAGGTGTTCGACGAGATCGCCGGCAACCGCACGACCCTGACCGGGGCGACCGGCGTCGCCCCGCGGTTCTTCCGGTCCGGGACGGCGCACTACGACGACGTCGCCGTCCGGATCGCCGGTGAGATCGGCGAGACGGTGGTGAACTTCGACGTCAACGGCGACGCCGGTGCGACGTTCGGGCCTGGTCAGGTGGCGGCCGCCCTGCAGTCGGCGTCCGCCGGGTCGATCGTCATCGGCCACATGAACCAGCCCGGTGGCGGCACGGCCGCGGGTGTGGCGGCCGCCCTCCCCCGGCTGGCGGCGGACGGGTTCCGCTTCGTGCGGCTGTCCGAGTACCTCTAGCCCTCCCCGACTGTTGGCGGTGCCCTCTCCTGCTGTGTGCGCGACGCTCGCACGGGGGTCATGTCGCCGCCGGAACCTCGTGGTGCCCGAACGGGAACGACCCAGGAGGAAGCCATGACCACGCCCTCAGCCACGAACCCCAAGGCGACCGACACCGCCGCCGCGAAGCGCACCGCGGACACCGACACCGACACCGACACCGACCCGCAGGCCGCGACCGGCGGACCCGACGAGATGGCGGAGCTCGCGCGCACCCGCGACGAGGCCGAGGACCGTGCCCGCGAGCTGCTGGCCGCGCAGGTGCTGCAGGAGTCCCGGAACGGGTCGCACGACGAGCGGGCCCGCCAGCTCGTGCTCGCCGTCCGCCGCGACCTCCTCGTGGAGCTGCGCGAGCAGGAGCAGGAGCAGGCCCGACGTCAGCTGGCCTCGGCCGCGGACAGCAGCGAGGACGCCGTCGCCGGGCTCGTGCAGGGCGTGACGACGATCGTGCGCAGCCTCGTGCCGGCCGTGCTCGTCCGCCCGGAGGAGGTCATCGAGACCACGTACGCGCTGGCCGACCAGAGCCTGCGCGTGACCCGCCGTCTCGCCCTGGTCCTCACCCAGAGCATGCGCAGCCTCGTCACGGCCTGACCGAAGCACGATCCCGGCCCAGGTGGCCGTCGGGGTGTCCCGGCGTCCACCCGGGCCGGCGCCGCCCTGCCGGAGCCGACCGGGAGGCTGTCTGGTTCGTGTCGGGGTACCTCGCCCGGGGATTCAGACCCGGGTGCGGAGGCGCTCGGGAACTGCACGGGGAGCAGGGATGTCGGCCCGCCAGATTGCGGCCGCGAAGACGACCGCGGCAAGCAGGTAGACGACGCCGAACGCGACCCGTCCGGAGGGCGGTAGCCAGAACTGCGGTAGCACCAGAGCCATCACCAGGCCGATCGGCCACCCCGCCCATCGCGCGGAGTACGAAAGCCCCTGCCAAGCGACGGCGACGGCAACCCCGGAGGCGGCCAGGAGAAGCAGTCCGGCCACGAACATGACGATGGCGACGGGTTGCTCGCGGATCCCGTCGACCGCCTCGAGCGCTGCCGGGTCACCGTCCAAGGCGGCCCTGCCCATAGCGTGCAACCCGAAGGTCTCCGCCCCGTAGTACGGCAGCACCAGCACCGCGCCCAGCAGGCCGCTCCGCCGGGCGAGCCGGGCCGCCGACCCGTCGGCCAGATCGGCGAGCCGCACCGTAAGCCCGGCGAACGAGGCCAGTGCCAGTGCGCCGCAGACGTGCGCCACGATCCAGTACGAAGACGCGAACGCCTCGGCCACCGCTGCCGGGGCCTCCTGCTGGTCCCCGTACGGGCGCAGCACCAGGTAGGCCGCCATGAGCACGCCGGTGGCGACGGTCGGCATGAGCAGGTGATGTCTCCGCACAGCACTCCCCAAGCTGAGAGCGGTGCTCTCTCGCCGGCGACGTTAGGCGTTCCCCGTCGCTGGGACATGTTCGCCAGCGGTGTTTTGCGGCAGTTATCGCCCTGTTCATCCGTTGCCGGTGCCGGCGGTCCCGGCTCAGGTCGCCTCGCGCAGCCGATCAGACGTTGAAGCGGAACGATTTCGGAGTGTTTGACCTTGAATGACTGACGTTGGATCCGGCTTCTGAGCTGCAGTTTCGCGGTTGGGCCGAGACGGAGGTTCCTGGGCAAAACTGAGCGTCTTGCGGACTTTTTGCGGACTGGCCGGCCGTACGGTCGGCGCCGGAAGCAGAGGTCTGAGCCCCAAGGCGCAGTCCCATGGACCGCCTTCAGGGACAGGTCGGAGGCCTCGTCCGCAGGCAGCGAATGGGATCCGCTGCCGGACTGCCTGCGGCGTCATGATGGCGAACATGAAAGCCAGCGCTGTCGATCCTCGCGATCAGACCTGGGAAGTGGATCGGCCCCGCTACCGCGTCTACTTTCACGACGCCAACGGCGCCAGCGACGAGCACGAGATCACCGGCGCCGATGTCGGCGAGGTCATTGCCTGGGCCGAGGCACATCGCGGCGCGGGCACCTACGTGCTCTACGTGTGTGTCGCCTCCAACGGTCTCGGCCTGGTGCGCCTGGCTGGTGCAGATCCCAACGCCTCGACGTCCACCACGGTGACCTCATCGGCTGTGCTTATCGGCACGACCGAGCCAGACGGCGGCCGCTAAGCGGCCTGCCATCGGGATGCCGGTGCGGCACCCTGTTGCCGCCCGGACCGGGCTGCGGACGGGACGACCTACTCATGCGCTTGGGCTCGGCTGCGTTGACTGCCATGGGAACGTCTACCGCCCTGGGGGGGGCGAGTTCGTAGGCAACCCGCTGCGCGCAGTAAACTTGCAGGAGTGTGGCGGCCCGGTGGGCGGTGGCCTGGTCAAGCGATCGACCAGGGCTGGCCATCTCCGGGCCCCAGGCGCCGCGGCGGCGAATGGGACGACAATCGCGCGTCTCCGTGCCGCTAGACCGCCGTCATTATCGGAGCGCCCGGACCAGCAAGGACGAGCACCGGTGTGACCGGCAGCAGCATGCCGCGGCTGGCCAGCAGCCGCCGCACTTGGGCGGCGCCGTCGCGGGCCTGGGTGACCTTGCCGGCCAGACCGGGCACCTCGTCCACAGTGGTGCGACGGCCGAAGGAGGCCTTGACTTCCACGGCGAAGCAGCGCTTCGTGGCGAGTACGACGTGGTCGACGTCGCGGTGGGCGAAAGAGACGCCACTGACGACGTCAAACGGGCCAGGGATCGCGCGCAGCTCCTCACCGACATGGCTCTCGAACGAGCGGCCCATGCGGGCGAGGAGACTGCCGTCGGCCACTGCTAGCAGGACCGGATCCGATCCCAGAGGACTGCCGCACGGCATCCCGGCATGAAAGGTCGACTGCCTTGAGAGCCGCAGGATGCAGCGCCAGTCGCTAGCGTGTCGAACCCCGCATCATCACGCGGCCTCAGAGTTGCGGACCGCCTGGTAGGCCAAGCTCGTGATGGCCTTGTTCAGTGCGTCGTAGTCTTCGACCTCCTCGCGGGGGTCTTCGGTGAGCTTGAACCGGGACCGCCAGGAGGCGAGCGTCTCCTTCACGGCGTCCGCCTCCACCGAGTAGTCGAGCTGGGCCTCGATCTGCTCGATGAGGTCGAGCACGTCCTCGCGGCGGGCAATGCCCTTAAGAGTGCGAGTGAACTCGCGCTTGATGCGGTTGATGCGTGAGGAGATCCGGTCGACGTTCCCCGCCCGGAGGGCGTCGCGCTGAAGACGGGAGAGGTTCGAGAGCAGGGCGACGAGGTTGGTCTGGGCGGTGTCGAGGTCGGCGTCGGTAGTAACGCGATTGGCCGAGGTGTCGTCGTCACCCATGAGGATCTCCACGACACATCGGGCGAAGCCGATCTTATCGAGGTGGAACCCGTCGGTCGCACTGGCCGTGGCGATGGCGGTCTCCAGGTCCTTGAGAAGTCCTTTTTTGCCGGGGTTGGGGCCGGCGAACACGGTTGCGGCGTCGAGGCTGAGGTCGTGCACGTCGACGTCAGGGACGAACTCGCGGCAGTAGCGGGCGGCGGCGTCGATTGCGACGTTGATGGGGAGCAGGTCCTCGCTGGCGACGACGCCGGCAGGGTTGTCGACCTTGATGTTGAGGGCAGCATCGCCGACTTGGAGGACGAACCTGTCGTTCATGAGGGGCTTACCGGTAGCGCCGCCGTTCTGGAGGTCCTGGCGGGCCTTGTCGCCGGGGCCGTCGGAGTCGAGGAGGACGACGATCGCGGGCTTCTCAACGTCGCGGCCGCGGGCGAGGTAGACCATGTATGGCACGTGCTCGGTGCCGCCCGCCGGGACGATTGTGATGGCGTTGAGGTCGAGGCGGTCCCGTTCGGCGATCCTCTTGCGCTTTAGCCAGCGAGTGGCGCCGGCGATGAGGATCTGGTCGGAGGGCCCTTCAACGACGAGGTTGCAGCCAGAGATGAAGGTGGTCTCGGCGACGAAGCTTCCGAAGGCGGACCGCAGCGGCTCGTAGTGGTTGGCGGCGACGCTCTTGACTACGCGAGTTCCCTCGTCGTACTCGCCCTTTTCGAGTACGCGGATGCGGCGCGCGTCGTTCTTGTCGATGAGAAATGGCGAGTGGGTCACGTAGACAACCTGAACCGCGGTGCGGGTGGGGTCTTGTGGGTGAGCGAAGTCCTCAAAGATGCGCAGCAGGTCCTGCTGTGCGGAGGAGGACAGGAACCGGTCGGGCTCGTCCATGAGGAGCACTTCGGACTTGGCGACGGTGGTGGGCTCGTGGGCGAGGTACTGGACAAAGTAGGACAGAAAATACTTCAGGCCGTCGCTGCGCTCGTCGAAACTGTAGGACTTGCCAGTGCGATCGCGGATCTCGAACTGGAGGTCGAACTCCAGGGCGGAGACGACAAGCTCGAACTGAGAGTCTTGAGACCACCAGTGAGGGAAGTTGAGCGCCTTGGCGATCTTCTCGTTGAAGCTGTCGACGAGGCTAGAGGCGTAGCCGTTCTTGTCTTTAATGAACTTCTGCAGTTCGGCGACCTGATCGCGCTCAATCTTGGCCACCTTGAAGAGGAGGTCGGCGGCGAGTTCGTACTGCTGAAGGGTGCTGGCGTCGACAGGATCCGTGGTACTACTGGGACCGAACGCGCTGGCGATGTCGGCGGCGGCGTTCTGGACGGCGCCTGCGTTGACGAACCATCCGCCGTGGGCCTTAAACCGCTCGTGAAGCGCGGTGACAATGTCGCGGCTGACAGCATCGCTGGGCTTACCGGTTATGAGATAATCCCAGGGCACCGAGTTGGGGAGCGGCACTTCGGCGTCGATGACCGTCAGTGCGGGGATTCCCAGCGCCGCGGTGAGCATGGGCTTCTTGATATTGTAAGGCTCTGTCCACTTGCCGTCGGTCTCGACGTAGATCCGAAACTTGTAGGTCGTGTTCATGCGAAACAGGGCAATGCGGGTGACGTTGCCCAGCGATTCCACTCCAGTCATGTCCTCGACGATGGCGACCTCGTCGGGGGTGATGTCGGAGAACAGAGCACCGAACTCGGGTTTGACCATCTCGGCGTCCGCGCCGAAGAATGAGGAGTAGCGGCAGAAGTCGCTGCGGTCGTAGCCGGTGCCGGTAAGGGCGGCGGTAATGGCGCGGAGTACCTGGCTCTTGCCGGACTCGTTGCCGCCGACGACCGTGGTGATGTCAGGCTCGAGTCGAAGCCGCACAAACGGGTAGTCAGCGCCCGACGGGGTGGTGTCCCATGGCAGAGGCGTGTAGCCCTCATGCGAGGCACGGAGGTAGTCGTAGTTGAGCGAACGATAGAAGCGCGCAAATATCTCTTGCAGTCGCAAGTTGCATCCCCCCGTGCGACCGGCTCGAAAGCCCGGCCCGCGTAGCGTCGGTGGATCTCTCTGGCTTCACCGTAGTATGCGCTGCCGACAGTCGTGGTCCGTCGCGATGAAATGCACCTAGGAGGACGCAGCGCGGTCTCGCTCGTCGGCAGAGGCGTGCGCTCCTGATCGCACGAGTGAGCGTCCCGCAAGCCGAACCGCCGCCTACGGCCACGTCCGAGACCCTGTGCGGCCGGGAGCTACCACGTCCCCGAAGGGGATCGGCTACCGGGATGCAGCGTGATTGATCCTGCGGAACCCACGTCAGCGGGTGGCGCGGTCGAGTGCGGCGTTGCGCGACCCAGCCGCGCGTAGCCGGCTACTTAGTCTCGCTCGGATGACTTGTGTGCACCTGCTCCACGACGACCGTTCGCTCGTGAACGTAGAACCAGATGCGCGCGGTGCCTTTCGCCGTCGGCTTGTGCTGCCATCGCTCGTGAGTCATTCCTCCGCGTGAAATCGTGCCAAGTTCGCCGCGCAGGGGGTAGTTCGTCGGAGTTTGAGAGAGGGGCGTCCCCGTGAGGAAGTCCCAGGTCTCCGTCATGGGGTTGCGGATGGTTGCAACGAGGTCTTGCCACCCCTTGCGTGCCTGCGTGGTGCCGAAGCGGATCTCGTACTCGGTTCGCTTCGGGGGCCTCGGGACGAGTTCGCCGCGCTTGGCCGCCGCCACGGCTACGGACGCTCCACGGTCTCGTCGTCGTCGAGCCAGTCAAGGTTGGCACTGTCGAGCCCGGCGGCGAGGGCGGAGGCGGTCTCCTTCCATGACATCAGCTCGGCGATCACGAGGTGAGACTGATTGGTGGAGAACGACGCACGCGCGGCGTCGACGAGATCCTGCGCGCAGGCCGCGCGGTCCGTCGTCGACAGCGCGAGCATCCACGGGAAGGGCTTGGCCATGCGCTCGGCGAGCGGGCCGCCGTCGTCGAGGGCGACGGTGATGAGTTGCGCGGCGAACTCCAGCAGGCGGGAGCGGCCTTCGGCTTCCCGCTGCGACATGAGGACCAACGGCTCGCCGTCGCGCCGGGTCACCGTCACGGGGTGATCCTCCGCCTCGGCGAAGACCTCGGCCGAGTGCTTGCTCAAGTCCGAGGAGCGCCGCGTCGCGAGCGGGATGTTCAGTGCGGTCGTCATGACTGCATCCTATTCGGAACATGTTCGGAAGTCCAGGAGGCTACGCCGACGCTCACCTGATCGGCCGTCCGCTACTCGGTAGCCACACCGTCCGCGCCCTCCGTCGTTGAGCCGACAGGCTCGCCTCCGCCACACCTGCGCGCGACACCGGTGCCACGACCGCCAAGACTGGTATCACACGCACCACCCTCTACCAGCACCTCTCAAGCGGACCTCGGGGTCTACGGGTTCGGAAAAGCGACCACTTCTGGGCATCGCACGGGACAGCCGCGCACGGTGATCCGGCACCATCCCGCTCAACCGCGGCGGGACGGCGGGGTCAGTGGGCGGAGACAGACCTCAGGCGTCGCGGACGAAGAGCGCGGCGTGCGGCATCTGGGCTCCGACGGACTGGGCGAACCGCCACGACGCTGATTCGACGTACTGCATGGTTGACATCCTTCCGGAGAAGCCGACGTCCGCTCGGGCAGTCCCGGAACCGGCCCTACCAGTCCAGGGGACTGGTTGTGGCTTCTCGCCCGCGCCGTTCTTGGCGTCGAGCCAAGGTGCCCCGCACCGAATGGCCATGGGTGAACGGGCGCTCTGCACTGCCGCGCTCACCCGAATGCTGGGTCTCGTGCCACCGCCTCATGGTCGGCAGCAACAGCAACTTCATGTCGGAGCGGTCAAGATGAGGTGTGCCCGCCCCCCGACGACGTCACCCTTCGGCGCTCATCTCCTGGGCGCACGTCGACCCGGGTTGGTCGCCCGACCAGATCGGTGCTCGCAGGGACGCGGTCCTCGAGTTGGCGACCGCACTACGACGCAATGGCGTTGACGCCGACATGGACCTGTACCACCTCAGCGCCTCCGTCGACTGGACGCGCTGGGGTCCACTCCGCATCGCGGAGTGTGACTTCGTGCTTGTCGTGGTGTCCGAGAGCTGGCGCGTGGCGTGGGAAGGGCGTGGCGATCCCAGCAAGGGCGCCGGTGCTGCGGCTGAAGCTGATTCGCTCCGCAGCATTTACGCCGAGAACCGCGATGCCTTCCGTGACAAGGTGCGACTCGTGCTTCTGCCTGGGACCGACAGCAGGGTCATCCCGTCCGGGCTGCACGGAGTTGCGCGCTTCAAGGTGGAGACCATCGATGATGCCGGCCTGTCAGACCTGCTGAGGAACCTCACCGAGCAGCCGGAATTCATCAAAGGCGCACTGGGCGCTCTGCCGAAGCTTCCGCCACACTCTTCGGCGTCAGCAGCGGCGCGGTCGACAACCGCCACGGCTGGACCAGCCGTCACCGTCGGGACCGATGCAGTCCGCGGACCGGAAGTCCCCCCGGGACGACGCAACGCGTTGGCGAAGGCACAGGAATATCTGCGGTACACCGCCTTCTCCATAAAGGGCCTGAGCAATCAGCTGGTCTCCGAAGGCTTCTCTGTTGACGAGTCGGAGTTCGCCGTCGCCAACGTCGGCGCGGCGTGGGACGAGCAGGCGTCGAAGAAGGCCAACGACTACCTCTTGCACATGACGTTCTCCAGAAGGGGCCTCGTCAACCAGCTCGTCTCCGAAGGTTTTTCCCAGGACGAGTCAGAGCTTGCCGTCGCCAACGTGGGCGCGGACTGGGTTGAGCAGGCGGCGAAAAAGGCCGGCGAGTACATGTCGCACATGTCCTTCTCCCAGTCCGGCCTAGTACGCCAGCTCGTCTTCGACGGCTTCACCCAAGCCGAAGCCGAAGCCGCGGCCGCCAAGGCTTACCAGTGAGAGCCGACGACGCGTCCGCCGGCAACCCCTTCCGGTGTGATGCGCCATTCGCTGCCGGTCCGGCTATCAATTGGCCCCGCGGAGCGACCCCCTATGGAACCCGGTGAGTCCTCGACGCCGAAGGCCTCGGCCGTCGCTGCAGCAGGCTTGATCCCACGGAAGTGCGCGGAGGGCACGCCGAGATGTGTGTCGGAAGTCAGCTTCCCGCGATGTCCTTCGCGATGCGCTGCACCTCGGCCTTGTTCGGCTTCTGCAACCCGGTCGACTTCATGGCCCGCTCAAGCGCCAACTGAATCTCTCGCTCAGCCCGACCACGGTGGGTACGAGCGATGGAGTCCACCTTGCGCTGCAGCTCCCGTTTGAGATCCTTCTCGATCTTCTTCAGCTGCGGCTCGGCGGCCTTCCTCAGGTTCTTTTCGAAGTCCTTGCTCGGCTGGAAAGTGGCCACGGCGTTCCCTCCGTCGTGCCGGGCTTGTCGCTGGGCCCGGGCTGCTCAGAAGGTAGGCGTCCGGTACGACGTCGTGTCGGTGTTAGCCGGCAGCGATGTCCCGAGCCAGTGCCCTTCCGCCGTCCGGGTCCAGCTGCAGACCCATGCCGTCGTGGACGCGCTGCAGTTCGGCGAGGACCTCGGCCTCGGGCTGGCCGGCGTAGTCCCGGCGGACCTGTGCGATGTGCTCTTCGAGGGCTGCCATGGCGCCGAACTGGCGGCCGGCGTCACCGTGGAAATCGGGGCCTCGAAGGGACATGGGTGTGCCTCTCGTCGTCGGTGCCCGCGAGCTGCGGGCCGTCGACGGTAGGCGACCGGGAGCCGCCGGGCCTCGCTGGCGCGCCGGCCGCCGTCCCGCGGGGGATCATCCACGGGCCAGGTCCCTCGAAGCCCAGGACACGGCGGGCGTCGCCGTGACCGGTCACCCGTTAGACGCCCTCTCTGACGACCGACAGGTGAAACTGGACGAATGAGCGACGACTTCTTGGGCGGCGTACGGCAGTGGCTGGAGAAGAGCGGGCACGCCTTCGAACTGAGGATCGCCCGGGCATTCCGGGAAGGTCGTGGCAAACCAGTGGACCTATCGTTTACATACAGGGACGCCAATAGCGGCACTCTCCGCGAGGGCGATGTGTTGGCTCAGTTTGGCTGGGAAGCCTTGAACGACACTCCAGCCTCCGTTGAGGTTGTCGTCGAGTGCAAGAGCGGTCGTGACCACCCCTGGGTCGCCTTCTACGACAAGGTTATCGCGAGCGGCTGCACTTTGAAGGACTGGGTCTACTTCGCCCACGGCCCCTTCGTCGGCGTTACAGAGCCACTCGAGAAAGCCTGGATCGGGCACCCGCCATTCGACTCGCTTCGGATCGCTAGCCACCTCGTGGCTGCGCACACGAAGGATTCGCACAATTCCGCGGGCGATGCGGTGAGACAGGTGCTGAGCGCCGCGGAAGGCCGTCGCAACCGGTACATAGAGAGGCAGGGCCAGGATCGTCGCGGGTGCGTGATCATCCCGGTCGTTGTAACCGGCGGGCGCCTGGTTGAGTGCCAACTCGGCGCTGACGGGGAGGTTCGCCTCGAGGAGGTCCCCTCGGTCGTGGTCGCGGGGCCCCGTAGCGGCGAGAAGCCGGCTCGGGTCTTCGTCCTTACCGAGGGGGCCGTGAAGCAGTTCGCCCATTCGATCGCGGACTTGGCCATGCAGGCACATGAGCAGGCCCAGTTCCGGTAGCCCCACCGTTGGGCGATCGAGTACCGGGACACCGTGTCGCAGTTCTAGGGGCGGTATGGGCACCCCCCTCGGTGCCGCGGGCGCTGGTGGTGACTCTCTTGCCGACCGGCCTGTGCACTGTTGCCTGTGGATCACAGGTGCGGATGACCGAACGTCGAAGATGGAGAGACACTTCTGGCACACCCTTCATCGACGGGCGGAGCTGACGCAGTGCCGGACGAAGCCGGGCAGGAGCCGATTGCCGCGAGCCCGTACGCGACGGGGGGAGGCGGCACCCGGCTCGAGCACCGGCTGGGCACGGTGCTCCTCGTTCGCCTCCTCAACGCTGGGTCCGTCTTTGAGTTGGATGAGCGGGCGCCCGAACGCGTCGCCTTTCAGAAGGCTCCCACTGCCATCGTGGACGACCTCGTCGTCACGGCGCGGGCTGCGGACGGCGCCGCGTCGGTCCGGGTCGACATCGCCGTCCGTCGTACGCCCCGCTTTATCCGAAGCGACACCAAGACAGCCGAGCTGGTCAAGGCCCTGGTTCGGGCCGACCTGGCGGCCGAGAGGAGCGCGGAGCCGCTCGTCGAGCACCGCCTCGCGGTGGCCGTCTCCGGCCGGCAGACGCACGCCCAGGAGGTCGCCGAGCTCGCCGTCGTCGCCCGCGGCCAGTCGACCGCCGACGAGTTCGTGGAGCTCGTGCGGACCCCGCGGAAGTTCAGGACGCGGCGCCGGCTGGACCACCTCATCGACCTGGTCGCCGACGCGCTCAGCGGCATCGGAGAGAAGGACGCGGGGACGCCGGAGCACCGCTGCTGGCGCCTCCTGCAGCGATTGTGGATCATGCAGGTCGATCTCGAGACCGGGCACGAGAACGACTGGACCCGCCTCGTCGAGGACCTCAAGCCCGTCGCGCGGGACCACACCCAGGAGCAGGCGCTCGCTCTCCGCGACCGGCTCGAGCAGCTGTCGGGCGAGCTAGCGCGCAACGCGGGCGTCCTCGACGCCCCAGCGTTGCGCAGGCGCCTCCACGGCGCGCTCGCCCTCGCGTCGCACGTGGCGCCTCAAGGGTGGACGCGACTCCTCGCCCTGGACGAACAAGCCCGGACGACAGTCGCCCGCTCCCTCGCCCCGGGCGCGTCGAACGAACTGACTCTGCCGCGCTCTGCGGTCCGCGACGAGCTCAGGGCCGCCCTAGCAGCCGACGGCGAGCTCGTCGTGGGCGACTCCGGCGTCGGTAAGAGCGCGCTGGTGATGGACGCCATCGCGCCCGACCAGCTCGGCGCGGACCGCCAGGCGGTCGCACTCAACCTGCGGCACCTGCCGACCAGCCAACTCGAGCTCCTCGCGCTTCTCTCGAGCCCCATGGAAGTGCTGCTCGGCGAGCTGACGGCCCCCGAGCGGCTCCTCGTCGTCGACGCCGCAGAGGCGGCCGCCGAAGAGCACGCAGATGTCCTCTCGTACTGCGTCCGCGCCGCTCGGGTGGCGGGAGTCCGCGTGGTCGCCATCACGTCCACAGAAGGCACCGCCGTCGTCAGGCAGATGCTTAGGTCCAGCGCCGAGGACCCGCGCGAGTACACCGTGGCCGGCCTCACCGACGACGAGCTCGACGCCGTGGCCGCGCACTTCCCCGCTCTCCGACGACTCGTCGACAACCCCCGCGCACGCGAGCTGCTGCGCCGCCCCATCGTCATCGATCTGCTCGGCCGGGCCGGCGACCCGGGCATGCCGCTGAGCGAGTCACAAGCGCTCGACCACGTCTGGCAGCACCTCGTCCGCAACTCCGGTCGCCGAGATCGAGGGGCGCCCGACGCCCGCGAGAACGTGATGCTGAGCCTGGCCGCTCATGCCCTCCGCAAGGGCGACACCGACGACCTCCTCGCACGGCTCGACCACGACGCCGTCGACGGGCTGCGTCGGACCGGCCTGCTGCAGCCGGCCAGCCGCCTGCCCTGGGAACGAGTTCCCTCGTTTCGGCACGACCTGCTCCGCGCCTACTCCGTCGCGCGGCTGCTGCTCGCCGAACGAGACCCGGCGGCTTCCCTGACGGCCGCGGGTGCCGCTCGCTGGACGCTGCCCTCGGCCCGACTCGCCTGCGACATCACTTTGTCCGCGCCCGACGAGCCACTGCACCCCCGGGCGGGTCGCTTCGCCACCCTCCAGGCAGGCTTCGACGCCATCGCCACAGCCGGAGGCGGCGAACGATGGTCCGACGTCCCAACCGAGGCGATGCTCGTGGCACCCGAGCTCGCCGTACTTCTGCGTGACGCGTGGCCGGCCCTCATCGAGGAAAGGGCCCAGGGCGCCGCCCGCATGATCCGCATCCTGAACACACGCCACAGTCACGGCGTCACGCTCGACCCCATCGTCGCCGAGCCTGTGATCGCACAACTGCTCGACGCCGGCACACCGCCCAGCCTCCGGCGAGAGACAGAGGAGCTGATCCGGGACTGGCTCCGGGCGCTGGTGCTGGCCGGGACGCCGGCGGGACATCCGCTCCGGATCAGGCTCCGCGACGCCATCGTCGAACTGTGCCGTGAGAAGGAACGGGCTCTCGATGAACAGGAAGCGGCCCGCCGGGCCGAGCTCGCCGCCCGAACCCCCGAGCAGGTCGCCGAGGATGAGGCACGACACCGGAGGTTCAACGTCTTTGGCGGCTCGGGCATATCCCGACACCGCCGTCGACGGCCGGAGCCGCCGAGGCACCGCCCGTACCTGTGGATCGATGACTCGCAGGTCGAGCACCTTGCTCTGCTCGGCCCCGATCTAGGCGAGGCCGGCGAAGCGATCCTCCGGCGCATCGCGGAGGACGAGCCGCACTCGCTCGACCACGCGGTGGAGCCGCTGCTGGCTGGCAACAGCCTCGTCAGCTACAGCACGGAGCTTCTCGTCGCCCTCGCCGCCGCTTACTACATCGACCAGCCGGACGAGGACGAGGACGACGACTTCGGGTCGTATAGCGGACTGCACGACGACGGCATTCGCGATCACGACTTCAGCGCGCTGGGACTGCCCCTCGCTCACTTCGCGAAGGGACCGTTCCTGGCGCTGTTCAGAGCCGACTACCGGGGAGGTGTGTCGCTGCTCAATCGGATGCTCGACCACGGTGCGCTGTGCCGTGTCCGCATCCTTTCTGGCCTCCGTCACGGACCTTTCGCTGAGGACCACGAGGAGAACAGGCAGATCCTGTCGATCACCGGAGAGCCGCGCGAGTACGTCGGGGACGGCCACGTCTGGCTGTGGTACCGCGGGACCGGCGTCGGTCCCTACCCGTGCATGAGCGCACTGCAGGCCCTCGAACTCGTCACGGAGCAGTACATCCGAGCGGGCGCGCCGCCGCAGGCACTCACCCTGATCATGCTCAAGGACGCCCACAGCCTGGCGATGCCCGCGCTCGCACTCGGCGTGCTGGTCAGGCATCTGGAGGTCGTCGGCGACGCCCTGGATCCCTACCTCGTCGAGCCGGCGGTCTGGCAGCTCGAGTTCTCGCGCTCGGTCAACGACCAGTCGAGTGGTCTCGCCGCGCACATCCCGGACTTACCGAACCCGGAACGCCGTCGCTGGAGCCTGCGCGAGACGAGCATGATGCTGACGCTCCTCGCAGACGCCGACCGCGTCGCGCAACTCAAGGCGCTCGGTGAGCAGTTACAGGCCAACGCCCGGGCGCAGGTCGGCGACGACACCTCCGTCGCAGCCCGCCAGCACCTCGCCGCGGTCCAGAACTGGGCCGCGGCCCTCGACCGGAACGCCTACGAAATGACCCCCCACGACGAGGGCGTCCTGATCCAGCAGGCCCCTGACCCCGAGGTCGACGAGGTCCTCGGAGTGACCAACGCGGCCCTCCGCCGGACCAACGACGCGGTCGGCCTCACCGTCCGCCACGCGCACGTCCGGGACAACGGCGGCCGGGCGCCCGACATCGACGACGATGCACTCGCCGCCGACCTCGCCCTCGCAAAGGCACTGTGGGACGACCCTCCCGAACCGCGCGCCCTGTCCGCGGACGGCCCTGTCGCCGTCGCGGCGTCGGCGCTGGAGCTGCACCTCACCTCCCGGGCGACGGTGTCCGACGACGACCTGGTCTGGAGCGCTCAGGTGCTGCTGCAGGTCGCCGCCGCCACCGCCGACCGCGAGAAGGACGACTTCGACGACACGGTGTTCGCCCAAGGGGCCGACCGGTCCGCGGGACGGGCCCTGCCCCTGCTCTTGCTGCCCGCGGCGAGCGCGGTCCGGGCTGCGCTGTCCGTACTCAACGGCGACGGCGTCGACGAACTGGTCGCGCTCAGTCGCGCCGTCGCCGTCACCGGCGCCAACGAGACGCGGCTGGCCTACGCACGCGGCCTCGACGACGTCTGGGCGACGCCGTGCGACACAGCGCACCTGTTCGGCCGCTGCCACCACCGGGTCGCCTTCGACCTGGTCACCGAGTCGTTCATTCACTCACGCCTGGGGCCCTGGAATCGAGAAGCCCAACGGCGCCCCGTCGTCGCCCTCGAGCCGCCCAGCGCCGGGTCGCTCGACGCCTTGGCGGGCGGCGACATCCTCGTCTCACGGCTCACGGCAGCCCTGCGCGCTACCGGCGCCGCAGCGATCAGCCCGGCGTGCTGCGCAGACGACGCGCAGCACGCCCTCCGGTCACTCCTCGCGGCGCACCAGCGCGCGATGCTGGCGTCCAAGCACGGCTATCACCACAGTCGCAGCGACGCGCTCGTGGCAGCGCGCGCGGCGCTGTGGCAGGCCGTGGGAGGCCGCGACGAACCGGTCCTCGCTTACGTCCGCGGCTACCTCGGGCGTGCGCGCCCCCTCGCCGAGGCGCTCCAGGCCCTCGCCGCAGCAGCGGAGGAGCGGGCGGAAGCCGGCCAACAAGCCCAGCGCCTCTGGCCCGCAGTCATGGACATGGTCGTCGATGCGGTCCGGGCGGATTCACGCATCTTCTCCGAGCGGACGTGGGGCGACTACGCCGAGGCTGCTTCAATCCCCAACCCCGCCGCCGGAGGTGGTTACCTCACGATCGAGCTCGTAGGAGACCCCTACCGCTGGCGGAGCCTGCTGTCGTGGGCGCCGCAGGTCGATCGCTGGCTCGCGGCGGTCCCGCACTCGCGTATGAGCATCGACCACCTGGTCATCGCGGTCCGCGAACTCGACGTCTCCGACCAGATCGAGCAGGGCATGCGTTGGATCGAACGCATAGTCGCCGGCGCCGGCAAGAACTGCGCCTCGACATACACCATGCCGGAATGGCTTCGTGAACGGCGCCCTGACCTCCTCATCCCAGACCAGATTGCCCGGTGGCAGCGAGTCGTCGACCTCCTCGTCGTCGCGGGCGACACACGGGTCGCAGACCTTGCCGATTAGCGCGCCGGACCGTTTGCCGCCCGCTGTCCCGTAGGACGAACCCCCATCGGGAAGTTGGCAGCTCCAGCTCGGTGCATCCGGCGAGTCGTCCCGAATAGGCCGTCCGGAAGCGTGTCCGGGGACGGGGCGGTATGCGGCACGCTTCTTCAGCAGCAGCGACCCGCACCAGGGCGGGCATCAACCCCGACGCCCGGCCGGACACTCCAAGCCCTCCGGCGTCCCCGGACCACCGGGACAGGCGCAAATGGATAGCGTTCTAGCTAGGCGAAGCGGCGTCAGCCCGTCTGCGGAGCACCTCGGCCCGCCTCTGCCGCTCTCTAAGGAACAAGATCACAACCTGACACACCTGGTGCATCTGCGGTAATAGGGCGGTCCCGTCATCCCTGACGGGGCGCTCGTAGGCGTCACCGGCGAGGCTCCACCTAGTGCTGCCCGCCGTGTTCAGCAGTGGCCTTCGCAATGAGTGCCCGCCGGTGACGCCGCCGGGGTTCGGGCGGTTGACGCCTGATAGGAGCCTGGGGCTGCGGCAGCCCGCAGATGCATGCGCTTCGCCCGAACACCGGTGATCGCGAGCTGGTCCCCACCTGAAGGAGCCGGATGCTCGCCGGCATCGACACTCACAAGGACACCCTGGCCGTCGCGGTCATCGACGACACCGGACGGCCGGCTGTGGTCACTGAACTGCCGAACACCGAGGCCGGTTTCGACACCTTGGAGAAGCTGCTGCTCGAGCAGGGGGTGACACGGGCGGGTATCGAGGGCTCGGGCAACTACGGCCGCGGCGCCGCGCTCCGCCTGGTGCTCACCGGCGACCTCCAGGTCGTCGAGGTGCCGCCCAGCTTGACCAGCCGGGAACGCTCCGCCCGGCCCGGGCAGGGCAAGACCGATCCGGTCGACGCGGTCGCGATCGCCCGGATCACCGCCCGCGAGCCCGGACTGCCGCCGGTGCGTCTGCCGGTCGGGCAGGCTGCGGATCTGCGGGCGCTGTGTGACTACCGCGCCCAACTCATCTTCGAGCGCACCGCGCAGGCCAACCGCACCCACGCCGAGCTGCACGGCCTGCTGCCCGGCTACCACGCGCAGATCCCGCGGCTGACCGCGCCGACGTTCATCGCCGCCGCCGCACAGCTGCTCGCCGGCCAGGACAGCGTGCGGGCGCAGCTGACCCGCCGGCGGCTGAACCGGCTGGCCGAGCTGACCGCCGAGATCAAAGAGGTCACCGGGCTGATCACCACCGCCGTCGAGCAGGCCGACACCACCCTGACTGGGCTCTACGGGGTCGGGCCGGTCAACGCCGCGACCATCCTCGGCGAGGTCGTCGACATCCGCCGCTACCGCTCCCGGCACGCCTTCGCCGCCGCCAATGGCACCGCGCCCATCCCGGCCTCCTCCGGGCGGACCAGCCGCCATCGGCTCAACCGCTCAGGCAACCGCACGCTCAACCGGGTCCTCTACACGATGGCGATCACCCAGATCCGCGCCGACACCGAAGGCCGCGCCTACTACCAGCGCAAACGCGCCGAGGGAAAGAGCAACCGCGAGGCCCTGCGCTGCCTGAAACGACGCCTTTCCGACCTCGTCTACAAGACCATGCAACACGATCTCGCAGGCCAGGGCGGTGAGTGCGGCAGCGGCAAAAGGGACACGTCTCTACGGCCTCAGCCAGCTGCGCGACAGGCTTGCAGTCCCGAACCTGCTCTTCGCTCCGGCCAGTCCACCGCACCCACCGCGAGCCGAAACGCTACGCCCCGGGCCGCCGCCCTGGCACGCGTTGACACATAGGAGCTCATCAAGGCGGCCGGCAATTCGTGGTGACAGGTAGGCGAGCGTCACCTCGGACGCTTGGGCCCATGGGCAGCAGCGAGCACCGCGCTCGGCAGCGGGAGCGGGAACGTCGACGCCGACGGCAGCCGAGACAAGCGTCCGAGCCGGAGCAGCAAGCCTCCGAGGCCCCGGTCCCGCACGCGCCAGCGAGCCAGGCACGACGGGCCGCGGCGATGGCGTGTGGGTGGTGCGGCGGGCCGATCACCCTTCGGTCGCGGGGCCCGATCCCGAAGTGGTGCTCAGCGACCTGCCGGCACCGAGCATGGGAGCAGTCCCGTGCGGCAGCCTCCGGTCGCGCCGCCGTCCAGATCGTCGAGCGGATCGTCGTCACCCCGGCAGCGGCACCGGTCGCAGCGACGCCTCGGCACGATGCCTGGATCGACCTCCTCGGAGAGCTGAGCCGTCAGCTCGACCGCGGCGTCGTCTACGACCGGGACCTACCGGGCCTGGCCCCCGCACTCAAGGAGGCGCTGGCTGCCTTCGAACGCCGCCTTCCACACCGGTGACGTTCCCGGGGCCGCCGACCGCCAGGGGGTGACAAGCCGGGGTGACACTCCCGGACCGACCGAACAGCCATCACATATCAGAAGTTTTTCGGTCACCCCTGACAGCAATCGGCGCCGTTTGGCGCCTTCTCATGACGGGTGCGTGTCCAACCGCCCGGCCGAACGGCGAGGAGGAGCCATGGCCGTCCGACTGCTGACGACCGAAGAGGTGGCCGAGCGCTTCCGCACGAGCCCTGCCACCGTCCGTTACTGGCGCCACATCGGCATCGGCCCCGCCGGGGTGCGCGTCGGCCGTCGGGTCCTCTACGACGAGACCGAGTGCGACCGCTGGTGGGAGGGCAAGGTCGCGAACAGCGACCGGTGATCCACCAGTGTCGGCACCGGCTTAGCGCACTGTCGTTCCCTCGCGGCAGGCTGACTCCCGGGCAGCACACGGCGACCGAGGAGACACATGGCGAGCATCGCGCGACGCCCAGACGGCACCTTCCGCCCCCGCTACCGTGACGCCAACGGCAAGGAGCACGCCCGGCACTTCAAGCGGAAGGCCGACAACGTTGGCTGGACGAGGTCACGGCGACCGTCGTCACCGGTACGTACGTCGACCCCAAGGCCGGCCGGACCACCCTCTCCGCGTTCTACGCCGTGTGGTCCGCCCGCCAGGTGTGGGCTCCCGGCACCGAGCTGGCCATGAGCCTCGCCGTCCGGACCGCCACCTTCACCGATGTCGAGCTGCGGCTGCTCCACCGGTCGCATGTCGAGTCATGGGTCAAGCAGATGACCGCGGCCGGCCTGGCTCCGGGCACCGTCCACACCCGGGTGCAGAACGTGCGCGCGGTGCTGCGCGGCGCCGTTCGCGACCGGGTGATCGCCACCGACCCCAGCGACGGGGTGACACTTCCCCGCCGTCGGCGCCGCGAGCACGCCATGAGCATCCCCACGCCGCCGCAGGTCGGTGCCCTGCTCGCGGCCGCCGACGACCGGTTCGCCACCTTTCTCACCGTCTGCGCCTTCGGCGGCCTCCGACTCGGCGAGGCGGCCGCGCTGCAGGTCGGCGACGTCGACTTCCTGCGGCGCCGGGTGGTGGTCAGCCGCCAGGTCCAGCGGGCCCCGGCGGCACCGTGGAGCTGCGGGCACCGAAGCACGGCTCGGAGCGGACGGTCGTCGTCCCCGACCGGCTGCTCACCCTGATCGCCGGGCACGTGGAGCGGCACCTGGTCGCCGGCGGCCCGGAGCGTTGGCTCTTCCCCACCCCGAGCGGCACGCCGCCGCACCAGAACACCGTCGGCCACCAGCGGCGCAAGGCGCTCTCAGCGGCCGGCCTCGCCGGACTGCGGCTGCACGACCTCCGGCACTTCTTCGCCTCCGGGCTCATCGCCTCCGGCTGCGACGTGGTCACCGTGCAGCGCGCCCTCGGGCACGCCTCGGCGACCACGACGCTGAACACCTACGGACACCTGTGGCCCGACGCGGACGACCGCACCCGGGCCGCCACGGACGGTCTGATGTCCGCAGCACTCGACGATCCTGCGGACCCCCTGCGGACTGGGAGACCTCGACAGGCGTCTGACCAGCAGGTTTGCACCCCGTCAGACGTTGAAGCGGAACTCCACGACGTCGCCGTCGGCCATGACGTACTCCTTGCCCTCCATGCGGACCCAGCCCTTGGACTTGGCCTCGGCCATGGAACCGGCCTCGACCAGCTGGTCGAAGGAGACGATCTCGGCCTTGATGAAGCCGCGCTGGAAGTCGGTGTGGATGACACCGGCCGCCTGCGGGGCGGTGGCGCCGACCGGGATGGTCCAGGCGCGCGCCTCCTTGGGCCCCGCGGTCAGGTAGGTCTGCAGCCCGAGGGTGCGGAAGCCGACCCTGGCCAGCTGGTCCAGGCCCGGCTCGTTCTGCCCGATCGACTCCAGCAGCTCGGCGGCCTCTTCGGCGGGCAGCTCGATCAGCTCCGACTCTGTCTGGGCGTCGAGGAAGATCGCCTCGGCCGGCGCCACGAGCGCCCGCAGCTCGTCGAGCATGCCGGCGTTCCCCAGCTCGTCGGCGTCCACGTTGAACACGTAGAGGAACGGCTTGGTGGTCATCAGGGTCAGCTCGCGCAACGGCTCCGGGTCGACGCCGGCGGCGAACAGGGTGCGGCCCTCGTTGAGCACCTTCTGCGCCTCGAGAGCGGCGGACAGCAGCGTGGCGCGCTCCTTGTCCTTGCGCGACTCCTTCTCCAGCCGCGGGACCGCCTTCTCCAGCGTCTGCATGTCGGCCAGCACCAGCTCGGTGTTGATCGTCTCGATGTCGTCGGCCGGGCTGACCTTGCCGTCGACGTGGACGACGTCGGGATCGGTGAACACCCGGATCACCTGGCAGATGGCGTCGCTCTCGCGGATGTTGGCGAGGAACTTGTTGCCCAGGCCCGCGCCCTCGCTGGCGCCGCGCACGATGCCGGCGATGTCCACGAACGACACGGTCGCCGGGATGATCTTCTGCGAGCCGAAGATCTCGGCGAGCTTCTCCAGCCGGGGGTCGGGCACGCCCACGACGCCGACGTTGGGCTCGATGGTCGCGAACGGGTAGTTCGCCGCCAGCACGTCGTTCTTGGTCAGGGCGTTGAAGAGGGTCGACTTGCCGACGTTGGGCAGGCCGACGATCCCGATGGTGAGGCTCACGGGAGGTCAGGTTACGTGCCGGGGACGGCCGCTCCGGACGACGTGCACCCCGCCCGATGGGATGACGCGCCCCTCCGGTTCCGCGGCCGGGACGCCGACGACTGATGCGGACCAGTCGAAGGGACGCGTGCCATGGGGAAGACCCGCACCGATGCCGAGCAGCAGATCGCCGAGCTGCTCCGGACGGCGAAGAAGTCGCTGCACCTCTCCGTGGCGTTCCTGTCCCGGCTCGACGGCACCACCCAGCACCTCGAGGTGGTGGAGTCCTCGGTGCCCTTCCTGTTCCAGGAGGGCGTCACGCAGGTGCAGGAGACGACGCTGTGCCAGGCGATCCTGGACAAGAAGCTGCCCCCGGTGATCCCGAACCTCAAGGCCTTCCCCGCAGCCATGAAGCTGCCCGCGGCGCGGATGCCGCGGATCCGCAGCTACGTCTCGGTGCCGGTCACTCTCTCCGACGGGACGCTGTACGGAACCTTCTGCGCGGCCGGCCTCACGTCGGACAAGGACCTCACCAAGCGGGACAAGGCGCTGATGGACGTCCTCGCCGCCGCCGCCTCGGTGATCATCGAGCCGCAGGTCAAGGAGACCGAACGGCGCACCGAGATCGGCCACCGGCTGGACCCGGTCGTGGCCGGCGGCGGGCCCGTCATCGCCCTGCAGCCCATCGTCGACCTGGGCACCGGGGTCCGCGTCGGGTCCGAGGCCCTCAGCCGCTTCCCCGCCGAGTGGGAGCGCACCCCCGACGTCGTGTTCGCCGAGGCGCACAGCCTGGGCCGGGGCGACGAGCTCGAATTCCTGGCCCTGCGCCGCGCCGCCGAGCACCTCGAGGTCGTGGACGGCTACGTCGCCATGAACGTCTCCCCCGGCACCCTCCTGACGCCGCCCTTCGCCGAGCTGCTCGCCGAGCTGCCCGTCGACCGCGTGCTGCTCGAGCTCTCCGAGCACGACCCGGTGGACGACTACGACGCGCTCGCCGCGGTGCTCGACCCCTTCCGCGCGGCCGGGCTGCGGCTGGCCATCGACGACGTCGGCGCCGGGTTCTCCTCGCTCCGGCACATCGTGGTCACCTCGCCCGACGTCATCAAGATCGACCGCAGCCAGGTCACCGGCGTGGACGCCGACCCGGTCCGGACCATCCTCATCCGCTCGCTGGTGGACTTCGCCCGCGGTCTGGGCGCCCGCGTGGTGGCCGAGGGCATCGAGACCGCCGAGGAGGCAGCGGTCCTCCGCGGCCTCGGCGTCGACTACGGGCAGGGCTGGCACCTCGGCCGGCCGGCAGTGCCCGAGCCGGTCGGGACGCCGTATCGCGAGCCGGCGCCCGTCGACGCCGTCCCGCTGCCCCGCACGCGCCGGACCCTCGCGCGCCGCCCCTGACCCCCGGGCTCTACAGCGCGGGCGGTCAGCCGGAGGTCAGCGCCCGGGTGACGGCAGCAGCCCGCGCTCCACAGCGACCAGCACCGCCCGCGTGCGGTCATCGACCCCGAGCTTCGCGAACACCCGCAGCAGGTGCGTCTTCACCGTCGCCTCACCGATGAACAGCGCCCGGCCGATCTCGGCGTTGGTCAGCCCCCGCGCCACCCCCGCCAGTACCTCGAGCTCCCGGGTGGTCGGGGCGTCGACGGCAGGCGCCCGCATCCGCGACACCAGCCGGGCGGCCACGGGCGGTGCCAGCACCGTCTCGCCCCGCGCGGCCGCCCGCACGGCGTCGGCCAGCTGGGGCAGCGGGGTGTCCTTGAGCAGGTAGCCGGTCGCGCCGGCCTCGACCGCACGCACGATGTCGGCATCCGTGTCGTACGTGGTGAGCACCAGCACCCGCACCGCCGGGTGGTCGGCCGCGAGCCGGCCGGTCGCGGTGGCGCCGTCCATGCGCGGCATCCGCAGGTCCATGAGGACGACGTCCGGAGTCAGCGACGCCACCATCGCCAGCGCCTCGAGACCGTCCCCGGCCTCGCCGACCACGTCGATGTCCGGCTGCGCCGCCAGCCACCCGACGACGCCACCCCGGACGACGGGGTGGTCGTCGACCACCAGCACCCTGATCGCGCTCATCGGACCGGCACCCGCACCGTCACCCGGGTCCCCTCCCCCGGCACCGACCGCACGTCGACGTCCCCACCGACCTCCTGCGCGCGGTCGCGCAGCCCGGCCAGCCCCACGCCCACGGAGGCGGCCGGGTCGAAGCCGACGCCGTCGTCCTCGACGTGGACCGACACGTGGGCGTCCCCTCCGGACCCGACCCGGCTCACCCGCAGCACCACCGCGCTGGCCGATGCGTGCCGGCGCACGTTGGCCAGCGCCTCCTGCGCGCCCCGCAGCAGCACGATCTCCTCGGCCCGGCTCAGGGCCGGGCCCACTCCCCCGAGCGCCGCGGTGTCCACCCGGGTGACGATCCCGGTCTCGCGACCGAACCGCTCCGCCAACCGCTGCAGCGCCTCGACGAGGGTGGCCGAGTCCAGGGCGACCGGCGCGAACGCCGCGACCATGGCGCGGGCCTCCGCGAGGTTCTCCCGCGCGACCTCCTCGATGACGGCCAGCCGCTCGGCCGCGGCCCCCGGGTCGCCGGGCAGCGCGGCCGCCGCGGTCTGGGCCAGGACGACGATGCTCGTGTAGCCCTGCGCCAGCGTGTCGTGCACCTCGCGGGCCAGCCGCTCCCGCTCGGCGACCATGCCCTGCTGGTGGTGCAACCCGGCCAGCTCGGAGCGCGTGGACTCCAGTTCGCGGATCAGCTCCGCCCGCTGCTCGCTGTGCTCGAGGACGCTGAACACCCACGCCCCCATCCCGAGGCTGAACGCCACTCCGACCAGCGTCTGCAGGTCGAACGGCTCGGTGCCCTGCGCCCAGTGCACCATCGGGCCGACCATTGCGGCGGCACCCAGCGCCAGCGTCCACCGCACCCCGTCGCGCAGGTCCGCCACCAGGAACCAGACCTGCGGGAAGGCCAGGAACAGCAGGAAGAGCAGCTCGGGGAGCACCCACGCCAGGACGGCCACCACCGCCACGAGCACCAGCAGGTATGCCGCCGCCCGCCGGTGGTCCCGGCGGACCAGCGCCGGCGCGCCCACGCCCAGGTAGGCCAGTGCCAGGACCCCCAGGGCCACCAGCAGCAGCGCCTGCCGGCCGCCCGACTCCTCGACGACGGCGTCCACCACCGCGATCCCGACGAGGACGGTGAACACGACGTGGTGGACCACCACGGTGATCCGCCAGCTGCGCTCGGACAGCGGCAGCCCGCCGCCGTCCTCCGCGGGCGGGAGGACGGCGGCGGACCGGCCGGACCAGAGCGTCATCCCTCGCCCCGGCGCCAGCGGAACGTGCGCACGCACACCATGACGCCGATGATCACCCATGCGGCCAGCACCAGGGCAGTCCTGCCGTGCTCCCATCCCCCCGCGATCTCGAACGCTCCGGCCTGCTCGGGCAGGAACGCCGAGCGCATGCCCTGGGTCAGCCACTTGAGCGGGAAGAGCGCGGCAGCCTGCTGCATCCAGCCCGGCAGCTCGAGGAACCCGAAGAAGACGCCGGAGAAGAACTGCAGCACCAGCGCCAGCGCGGCGATCCCGGTGGACACCGACGAGGCGCTCCCCCGCAGCGCCGAGACCGCGATGCCCAGCACCGTGCCGGCCAGCGAGCCGAGCGCCGCGACCCAGAGGAACGTCAGCCAGTGCGCGACGTCCACGGGCATGGGGACGTCGTAGGCGTAGCGGGCCACCGGCAAGAGCAGCGCGAGCTGGGCGGCCGTGGTCACCAGGACCTGGCCCGCCTTACCGGCGAAATAGGCGGCCGGCGGCGTGCCCAGGAGCTGCAGCCGCTCGAGCTGACCGGTCTCCCGCTCCTCCGCGATCGCCGTCCCGACCGCCTGGAAGCTGACCAGCATGATCCCGGTCGCGGCGATCCCCGCCAGGAAGTACTGGGTGAAGGGGACGTCGCCGGGCCGCTCGTCACCGCCGAGGATGGCCGCGAAGATCACCAGCATCACGACGGGATAGGCGAAGGAGAACGCCACCTTCTGGCGGTCGCGGAAGAACAGCCGCAGCTCCAGACCGACCCGGGACGCCGCGATGCGCGTCGTCGACGGCGGCGCCGGGCGGGTGGGGGTCGAGACGGCGGTCATCGGAGGTCTCCTTCGGCGGCGGTGGTGGGGGTGGCGCCGACGAGCTGGAGGTAGACGTCCTCGAGGCCGGGCCGGGTGACGGTGAGGCCGGGGACCTCGGCGTGGACGGCGAGCAGGTCGCGCAGGACGGCGGCGGGTGCCTCGGTGCGGACGCGCCGGCGGACCCCGGCCTCCAGCCAGCTCACCGTCGACTCCCGGCGCAGGGCCGCGCCCAGCTCGTCCGGAGGTGCCACGTCGGCCAGCCGGCCGTCGGCGATCACCCCGACCCGGTCGGCGAGCTCGGCGGCCTCGTCCAGGTAGTGGGTGGTGAGCAGGATCGTCGTCCCGTCGGCCCGCAGCTCCCGGATCAGCTCCCAGAACTGCCGCCGGGCGACCGGGTCCATGCCGGTGGTCGGCTCGTCGAGGAACAGCAGCTCCGGCCGGCCCTGCACGCCCAGCGCCACGGCCAGCCGCCTTCGCTGACCGCCGGAGAGCCGCTCCACCCGCACGCCGGCCGAGCCGTCCAGCCCGACCGCGGCCAGCAGCTCGCCGGTCGGCCGGGCCATCGCGTGGTAGCCGGCGAAGTGGTCGAGGGTCTCGCGCACCGACAGCGCCGGGCCGGCGCCCTCGCCCTGGGTGACCACGCCGATCCGGTCCCGCCAGCCGCGGCCGGCGACCGCCGGGTCCTCCCCCAGCACGCGGACCTCGCCGCCGTCGCGCGGCCGCACGCCCTCGAGGATCTCGATGGTCGTCGTCTTGCCCGCGCCGTTGGGCCCCAGCAGCGCGAAGCACTCGCCCCGCCGCACCTCCAGGTCGAGTCCGTCGAGCACGGCGCGGTCGCCGTACCGCTTGACCAGGCCGCGCACGGTCACCGCGGCCGGGTCGGTTCCGCTGCCCACGGCGAGCGGTGCGAGCTCTGTCGTCGTCATGCACCGAGCCTGTCGGCGCGCGGGCCGCACCGGGACCGTCGAAGCACTGGTCCGCCGTCCACCGACCGGTGGACGTCACCGGGGGGCGCGCAGGAGACCGTCCACCCCGGAGGCCGGGAGCGGCCGACCGTAGTGGAAGCCCTGCGCGAGCTCACAGCCGCTCGCCACGACGACGTCGTGCTGCTCCCGGGTCTCGACGCCCTCCGCCGTGACCCTCAGGCCTAGTGCATGCGCCAGGTTGACGACCGCGGCGACGACGGCTGCTCCCGAGGGATCGCGTCCGATGTCGGCCACGAGGCTCCGATCGATCTTGATGCCGTCGAAGGGAAGACGTCGCAGGTAGGCCAGGGATCCGTACCCGGTGCCGAACTCGTCCAGCACCAGCCGTACCCCGAGCGACCTGAGCTCGGACAGGACGGAGGCGGCGCGACCGAAGTCCTCGACGAAGACGCCCTCCGTCACCTCCAGGAGGAGGGACGCGGGATCCATCTGCGTCCGGGCCAGCACGTCCACGACGGTGTCGGCGAACCCGGGGGCCAGGAACTGCCGGACCGACACGTTGACCGACACGTCCAGCGGCCGGTCGGGGTGCTCTGCCAGCCAGCGGCCCCGGTCGGCGCACGCACGCGCCATCACCCAGGCGCCGACCTCGCCCATCAGCCCGTTCCGCTCCGCGATGCCGATCGCGGTCAGCGCCGGCACCGCCCCCCGCTCCGGGTGGGTCCACCGGAGCAGCGCCTCGACCCCCGGGACGGCGCCGTCACCGGTGCCGACGATCGGCTGGTAGGCGAGCTCCAGCTGCCCTCCGGGCAGCGCGGTGGCCAGATCGCGGTCCAGGCGGTCCTGGTCGTCGAGCCCGGGCGCGGCACGCAGCCCCGACACCTGGTGCGTCGCGCCCCCGCGGCGCTTGGCCTGGTACATCGCGATGTCGGCGTGGGAGACGAGCTGGTCGGTCACTCCTTCACCCGGTCCCGAGTAGGCGACACCCACGCTCACCGAGCAGATGATCTCCGTGCCCCCCACCGTGAAGGGCACGGTGAACGCGTCGCCGAGCCGGGCGGCCATGCGGAGCGCGTCGCCGACGTCGACCATGTCCTCGCACAGGATCACGAACTCGTCGCCGGACACCCTCGCGAGCGTGTCCCCCGGGCGGACGACCTCGGACAGCCGGCGGGCCACCCCGACGAGCAGCTCGTCCCCGGCCTGGTGGCCGTAGGTGTCGTTCACCCACTTGAACCGGTCGAGGTCGGCGAAGAGCACCGCGGCCTGGGTGTGCGAGCGGTGGGCCCGCCGGGCGGCGTGCTCGATCCGCTGCTGCAGCAGCGCGCGGTTCGGCAGTCCGGTGAGCGGGTCGTGCAGTGCGCTCGCCCGGAAGCGGTCGGAGATCTCCCGTGCCTCCAGGCGCGCCTGGGCGTTGAGCAGGTAGGCCGCCGTGACGTCGGCCAGCGTCTGGGCCGCCGCCATGTCCCTCGGGTCGAGCTCCCCGGCGCGATCCCGGTAGAGGTCCAGCGCCCCGAGCCGACCGGACCCGTGCCGCAGGGGGAAGGCGAAGACCGCCCGCATCCCCGCGTCCAGTGCCGGCAGGACGAACCCGGGGAAGCGTCCCTCGCTGCCCAGATCCGGCACCGCCACCGCGTTCCCGGACTCGTAGGCCGTCAGGCACGGGCCGTGCCCGAGGTCGCTCTGCAGCTGCTCGAAGGCCAGGGCATCGGCGTCCGAGGCAGCGACGTAGCGCGGTGCACGGCCGGGCGAGATGAGCGTGACGCCCGCTGCGGAGACGTCCAGGACGTCGACGATCCGCTCCACCAGGTGATCCAGGATCCCCTGGATCGGGAAGTCCGTGGTCAGCGTGCGGGCGAAGTCGCTCAACACCTTCGACAGGATGACCTCGTCGACCATGCCGCTCCCGCCCACGCCGAAGCTCACCCGCGGGGTCTGGACGGGACACGCGCCACCGGGCGTGCTGGCTGCGATCGTAGGCCACGGCGCACCTCGTGGTCGGGCCTCGCGGCGGGCGGCTCGAGCGGCGGCGGCGCGCGAGCGGTGTGCCGCAGGCGCACGGCGGTGTCCGAAACCCGCCGGTGACCGTCGTCGGCGGGTGCCATGCTCGTCCCGTGACCACCACGGCCGACCACGAGCGCCGCTACCGGGCGGTGGCCGGCCGGGACGCGCGGTTCGACGGCTGGTTCTTCACCGCGGTGCGCACCACCGGCATCTACTGCCGCCCGTCGTGCCCGGCCCGGACGCCCGCGCCGCACAACGTCTCCTTCTTCGGCACCGCGGCGGGCGCGCAGGCAGCCGGCTACCGCGCCTGCCGTCGCTGCCGGCCCGACGCCGCACCCGGATCGCCGGAGTGGGACGTGCGCGCCGACGTCGTCGCCCGCGCCATGCGGCTGATCGGCGACGGCGAGGTGGAGCGTTCCGGTGTGCCCGGGCTCGCCCGGCGGCTGGGCTACTCCGAACGCCAGCTGCACCGGCTCGTCGTCGGCGAGCTCGGCGTCGGCCCCCTGGCACTCGCGCGGGCCCAGCGCGCCCAGACCGCACGGGTGCTCATCGAGACCACCGACCTGCCCATGGCCGACGTCGCGTTCGCCGCCGGCTTCGCCAGCATCCGGCAGTTCAACGACACGGTCCGCGAGGTGTTCGCCGCCAGCCCCACCGAGCTGCGGCGCCGTCCGTCGCCCGCCTCCGGCGGCACCCCGGGCTCGCTGAGCCTCCGGCTGACCGCCCGCGCGCCCTACGACGCCGCCGAGGTCCTGCTGTTCCTCGGAGCCCACGCGGTTCCCGGCCTCGAGGAGTGGGACGGCAGCACGTTCTCCCGTGTCCTCGATCTGCCGCACGGACCCGGCGTCGTCTCCCTCTCGCCGGCTCCCGACGGGGCCGCCGCGGTGAGCGCCCGGCTGCAGCTGACGCAGCTGCGCGACCTCGGGGCGGCGGTCAGCCGCTGCCGCCGGATGCTGGACCTGGACGCCGACCCCGCAGCCGTCGACGCCGTCCTCGGCAGCGATCCCGCCCTGGCCGACCTGGTGGCACGCGCACCCGGACGCCGGGTCCCGGGCTCCCCCGACGCCCCCGAGCTGGCCATCCGCGCCGTGCTGGGCCAGCAGGTCTCCGTCGACG
>Ga0210040_10001651_pt1 | contig 33097 bp, 33 predicted proteins | sample CryGeyCG12114_NA_FD_185462 | JGI IMG/M metagenome (GOLD analysis project Ga0210040, IMG submission 185462) | Groundwater microbial communities from aquifer - Crystal Geyser CG19_WC_8/21/14_NA (SPAdes) (version 2) | ecosystem: Environmental > Aquatic > Deep subsurface > Groundwater | place: USA...
GGATTGTAGTGCTATACTAACTAACTAATGAATGTATTGCAATTTCCGTTTAAAAATAACATCATGAAAGTGGCAGAAGACAGGAGCCCTATGGGGATTTAAATCCTTCATGCCAATGTAACGTGTCATACCAAAAACTTTCATTCTCTTTGTATTCTGTGTATCTTGTAACTAACTAGCTACCTGCGACTCAGCATTTGGTCACAAAAGAGTCAGTAATTTTACCAGAGAACAAAATTAGGATTTCTTTGCTAACTATAGACGATCTTGTAAATGTATTACAGCAGAGAATGAGAAAACTTTTCTACTCCTATATGTTTCTCAGGCACTAACTTCTCGAGTGTTATAATCTTCTTCCTTTTTTAGTTTATTGTGCGTGGTCATGCATGATGCATGAATGAACGGAAATGCCGTTCAAAGCCCTCATCCTCATCATCATGTTAGAAACACTGACTACAAATTGCTGCAAAAAAGATGTACACAATAGCTGCTACCATTTCATCAAATCACAATGAATCAGTATTGTATGTAATAATGGTACTTTTGTTATGGTGTAATATTTCCTTGCGAGCTAGTTTTATTTTTCAGTTTGCTCTAGACAACAGCACATTATAATTCTCTATATGTGCCGGCAATAATACTGGAGTCATGTTCCTAAACTTTCTAATTTTGGACTAATGGCTTATTGTCGTCAATACACTTAAACTAGTTCAATTACAAAAGGTAAATATGTTTTTCTTTATTTTAAGGTCTCTAAAACTATCAATTCAGGAAAGTTTTGTGCTGATTGAATAATTAACTGAAGTGGAAAAATAACGTACTACTGTCTGTTTTTTTAAACACCTCTGGTTTTGCTGAAAGTTTTTTGTATTGCTATAATACAAATCAGAGTTGAGGATTTTTATGCATTACTTTGAAACCGTAAACTCGCTTGACTATGAGCGTTTAAGTAACAACGGACAGTGGTATATGTAGCATGCAGTTTGGACCACGGTTTAATACGCAAACACCATAGCATTGCTTCGGAGTTGCACAGACAGATAAAGTCAGTTTGTGGGATCTAATATCATTCTCACGCTTTATAATTCTTAAAGTAGTCCAAAATAGTGTTAGAACTATTATAATGTTACAAACCAAGGACCCATGGATCATAATGAAATCCACATTATCAGTTGTGTGTCTTTTATGCACCCATGGCAAAGTTTGTGGGGAAACCAAAACAGAACAATTATGCTGTATACAGTAAATATCATGTACAGCTATTTATGAATCTACAGTTTGTAGACATAATTTAACCACCAACCATAACTATGACTTATTATGCTATTTTTTCAGAGTCTCTACCTGTTAACATAAAATTCACGAATGGTTGTTAAGTGGGAAAATTTGTCAATATTTCAACAAGAATGGATTCGGAAGTTTTCCCTTTTGATCGATTTCCTTTGCCCAGTCTCAAATTGTACAGCACTTTGAGTGTTGCTGCGGCATCATGCTCTTTGGGATATCACATCCTTTGGGGCTGTTCGGCCCAACTGTCCCTGGACAAGTTATTGGGTCACACTTCCATCGGAGTCACTGAAGTTAATATTCCTGCAGCCAATTACAGTGGCTCGGGAGTGACCCCTAGTTCCAGTAGTAATATATTCTTCCTGAGTGAGGATGACAATCAAAGTGATCAGGAGAAACTTGTGTCACAATCTTTGTCTTCAGATACAGTCATTCAGCATCTCATCTTTTGGGTAAGATTTTATGATCAGATTGCTTACAAATTGGTAGAAGCTATAGGCCTAAACTGCAACTTGCAAAAAATATCTGCTTTTTGGACAATTCATTATTATTTCATTCATTATTTTGCTTTCCAAAAGGGGTTAGCAAACGTAGTTGATTATATATTCATGAAATCCAGGACAAATGGAGATTGCAATGAAAGCGTATATATAATATGTTAGCTCATAATGCATTGCTCCACTTTGCGCTGCTACCAGGATTGCATAATACTAGCAGTAGAATGAAAATTTGCATTCTTTCCCGAAGTAAAGAGAGATTCATTTGCAAATTGATCTAGTATTAATTTAGCCTCACTTAAATAGTTAAGCACTGTACTGCACGCATGAACTGTATGTTATCTGTTTAGATACATTGCATAGCTGTTCACTGTTGTCAAAAAAGTGACCTCCTTTTCCATTCTGATCACAGCATGCAAAATGTTAAACTTGGGCTTGCCTCTTGCTCACTTAACGAAATGGAAAAGTTAGGGCTCCATTGTCAGTGTATTTTTTATGGCTACATTGTCTTAAGTCCATTATTATGTAGTTAGACCTATGATGCAATCAATAATAATCATCAGACAGTGTTCATCCAAGGATTACAAAAAAGCACACAGCATGGCGTTATTTTGCTAATATGAGAGTGTTCAAGCTACAAAATATTTGGCGCACTCAATTTTTTAGTTACAGTTACCAAGTAAGTACTGACCTTGAGAGTGAGACCATTTTAGATCATCTCGTAACTTAAATTCCTTATTTTTTCTGCTTGTGTGTAGTATTCATCTTTGTTGTCCTTAAAACTTGTCAAATTTTATGACAAATTAAGCATAGCTATTAAGTTGTAACTAAATAACCTGCCATTATACAGATGGATCCTTGAATCGGCCGTTTTAAATAATTTTTAAGCATTTGGCTGAAGGTAGCCTTATGTCAATCCTCATATCTGATTTTTGACAGCTATTACTAAAACTAGTGCTGCTATTTAGTAAATGGGTTTGAAATGGTACATTGCATAAGTAGACTATAGACTTGCATGCAATAAGACTAATTCACTGTTGTCTTTGCTCGTGTCAGAATAGATTTAAATAGAACTAAACCGTCTTCAACTTATTGTTGCAATACTCTGACCATTATGAAGGTGTAACACTTTTAGTTAACTAACTACCTACCTGTCATTAAAATCTAGATACTCCCAGTCTCAGTCAGTCAGCTAGTTAAATACACTTTAAATTCTTAGCTGGAAATAATGAAAAAGTGCTTAAATCTGTCTGCAGTTGTTAAAAAGAAATAGTTTTGGCTCACATAGGATCTATGGATGCATGCACATTGCATGCCTACAGTGGGAAGATACATTTTTGCTTGCAATTGCACACTTAATGTCGTGAAAAGATAGTATTTGATGTAGAAAATAGCAGTTGTACAAGTGAGATGAAATACAATGGTACAACTCGTGATAATGATAATAATAATCAATCCCCACTTGTTGGCACCAACAAATTAAACAAGAATTAATGCTAATAATATTTCATGTACTCTTGTCTCATAATAATATGCTACCTTTAATGTATTTCCATTCATTTACTTTATATTAAGGAGTAATTTTTTGGAAGCTTTGCATCTCTCTTTTGATTGTGGTGGTGCATCTATATTTGAACATGAGGAAATGGAAAGTGAAAATTTAATACTAAGTGCCAACTATATAATGCAGTTTCATTGTGTCGAGTTGAGTTTACAATTATTCAGCTGACAAGAATACTGTCTTAGAAGATCAACAGCTTATGTTATGCTTGGACCTTAATCACATTCCCAGTCTACAAAAAAAGCAACCGGTTTTCTTATTTGCTTATAAAGTCTTTCAAATTGTAAACAATTCTGTTATTTTTTCAATGAAGGCCAGTGCATCAGTATTATTACTGCATAGGACAGTTCCAGGGAAAGAGAAAATCTGGTGTCAGTGTACACAAATAGATTACTAAACTATGAAGCTCCATGATTTCACTCTTATATTTTATTTCTTATAGGAATTTACATTGTGAAATGGTTGAGACCAGAAAAGATACAAAGCAAGGTTTGTGTTTGTGCCGAAGGGCTTTAGCCTTCAACCTTGGGATGTACTCAACTCACTCACTGCATATTCTGTTCTTATTCCATGTTGTGTATGTGCCACCAAAAAAAATATGCTTTTCGTACCGAGTGAAATACATACAAAATGTGTTGCATACTACTATGAGTTAACTATAGCATGCAAGCACGTGCAATTTTTTTATTCTTTGTGCAGATCGTTTACAGATTATAAAATCACAAGAAAAAATAAAAACGAATGGGATGATTCATGAAAAAATGACTGCATGATAGTGAATCTGATCTTATAAATAGTACGTAGTAATAAAGTTTCAAATGATAAATGTTGCGTGAAATGCGTTATATAATCGTGCCATTAGTCCGTAGCTCAAAATAGTAAACACAGTTAGAAGTTAAAACAGGTAATGTGTAGCTATTTATCCATTCATCTAATCCCATCACTATGAATGGATTTTATTGGATTTACTTTTTTTTTGCAAAGGTGAATGTTTCATTCGGCTGACCAGATTGTGTGGGCAGAATGTTTTTGTTTTTTTCCTCTGTATACAATTAGATAGGAAAAGGATATTTTGTGGGTATAGATATAGGGGAATTGTTATGTAAGGTCACTAAACAGGCACGTGGAATTTGAATCTATTTTACAAGTCAAAGTCCTGTGCTACCAACTATATAATGTTTACATTTGCACAGTCATTAACAGTCGCACAAAGAAAAATATTCCATGCCTTGAGGTAGTTTTAAGTTTGTTACTGAAATGGGCAACAAGAGTCTGAAAGGAGCTAAAAATGACTGGCAATTTGCTCACTTTTATTATTATGGAAAAGTCAATGACTCTGTAGTGGAATGAACTCTATTTTGTAGCAACAGAACCTGCTATCGCTTTTTAATTAAGGCAAGTTTGACAGTCCCCATGCATTTATGGCTTTAAAGTGTTTGCAGTATGAAACTCCTTGCTCCGAATGTCAATATTTTTTGCATGCTACTAAATAGCATAGAATGTTGGATAACTACAAAGAAGAGTTGAATAGTATGTATAATTTTTTTTTTTTGTATTTCAGCCTCTGCTAAACTTATGCTATTGTATGCTGGTGTTGGGAAGTCATTTTGTGTGTCGAGGAGTGTTTGGTACTCTTCGGGCTTCGGAACAAGAGAGTGTTCGAGATCACCTCTGGAATCTCATCTTGTACAAGGTTATCTTTCTATTCGGCGTGGTGGATGTGGAAGGCATTCAGGATGCTGTCATCTGGGCTTTCTTCATCTCCCTGGTTGGATTCTCTCATATTGCCAGGCAACTTTCCAAAGAGCGTCATCACTATGTAAGTACATGTCACAGTATTCAAAATTTAAAGAATTTATTTATGCGGTCGGAAAAATTACACGGTACGATTGCATGAAAAAACTTGGTTTTCGTTTTGAGAAAACATAATAGCCTGTGTGTTAGTTTCTAAATGGGACGAAAATGTGAAAAGACGTGGTAATAAACTATTTACAGTATTGTGACCAAAATAGTAAAAAGATGATTCAGACTTACAGAGGCTATGGGTCTCGTGAAATCACGATTCCCATGTATACCAAATTCAATAGAATTTAGGCGTAGAGAAAACGACAATACATTACATAACAATATGGGGGGCAAATATCACACTACTTTATGAGTAGTATTCTATGCATATGCTTAAATTTGTAGGAAACATCCACTTAATATCTAAGTTTCTTTTAGTTTGTGTATGTAATTAAAAATTGAGGTCGCCATTTTTCTCTTTTATAACTCTTAAAAGTGTCCCACTATGTACCCATGAATAGCGGACGGTTCCGTTTAGTGTGGCACTAAAAATATAAGAGCACATGAAAAATTAGTCTTGCAAAATTTACATGTATTTCTTTGCAGCTCGTCCTAATGAACGAATGGAGCAAAGACGGCAAATCCCGTCGAAAAAGGATCCTCCTGCTCCTGACCCTAATTTTTGGGACTTCAGTCTTCCTGTTCTTCAGTCTACTTCTTCGTTACATTGGTCCATCGTTCATGTCCAGTGCATTCTATGCAGTGGAGTGGAGATTCTTCCAAGGCCAATCCAGACTTTATAGTCAAAATGGCAGTCCTGGCCCTACAAGATTAACTTTGGGACTTCATGGCCTAGTTTTTATGTTATCAGAGTTGATCCTTTTGGCCCTTCAGACTGCTCATGCCCTGACCCTCTGTTGTGTGGACCAGTTCAAACGTTTCCAGCGATTCTCATCACCTGATGACGAGAAGTATTCTTCTATTGTCCATACTGTCAATTTCAACTTTGAGTTGGTCTCCTTACTTTTTGATTTGGTAAGTTCGGGTTCACATTGGAAACTTTTGGATTACCCAAAGGAGGGGAATTATATATTTTATATTGCGTCTTAATTTTGCAATACTGATACGTGGGAAAATACGGTGGAAATCTCTCATTATAAACAGTTGCACTATTTACCTCTACATTGTATTTAAATTATTATTTTCAGCATTAATTAGTTTGTTACTCTCATTTTCTCACGTATAGGACGTAATAAACAAAAAATATTTACAAAATAAAGAAGCTATAAAAAATTTGCTTTTAATTACTATTTTTGCTCGTTTGTTTTTTCAGGTTCATCATGTTCATATGTTGGTCTGCTGTAACCTATTTCTGTCGATGACCTCTCTGATCGTGTCACTTCAGATGAGATCCAGAGCTCGACAAATTCACCGAATTCTCAAAAAGCGGCATACATTCCTTAGGCTCAATGAACACATTGACCAGTAAGTATAATTTTTGAATTCCCCCTTAAAAGTGGTCTGTCAAAATCCCGGATTTTTTGACACCTTATGTAGAGTAAGGAACTAAAAAGCATATTTCAAGCATAAGGAAAAGGAAAGAGTCTGAAATTATATTGTAGGGGATCTGTGAAGTGCTCTTGTTGAATTAGCTATAGAGTGCATTATAACTTATTTTGTAGCCAGTGTGTGATGTCGGTACATGATAAATACTGAATAAAAATTTTGATAAGATGCAAGTTGGTAGGTAAAGTAGACTTACCAAGGTGAGCAACAATTGGCATGGACGGACGATCTGACGAACAAACTAGATAGAATAGAAATGGATAGTCTTTTTGGCCTCTGCTTGACTTGTGAAGGTCGCAATATCTTTTACAATGCACACATACTTAGTAATATCATTTCCGAGTACAAGTCTAAACTACATTAATTTTGGTTAACTAAAGAAATGAATGCATAGCATGGGAAGTGAGAAAAGAGAAAGATCAATTATTTCGTAAGTACTGCAGCAGAGTAATTAGTACACGGGAATTTTTGACAATCCCTTGACCGAGTATATTTCCTATGGTTGCATGTCTGTGGTTTGCTAATAAACTTCTGGGAATGCTCTCTCAACAATTTACGTACTTGCAATTCATTTCTCATCCATGACACTTTTTGACGAGGACCGACCTCATAGTTATATTAGCTAAGGCCTATTACTTTTATTACATAAGTTGGCAGATTTGAGATCCAATTTTCTTGAATGGTTTTGTTTGTCAGCTTCTGTTGACCACATTTCCATTCAACGTTAAAGCTATTATGATCATTACTTTCATTACTTATTTGCGTTCTTTCTTTGACTTGACAACATTTTGGTTTGAGTTTACTCCTGCATGAGGCATGAGAAAAGAAGATAGTATTATGCGTATACATCGTGAATGGCATTTTAGAGTGACAGAAGTAGGGTACTGAACAAAAGTAATTTTTCATGTTTACAATAGCAGAGACGTGTTTAAAATGACAGTTACCCAGATTCATCCCGATTGATGTTCATTTTCACTTAAATAATAAGGAAATTTGATGCCTGTGAATTAATTTTCGACTGTTCCCATTTCCAAAACTTGCAGATTTCCAGAAGGGACGATAACAGACACAAAAGACGATAACTGTGCCATCTGTTGGGAAAGTTTAGCAAGTGACAAAAGCAAAGTGCTCCCCTGTCACCACGTGTTCCACACCACGTGCCTCCGAAAATGGTTGCTGGTGAGCATGAACTGTCCGACATGTCGACTCTCTCTGCTCGACGACACTGAACTTGGGATGAAAAGGGAACGTCGAGCCCGTCGAATGATGGTTGCCATGGGACCCCAATCACGTGGCCTATGGGGAGTGCTTCACACAGGTCAAGTACTCCTCGACCTCTTTGGGGGATGGGAACCTCAGGGGGACATAGATTAACTATATAATTTTGGAACCGGATCCGATGGACAAGGATTCAATCCTATCGCAGTCCTAGGACTATAGAGACAATTCAATCGCTCAGTTTGAATTTTCCGCCCTTATCCATTATGGTACCATAACTGTACTTCATTTTTAAGCTAAATGCTCAAAATAACTTTTTTTTCGTGAACACAATTATTACAACCATCGATACATATCAATGTTTAAACGTATTATTATAATTGTTAATCATACACGTTAGCTCTTTTATCTACGCACAAGTAAGCTTTGCTATAAAATCCACTCCAGTGGAAAGATTTTTGAAAACAGATTTGGTTTCATGTTCATATGGTGCAGACACACGCCTATATTCTTTTCACATGTGTGAGAATGTTGAATATGACCTTGGATGTGCAATTCTGCTCATTGGTTATGCTCAGCGAGTAGTAATTTATGATTGTATATGGTGATAATTACATTTTCTAGGGCCAATAAGAAGGACTTTTTTCTTTCCTTTCATTCACTCGCTCACTTTACAACTTATTCACAACTAAACTATTACCAGTGGCCACTTTGTCCCAAAACTAATTGAATGCATGCGTGTGTACACGTAATTCCACGTGAAGCTGACAGTGTGAGAGAATTCGAATGTCTCATACTTATATTTAATTTCATGCATCCATGATCTTTGTTTTGGTCCCTACTTGCCATTATAAGTTAGTTGTGACTGTGACCATTCGTAGATAAAATAATTTATCATCCACTTATCAGTGTTAATATACTAAAACCTGGCCTTAAGTCCTTCCACCTCTGTAGTTAATTTTTTTGGCAGTTAAGTTCAACTATATTATGCTATGTTAGGCGCCTAAAATTTGTATGCCTGCGAGTTTAACGGATGAAGTATTACCTTAATATACGGACTGGGATCTGGGGTTGAAATAAATGTTCATTAAGTGAGTTACATAGGCCTAAAATATAGTCCGTTACTTTGTTTTCGTAACGAGGGTCGATTAAAATTAGTCGCTATATGACTCTACCTTACATATTTATTGCTTCACGATTTAGTTAGTTAGTGATCATGTGTTAATAGCAATTTGACTTACTTGTGTGAGATTTTATCCCTGTCTGACAAGAAAAGACTGCGATTAATGGTTACACATAATAATTTAATGTTAATTAGTGTGTATATACCTTGGTGTATAATGAGATTTCAATCTAATGTGCGTACCGTACATGGTGTTCGTCGGTCACGATACCAACAAAATCCTGTGTGCACTGTGAACTTGATGTTTTGTCCATGGTTATGCAATCAAGTGGATTTTTTTAGTACACTTGGGCTAGCACGTACAATTTTAGCAACACTATTTATAATGAGTTAGTTACGTACTTGTAATATCCATTTGGAATGCTATGCACAAGGTGTTTCTGTGATGACCCGCAAAAATCCATTTCGGATAGTTTCCATTCAAGCAAATTGAACTTGAGTGCATGAAAATTAGTTAGTAGGCAACTTAGTTTATACCAAAAAAAACCAAACCGTACGAATGCAATAATCATCCAGTCTAGTATTCTGTTAAATTAAAATTTCCTATGTGTAGCAAAAATAGCAAGAGGGGTTGACCGTACTGATTACAACTACAATATATTATCATTGTTATGCTAATGAATATTTAAATAATTGTCCTCCTATTGGCAACTTCCTTATAGAGGTACTTAAATACTTTTAGTTTACTACTGTGTGCAAGACATGCGTGTGACAATACCAACCAACGTGGTTTACAAATCATTTTGGGGTATTCAAACAAAGTAATAAAAATCCAAAAGATGGAAATTATGTAATATATTTATATATTGCAAAGGGAGGGCAATATCGTATTAGTTCGCTAATTATAAGAAAACGAAAAGGAGGAAAAAATATAGAAAAAATAAAACAATTTTTCTTCAAGTACATATTGTTTACTACAGTGTAAATAGTCTAAATTTTTTTCAATTTCATTGCCTTTGCCAGCCCAACTATAAAGCTATTTTTGAGCAAAAACATGAAAAATTATAGTGTGAATGGTGCAAAAATTTATTTCGCTTGTATGTCAAATACTATACTTTTACAAAATGTATTGCTTTATATCCCGAAACAATAAATTGTCATCCTTGAGCCAATTTCCTCAGGGATGAGGCCTATTTGGTTGTGAATGATATCCAAATCCTACAAAAGGAATGACCAACTTGACTCCAGGATTTTCCAGCACCGTTTTCTCCTCATGACTTTTGCTTTTGCTTTTTGCCCTGCAAGGTTGATACGTAGTTGACCTCAATTTGGTATTGAAATCCTTAGCAAGCAATCTGACCTCGGAGGCGACTTTACTAAATCTCAACATAGCATCATGCACACAATTCACATGAGTGACTACAGTAGCTTTTCCCAAAACAGACAGTTTTTTAGAATCATCTTGAACTGCTTTGGCATTATTAGTCTTTTTGTAATTATCTTCTTGTTTGGCCAAACTCGCTAAATGGGCCAAAAAGTCCTTCAAATGCACTTTTATACTATTAGGATAGCCAGCTATATACATTTCCTGAACATGCAAAAAAATATTGTAGCTCGTGTGGAGCACTTGATGCAAATGTTGGCACAATGCAAGAAAAATGGCCCTTCGTTCTGGATAATGGAGGCTGGCAAAAGCTGTCCAAGGGTCATCCATATCTCTTTTTACTAATAATGTGCCATGTTTGGAACTTAATGTGAGGAATAGATGGTCACTAAAAAGTTCTGCCGAGTCCACATCTTGTCTCAGATGGGGCAGACACATGTAATGAGACTCATAATTGGTGTTGACTGACTTGCCATTTTCCAGCAGTTCGGCTGTTTTGGCCCGACCTCGAACAAAATTGGCCATGCTTTTTGGATGCAGCCGGGACAAGCAAGAAAATGAGACTTCTTCACATCGTTCATTCAATTTGGTAACTTTGGTATGAATGATTTTTGAAACACGTTTGAAATCCCGAGCCAGTTTTTGAAGCATCTTCACTTCCCTGGCGACCATTTTGGAAGCATCTTCAACATTTGGGGGGAATAGCTCTGTGGCTGAAGAATGGATTATTTTTGTCCATTGTGTGAGGAACCCTTTGTCTGAGAATACTCCATCTAGTTGCCGCCCACATAGTAATTTGATTTCGGGAAGCATCAAGATTGTCGAAGTTTCCAACATGGAGCATGTGGCATTATTAATGCTGGTCCGAAGTTTTTCCGCGTGCCGAATAAAAGATTGGAAAAGAGTTTCGGAGAAGTCAATCAGTGAGGAAAATGAACTTTGAGGGGATTCCAGCTGTTTTTTCATTTCGTTACTTGACAATGTGGCTATGTCGGATTGGACGGGAAATAATTCTTTGTTGATTACATCATCCATTTCTTGGTCACATTTGGCACTGAAGCCAGCTAGGAATGGTTTTTGCTCCATCTTGAATTTTTGCCCTGCAATATTCATCATAATCCGAAAAATATTATTAAACTTATCCAACTACTTTATTCCTGAATCAAAAACTGACTTACAAGACTCCATCATCTCATTGCAATCCAAATCGTGAATATGAAGTGCCAAAAGCCGTTGTCTTATAATACCCCAAATGAATCGACTACTATTGAATTTTTTCGTTTCTCTCATCCCATTACTATGAGAGACCCCATTAGTGGCCATAATGCGGGAACAATGGGCACTCAAGGTAGGGCAAATAGGTGCTTGAAAAATATTTCTGGACGGCCCAGCTCCAACTTCATGATCATTATTATTTGAATCTTGAGGACAAATTTGAGGTCCATAAAAAATGCCTGGAGTAGTTGTACAATCGGTCTCCGAATCTCGGACATATGTTCGACGCAAGTGGTCAATGTAGCCAGAACATGTCTTTTTCTCAAATTCTACGCTGCAAAAGAATTTAATGACAAATATTGTTTAGTTCATTGCATTGGGCATATAGCATAGTAAGTTGTTGTCCCCAGTCACATGCATTGGGCATGAGTAAGTGTTAGCACAATAAAACTTGAAGGCATAATATTGCAAGGCAAACTACAATTCAACTTCTTTTCCTACACATTTAGTTTGTTTACTTCAAAATGACACAGGTAATAAGCCGGCATTTATGTATATCCAACGCAGTGGATTAGAAAAAGTAATTTCCCATGTTTTCTTACCAAACGGAACTCAATACACAACATATAAGGATTTCATTGGTTCCCATTCCTGAGCTGAGATCCTAATAAAATAACCTATTGAGCTTTTATGTTCCCCCAAATGAAATGCCAGCAAAGAATAGAGATATGAAAACGTAATAAACAAGATGGGCGTGAGGAATTCAAGGATAAACTATCATGCGGCATTCTATGCTATAACTGCCAGCTATATGTGTGCGGCCACTAAGTTCCTTGCACAGGAAGGTGAGCCAGTTAGTTTTGGTTTAGTTACCAAAATTACTTGACAAAATACATGAATTTGCTGCAACAATTATTATTGTTGCCATCAGTTCAAAGCAAACTAAAAACATAAAAGAGCTACATAACAATATGAATACTTAATTTTAACCCAAAACATGTGAAAAAACCTACAAATCTCACGAATAAACAGGCGACAAAAAGTTGTTTCCAAAAAAAAATACTTGGAAATGGAAACATTGTGTTGTTGCACAATAAATAGGAATGGCGCACCACTCGGCCTTTTCTTTACTTTTCAATGTCAAATTAATGATCAGCCAACAAAAATTAGAGGTGAGGGTTACATTATAACGCAAATGAGCATGAAATGCTTAAATTGAGCGAAAAAGGATGTGCGACGTGCTATAAATTGTTATTATTATAAATTATGTCTGGCCAACAACAACAAACACGGAAACTTTTTCCCTCAGTGGTCAGTCAGTCAAAGGTCACATATTTAATAATTTCCAATGCATCTATGAGTCTTATGTACAATATTGGGATACTGTACACACTAATTTCAAAGAATTTAAATTTTATATGTTCAAAACCGCAAATCCTGTCAACAAGTATGCATGCTGCATTTTTTAGATACGCGATTTAAAACTGTCATAAGTTTCGTAGTAATTTGCACCTAAAGCTTTTCCATTTAAGTATAGTTTTCAAGTCAAACAGACCAAAATGATGATAGGATAAGTGTATTGTTTTTGTAATGCATAATCTCATCCTGTGTATATTTGTAGTTAGTTTTGACATCTTACGTGATAATAACCCGATTTTCTATCACAGAGACCATCTTAACGGTCTCAACTTGACCCTGCTCCTCAGGTATGTCCGAATATTGGCTTGCTCCACTACTTGCACTGCTACATTGACTACTTAGACTGGAGCAAGATCTTTTATTCCCTTTTAGTCCACTTTTGCGCTTATCTGGCCATGTAGTGAATACATTTCTCTCACAATCGTAATATGCAGCCACTTAAAGTTAGCATTTGCAATATACGATGGCTTGTATCTTAAGTGAATGCGAACTACTATTCCGAAGAAAAATTTCATACCTGTTCGATTGGCCATATTGGCATATAGCTTTTTGACTCCTCCAAAACATTCTGCTTCAGAAATCCTACAAAAATTTAAAAAATTCAGTCGTGCTATTGTTTTTTTGGACCTGGAGATTTCCACATGCATTGCAGATTATGTTCCATATTCATTCTTTACTAGAACGGATACAAAATTAGAAAATGTGCTAACTTACAGAAATAAAAACTTGTGGTAAGCTTGTAGATCCCGTTGAGTAATGATTGCTTCCTTCATAGCTTCAATAACAATTGGTGGCTCATTATCATCACAACTATTTCCTGCAGCCTCCCCAATTTCATTTTTGGGATTCTCAAAAGTGGAACACTCTTTGACCAGAGCGGACTCCTCTGGTGGATGAACTTGAGGGGTTGAATTTAAAGTTATTGCGTGGAATTCACATTCCCGAGTGTTGTAAAGAGCTTCACCACCTCTCTTATGGATTATTTGGACAGGTTTTCGAGGGTCGTAATGTAAGGATGTGGCCACATGAGCTCCTGGCTCCATGTTAAACAATTTTAGCTCTCCTAGTACAGTCTCCACTCTATGATTTTCATAGATAGAAAACATGGGACCATAGTAAGTTATAGATAAGTACGTTAGCTTCTATTATAGTAGCTGCATCAATTTATTAATGGATTCAAATTCTGGAAGCTTTGGCTAAAATTTTACAGACAAGGTCACAGAGTACGGCATAGCATTGTAAAAGTAAGAGCTCGACAAAAAACACTTGTTAAGGCCATCTAGTGCGATAATTTAACATTATGGGGATATTGAGACACGCCAAAATAGTATGGTAGTTATTCACAAAATCTAAACTGACTTGATGGACACGATATTTTTATCAGACACTTCAAATTGGGCCATTGAAATGTTGAATCGATTTTTGAAACACATGTCTGCATTGGGCCCGCTGGAGACAGAGCCTGGGGGGTCCTCCTTATTGTTATTTGTACTTTGGTCCGCTGGATCCAAATTGTCCACCAAAACCTCTTGAGCATGAGACTCATACTGTTCGTAGTATTCGTCTACATGGATTGCCCATTTGCTCCCAAGGGCTTCTGAATTATACTCTGCTTCTTCGGCCACACGAGCAATAGACACTTGTATTCCCTTCATTGTTTGTGCCTGTAACTGCTACACTGTAAATTTTGAGAATGCCCACTAGAGTAATTTGAAAAAATGCTCTCGTTTTGCGTTTGGGAATCATAATGCAAACAATAGTGTACAGCGAATAGAGCTCCATGGTTACAATTTGGAATTTAAGTTGCGGATGGAAAGTTTTTTATTCAAACTATAGAATGTGCGAGTAATTTGCGTATGCGTGTTCATTTATTGCTATGTAAATCAACCATTGTCCTAACAGAAGAACTAAACAATACGTGGGCAATCTTGCGGGTATGTTTATGCTGTGATTTTTGCTCATAGTTAGAAGCTTGATTGATGCAATTCTGGGAATCCTTAATTGTGGTTTATAAGCGCTTTAGTGTTAATTAATTAAGGGAAATCAAAATGGTGGTGCCTAAACGATTGCCGAAGACAAGGGTTGCAAATGAGGAGAAAATAAAACAACTGGAATCGTGAGTAGGAATATTGTTTACACTATTTCATTGGAAGATAAGACTCCTATAATTACAGGTGGAAACAGGATTTACAAAAAACTTAAACCTTCATTTTTAGATGCATGTCAAGCATGAAACTTGATAAGAAAAACAAAACACTTAATGGCAGAGGAAATTTGAGTGGTGTGCCAGAAGAGCCAGTTATTTTTACTCCTTCCAGATGTGAAGACTCGGAATCCACTTCATTTGCGTAATGCTTAATCCACTTTTGTTAAACCAAATCAAACCACCTAACCACCGATTTCAAATGTACAAAATTATCATAATTGCATTTTACTTTCTAAAAGAGACGATTCAGGGAATGAAACTGATTTAGCAGCTGCCGAAATTCCTCGACGAATGGAACCGAACCATGATACATCAATTCATGAAGTCCATTGCTCTACACCGGTTCATAATGGTATCCCTAAAAATCCTCAGATCTTCACACCTGAAAATTTCTCAATTTCTCCCGTTACCAATACAACTGTGAACATGAACTTTCGAAAATGCATACGGAATCTTCGATTTTCCGAATGCCAGCTATCTGATGAGGCTCAAAGTGCACCTAAAGAAGGTCCTGAATTAAATAGTAATGAAAATGAGCCCGATACACCAAAAACCACACCAGGGTCGAGAAAAAGGGATGAGAGTATCATAATGGTTTTCGAAAAGTCTGTTTTATACGGGAACGATAAATATGACGAAACGTATTTACAAAACCAGACAGCATTAGACAATTTAGAAACTCCTGACGGAACTCCGATTTCTAAACGGACCCGAAGCAAACATCAAAGTGAAATGGAATGTTTGTTTGATTTCGAAAACTTTCACGCACATTTGGAGCATTAGATTTTACCAAAATTTTTATATTACTACCCATGGTTTACAGACGGTTGATATTATTACAAAATGTAGAATACAATGCTGATGCATATAAGTTTTAAAGTTCTAAAGCTATAGATCACAATAACCGGTACAAAATTATATAAGGTAACATAAATTTTAAAATATTTTTGTTCCTCACTCTGAATAAATGCATTCATTTTTTAAATAAATTAGATTGTATACAATATACAAAACGATAATATAATAAAATACTTTTTAAAGCAATAATTACTATCAGACAAGCTGGTCCAGTTTGGTTGGGGTTGATTTTTTCCCATATGAACGAATAAGTGAAGAATGTAGACTTTTTCGCTCAAAACATTTTTTCATTTCAGACGCAATGAAAACTGTGGACGTAAGGCACACTAGGGAAATCAAATCTGCAAATAAAAAATCGTTATATCTCTTCTTGCAGTTTTTTGGCCAGACTCTCTAGTTTTCATATAACATACTTACCAGACATGTACAAAGCTTCAGTTTGAAATACTGATTGCAAAGGTGGGAAATAAACTACAAGCATTTGCCCGACTAATGACAATGTAACAGCAACTAAAAACGGACGATTTGAGAATAATCCGATTTCAAAGATCGATTTCTCCTAAAAAAACACACGCAAGTTTAATACCTCACAGTAATGTCAGAATCTACTGTAAAGCATAATACACCAACCAACCTGAGATCTGCAACTCAATGCATTGAACATGTCAAAGAAAACGAAACATGTAAAAGTCATTGTGGTGTCTCTTGGGGTGATTATATTATCACTCATCTGGAAAAAATCATGTAAAATGCAATCCCAGAATCTTTTCAATTTTTAAGTCAACTCAGTAATTAAATACCTCTTTTTTGAAAACCCAGAGAGTGCCAGCCACAATGATAAAAGCTGAAAATAATACATTTACAATTAACTTCCTATTGATCATCTGTTCACTACTATGCCTTGGTGGTTTCTTCACTACATCCTTGTCTACAGGTTCCACCCCCAAACTCTGGGCTGGGGGTCCGTCCATAATGATATTGATCCACAGGATCTGCATCGCATTCAATGGATTGGGCACATCCAACAGAGTTGCCAAAGCTATGAGCACTAGTGCCGAAATGCTTGTACTCAATTGAAACCGAACGAAATTGCGTATATTGTAAAAAATTCCTTTCCCTTCTTCAATGGCAGCCAAAATGGTTTGGAAATCATCATCAACTAGGATCATGTCTGCAGCCTCTTTGCACACATCTGTCCCATTTTTACCCATGGCTATGCCAATGTCCGCTTTTTTTAATGCCACTCCATCATTCACTCCGTCTCCAGTCATGGCCACAATCAGTCCATGTGACTGTAACGTTTTCACGATCCTTAACTTGTGTTTTGGAGCCACTCGGTAAAAAACGGAGACATTTCTCAAGTCTACCAGGTCTGAGGCTTCTCCCAATTGGTCCAGCTCTGGGCCGGACATACATTTTGTGTGCATTGTGTCCATACCTGTGCAAAGAAGTGTTCCACAACCACATTATAGAACTAAGAAATCGGGCATATTACGCTTATATCTGTATCTCTTTTTACCAACAAGAGCTGCCACACTCAAAGCCGTTTCTTCAGCATCTCCAGTTAACATTTTCACAGAAACTCCGGATGCGATGAGAGTCTGAATTGAGGACCGTACATTGGGTCTCGGTGGATCTTGCATCCCCACAAGTCCTACATACGTGAGTTCCTGAAGGGATGGGCCTTTGGCTAATCCAAGCACACGCAATCCTTGTCGACCTAAGTCATATGCTGCACTCAGGATTTCTTCTTCCTTTTTGGAGCTCAAAGGCTCAAGAATGCCGAACTCGGAGTAACTTAGACATTGTTTCGTTAGTCGTTCGACGGCTCCTTTGACGAAAAAGATTTCGTCACTCGTCTGTACGCACAAAAATCAAAATCAAAATCCTTCTCAAAACGGAAATGGAACCATTCAAATATTTCATAGAGCCCCGCAGCTCAATTGGGCTTTTAAACGTGATAAGTTCACAAATGCAATGCATATAATAATTTTCACAAACCGGATGATCTTTTAGCACACATTTTACTGCCATAACTTTCTGGTCAGAATTGAATGGATATTCCTGAACACGTAAATATTTTTCGGCCACAGTGTGCATCCCCATCTAAAGGATAAGGAAATGTACGGATTATACATTCGATCTGGTAAAGTAGCAAATATACTGACCTATTAATAATAATATGAATATGTCACGATACTAAAATATACTGACCTTATTGGCAGCAGTAATAAGAGCCCCTTCAGTAGGTTGTCCTTGAAGTTCTCCGTTCACAACAGACGCATTGTTACAAACGCAGCCAATCTGGAATTAAAAGAACCGTTACAGGTAATTAACGTTGGCAAAAATAGTATTAAGATTGTTTTCGATTCTGATACAGAATGTACACATCACATACCTCCAAAACATTAGCGATAGATTGCTGCCAATTCCAAGACGGATTTGAAATATAAGGCTCTTGAGCTAGCTTTACATCACCTGTAGGATAATATCCTACTCCACTCACTTTAGCCACATAGCCTGCGATAGTAAACCAGTTCAAAATAATGCATTAGAGAACCCATATCATACTCATATTTATAAAGTATAAAATAACTTTAACATGAACCATACCTTCAGAAGAAACTACGGTAGTTACAGTCATTTCGTTTTTGGTGAGAGTTCCCGTTTTATCACAGCAAATCACGTTCACACATCCTATGAGCAAGCAGCGTCTCAACTTTATTAAATATTCCGCCATCTAAGTTGTAGTGTTTTTTTAGCATTAAATATTGAACTTTACCAAGTGTTTCCACAGTTGGCAATCTTTTGACAATTGCATTTCGATTCACCATGCGCATGACTCCTAAAGCTAGCGTTACTGTTACAACGATGGGTAACCCCTCAGGAATTGCTGCTACAGCCAAACTATACGAAAGAAAAACATTTATCAGTTAAAATAAAATGCATTTAAAAAATTAATAATACACTAAATTACTAAAATCAACTAACAACTTACCTAACACCAATATTCAACATATCAAGGAAAGATTTCCCTTGCACCCATCCCAGGATTCCAATAGCACCAATAATACAAAAAGAGTAAAACGACAATTGCGTTCCTAAAATATCCATATTTTTCTGCAGCGGCGTTTTGGGAGACTGATTTAAATGAAAATTAAAAGTTTAATTTTACTACAATCAATTCTACACACATATTAGATTATATTGAAATTACTTCTTCAGATTGCATCATTTTGAAAACTTCACCGAATTTCGAATTAGGACCAGTGCTGATAACGATACCCTGTTGAAAAAGGTTAGATAAATCAACTTTTGCAAACTTTACCTGCATTTAAATAAATAATTTTTGCTACTTACTTTTCCACTGCCACACCGTACAAGTGTGCCCATAAAAGCTACATTTCTAACAGATTCTCCATTTCCTCCAGCAGGCATATAAGGACCCGATTTCTTGGCTGCTGGCTCATTCTCTCCCGTAAAACTGCTTTCATCTATCGATAAGTCTATTGCCTGGGAAAAACGTACATTTATCATTAAAAGACGTCCAATTGGTGCTTTTATACAGTAACTTTCAAACTGAACGTGCCTCAAAAAGACGTATATCCGCAGGAACTCGATCTCCAATACATAACTGTACAATATCTCCAGGTACCAGATATTTGGCGAGAAACGTATTCATTGTTCTCGATCTAAGGCTATTCCCCCAAATAAAGTATTTAAAGCCAGAAATGACGGGATTGCAAGGACATGCAAGAATCTGCATAAAACTATCTAGGGACTGACTTACCATCGACAACTAGGAGGAACCAACTTAGTCAGCTCTTGAAGAGACTGTTCAGATCTCCATTCTTGAATGAAGGCGACAGTGACCACAATGATAATGGCGACTGTAATACTAACTGCATCGTCTAGTTGATGCATACAAATGCTCACAAAAGCGGAACCAAGAAGAAGAAGAATCAGAGGATTCCGAAACTGCTCCAAATACTTTTTCCATAGCGGCTCAGGTTCAGTGACTACAAATTCATTGGGCCCAAGGATTTTCCTTCGATTATCCGCTTCGGACCAAGAAAGTCCTTCCCGTGTGTTCGTTTGCAGCTGCCATTCAACTTCGGAAGTGTTCAGTCCACATGCTTGTTCTGCACTCAGCCACATTGTTGCCAGCCTAAAACAATGAGCAACCAATAAAAAAATCATTTTCTAAAAAATCACAACTGTTTCAGATTATGTACAGCATGCTTAGTCAAACATGGAATAATTTTAATTTGACGAAGACTTACTGAGAAGACATTTGTGATCTCTACAGTTCACCGACGCACAAAACAAACATGAATCAATAAGCAACATTAATGTGCCCATAAAAATTCTACATAGTTTACGTATCAAAGCTGAAATGGCTTTTTTTACCTTTTGGCCAAGATTGCTCGTCAAAACTCCGAATATTCTACTTTATGGACTTAAAGCAGCTGGCTAACTGTCAATTTTTATAAATGCCTGCTGATTGACTGCTCAATCAGTTATTTATGAATAAGTCAAGGATATTTTTCTGTATCTACGCACGCACACAAATACTATAACGTTAAGTGCAGTTATGCCAAACCGATGATATGATCCAGGATTGTCGATTGTGGTGATTTTATTTACACAGCTGACGGCAAGATATTAATTCGCTTTTGCCCAATAAAATAGTACACGTAGTTTTTTCACTTAGCTAGACATTGAAAATATAATTATTTGGTTTCGCGCGTAAATTTTTTAGTTCATCGAGTGAAAAAAGCGTCCGCTTTTAAAATTGTTTTCTAACCGGCTGGCTTCGCTGAACTGGAAAGGCTGGAGCTGGAAGGCAGCGTCAGTGAGCGTTAATTGCAAATATTTGCGATTTTATTTCATCGAGAAGGCTTTTCACTTATATTTAGAATTGTTAATCATGGTTAAGTTAACGGCCGAACTTATTGTTGGTGCGTACCAGCGCGTTAATCCCGTTAAAGATCGAGAGTTGGATTTAAGAGGTATGTTTTTTCTCCCTTCAATTACCCCGTCCCCTCTTTGTCACATGATCATCCATGGTTAATAAAAACTCATTACAGGTTACAAGATCCCGATGATAGAAAACTTGGGAGCTACATTGGTTCGTCGAAGTTCTAAAATTTTATCAAGACATGATTTCATAATTTGCCATTTTAATTCCCTTTCTTTTTGCGTTTCAGAATCAGTTCGATACTATTGATTTCTCAGAAAATGATATTAGAAAACTGGATAATTTTCCCCTTCTCCCCAGATTGAAATCTTTGCTATTCAATAATAATCGCGTTGTGTAAGTCCACCATTTAGATTACACTAACTAACCGCTGAAAAAACCGGCCGTGTCGTAAAACTCGTAATGTTGTGGCGTGGAACTACTACTGTTTTTTTAACTATGCTTTAAATGTCGAATTTCGTAGGCGGATCTCCCCCTCTCTGAATGAGACGATATCAAACGTGGAGACACTAGTTCTGACGAATAATATGTTATCAGAACTTGGGGATATTGACAGTTTAGTACCTTTGAAAAAGTTGACCTCTCTCAGTCTATTGTTCAACCCAGTGTCCACCAAGGAACACTATAGATTGTATGTTATATTTAGACTCCCACAACTTCGTGTGCTTGACTTCCGCAAGATCAAACAAAAGGTTCGTGGTTTTCCATTCCATTTTATATAGAGTAGATTTATGAAATTGGTTTACCAAACGCTGATAAGCAACAGACAGACACTTTGGGTGAAGCGACAACTTAAATATGTGTTGAATTATTGGGTGATACTTTACTACACTTGTACACTTTGGTATAATTAGAAAAATGTAAGATAGAAAACTATTAGTGGGTAGGCGGTAGGTTAATTTCTAATCTATTGTAATATACGAATATACCTAAAACACCTACAGCATTGTAAAATGCAAATTGAGTTTTAAATTTTTGCCCCAATCGCCTGATTAGTTTTTTTCAATATTCTCTATTCTGGCTGGGTCTTATTTCTTTATTTTAGTATCAGTATCTGGATCTCGTTCAAATTTCGCATGTCGGCATGTCTTTTCTTAGTTCCTTAAAGATTTAAACTATATTCTCATTAGTATATTCTTTTTTGTAGCTCCATTTGGGAAAGTGAAAATTTCTATTTACATTGCCGAATCACTGCCACTGTTTTTAAAATGTCAGCATGCAAAGTTTGTACGCGTTGAGGGTACACTACCACTGCGATCTAACTTTTAATTTGTGTAGTAATAATAAATTACGGTAAGTACACTGGGTAATATAATAACGTAGATCATACTGCCTCTATAGCAAACTACGAAATCTATGAAGTCCTCGGGGTCCTAAAAACTGCAACTCGAAGACAAGGCTGAACACTTCAAATGGACCAAATGTGTACAAATTCACACAATGGTAAGTAACAATGAAACTGCAAACCGAACTTGCACTGATTGTTACAATTTACTGATCTTGGAGGAAAATTTTAAGCTGTTCAGGTTGGTTCCATCTCACCTATAAAAGTTGACGCATGATCCAAAGTTTTAACTACCTATTGTAGTAAAATATAGTAAACAATTGAATTACCATGCATCATCTTATGGTGACTAGTATTTAGTAATAAATTAAGTTGTCGCCAAACTTTTTAGTTTTCTGTCTTCCCAACTATTCCAACCCCAAAATAATAGTGGGCAGTGATTAATTAGTCTAGTACTCTGAGCACTTGTCATTACCTGCTTGTATTCTTCAGGAGCGTGAAGAAGCCACAAGTTTCTTCAAAACAGCCAAGGGTAAAGAATTACGGAAAACTGTTGCTGCCCAGAGGAAAACAAAGTTGGACGAAGATGAGGAAGAATTAATCGCTGCTGCCGGAGAGCAAGTCTCCAAGACACCTAGTTCTAATGGCTTCAGAGCCAAGGGACAATGTAAGCTTTGTTTTTCTATTCAATATGAATAAGAATAATTAAAATCCGATGATACACGCCAAAATGGTTTTTTAATGACAACGTCCTCACAAATATGTTATGCTACTTGGTTAATGAGGTTAGATATACGGCCTGAGTTAAAACATTCGTGAGCATTTAGTTTGCTCATGACTTATAGACGGCCAACAATAAATATCTTGTTCATGGGACCTGTTTGGATTAATCCAGTCCTTGGGGTCATAATTGCCTTGATGACAATATTAAATCATTTTGTATCCTAAAGGATGATTATGATAATTATATCTGTTTCCTGTAAATATGATTGACATTCTTCTTTCCCTTGACTTTAGACGGACAGAATGAGGCAGACGCAGCAGCCATCAAAGAAGCTATTCGATCTGCAACTTCTTTGGAGGAGATTGAAAGACTCAATCAAATGCTCAAGTCTGGTCAGATTCCCACTACCTTGAAAGATACAGATGCGGAGGAAAATGAAAATATCGGAGGTATGTACCTTTAGATTTATTAGATTTTTCAATTGCACAGGTACGGCATACGGCGGTGCCAAATACTATGGGCTATTTCATATATTGGTTTAGCACAACTGGTACGCCAACAGTAAAATCTTGTTCATGGGACCTGTTTTGATCAATTTTGTCCTTGAGGTCATAATTGCCTTGATAACAATATCTTATCTCTGAAGTGAAAAGACTGTTGTTTGTATTTGGTATTAATTTTGAAATTGAAGTGAAGAGATGGAACTCACAGTTTGAGTTTGTTTTGGTTTTTTTTAGAGCAAATGGAAATGACAAGTTGAATGGTGGACTAACTACTTGGACCCGGATCTGGATCGTTTCTTTTCCTTGTATTTTTCATCATTGATTTTGGTCAAATTGATTAGTTACATTACTAAATAATTTTGTACTCTCTTCACCGCCTTTTTTTCACTTGGTTTGAAAGATTTTTTTCTAGATTAGATAGAATTGCAACTTGTTTTGAAATTGGTGATGCATAAAATAAATGCATATTATATGTTTTTGCAGAATCACCGAGTTTGTTATTTATTGCATAATGTAGAATATGTTTATTCACGAGCAAAATAGTATTAACATGCATAGTGAAGTGAAAGTAAATTGTGTATTAAATGGGATGTAGAGCTGTGAATATGGGTGTAAAAAATCTCACAAACGAGAGCATTCGAATTCTTTGCCGTGGTAAACTAAAACTTTAGTCTTAGTGGGAAAAACGCCATTATTGTCTCCTTTGACACATCCAAGCTGTTCACAGTTAGGAAACTCTTCGACTGCTTCTTTTGTACACAAATCGGAAATTTTCACCCCTGCCGCGTGTTTGTGTTTTAGCAGTCGACTTGTATTTCTTATGCTAGCCAATCTATAAGGAAAATAAACGTTGAAACAATACATGACATTCCTAACCATTTAACTATGTACGTAATCTATTGAAATGAGAAGCACCTTTTAAATGTTTTGGACATGATTGTACCGTCGAATTGGAAATTCCGAAGTGAGACAGATTTATTCACCTTTCGTACTTCATTTAGTGCTGTTTTCCGATGTGGTCCAGCCAAAGTTGTTCCAATGTGTTGCAAAACCTATGTATGAATTCATAACTCAATTATTTACAGTTTCGTGGAACTCTCATTGTGCCCCCATTGTCAAAAAGGACTTTTTCTAGTGCCGTCAACGTACATTGAACTTTTGTAATTTAATGAGAGCCTGAACTATATTGCCAGGGACCATTTCCCATTGCCTGAAATATGCTAGTGATGATAAAATCAGGATTGGAACTGTATAAGGCCCAGGGCGCCTTGGGTCCTCAATATCATTCCAACCTAATGGAGTTGCCAATTCGGAATGGAATGCTAAAGTTGCCGCTTCCACATCTGCATCCTTCTCATCTTTCTCATTTGGTCCTTTTGTGGATCCTCCTGGAGGAATTAAAAAAATTCTTTTATTTTTCCAGTCTGTGCATCAAAATTTTTAGTTTTCTAGTCGGATAGGAAAACGTTACCCCAAAAAGGACTCACCTAAAAAATTGATTTCCCTCGTGAAATCGGGCGCAATCTTGGCTTGCATGCAAAATCCCTTATCCCGATTCCAAGCCACAAAACTAAGAACCATGTCCGCCCATAACCAACCTTTTTGACACGCAGCTAACAAAGGGATATGTGAAGGGTACTCTTTATCCCTTAAAATGGCTGTGACCGATGTAGCAGACCGAATTGCTAATTTCCTCAGCACCCGTTGCTCTCTATATTCTTCCAAAAAGTGGGCATTGCAGAAACTAACGGAATACAACTGTTCTATATAAATCTTTGCTTGAGAACTCAATCTGCCCATTTCCGAAGCCCGTAATTCCCACAGCCAACTTAATAGTCGATTTGCGGCCCCCATTTCTGATTCTTCGAAGCACCCCAATTCTAAATTGTCGGCAATATTGGCATCCCTGTGATTTCTTTTGCACCACTCAATCAGATTTCTGGATCCACTAAGTCGTCCACTAAAACTTTGGGACAAAGCACGCGCTCTGAGACTCAAAGAACGGCGCTCTGTTTTCCCTTCTTTCTTTGGTTTTGGAGCTGTCACCGCATTAGAACGCAATTGGTGCAAAACGGTACGCAGTAAATCCCCACTGGTTTCCCAAGCGGGTGTTTTACATCCAAACGTTCTCGGGAACGTTGTAAATGCGCAGCGCGACAATGTATCCACTACTAGGGACAAATATTCAAGCTGACGCCGTGAAAACGCGTGGGGGCAAATTATATCTGGGTGGATTCCCGTTTCTCCTAATACTGTTGTCCAAGTGGTCACCAATTCTTCTTGGGAATTCAAAGAAGCTCTACATTGTTGAATATATGGGTCGCTCATGTGGTCCATTAGACTGTGGAAATTTTGAGGAGGACAATACAGTATATCCAGGATGGAGGAATACACACTGTCTATGTGTTTGTATTGGTTTGCCACTATTGGTTCCAACATGAGGATTGAAGAAGGACCTGGGTTAGGATTTTTTGAGTAGAAGTCTTCAGACAAATTAGCTACATTGTCTCCCCGACGCATTCGGGCAATGCTTTGTTCGAAATCGCAAGCAATATCTTGGAAAGATTTTTCTGGTTTGGCTATGGCCACTGTGTGTCTGCGTTTAATTTTGTTGCCCAATAATTTTGAAAGTGTTCCTTTCATAGAAGAAAATGGACCCAACGTTTCGTTTTGTTTATTTTCTTTCCGATCACTTAGCTCGAATTTTTTTTGAAATTCAGAGTCATTATCTAAAAAATAATTTTCTGAATATCCTTTAAGTTCTTCATCTTCTGAAGAATCATTTGTTGTGGCAATTGAGGATGACCTCTGATTATGGGAGAAAATGTTCACTTTTGTGAAATAATGAACATGATTTTGCAGTTCTTTTGAAGTGACAGCACATTTCAAGAGATTTATGAAACGGGTGTAAAAATTATGTGGAGCCCAGTCGGAGACTTGCGAAAAATTTTCCATTTCGTATAGGAAGATGGAAAATACAAAATTTATTGAGAACCGGGTTTCGTCTTTTGTTTTGTCAGGAGTGGATTCAAAAGGAGAATTATTATAGCTGAGGTCAAAAAATAGATCGTCTTCGGACAGTCCCAGCAAAAATGTATTGTCTAAAGATTCCCACATGTGCAAAGGGTTAAGTCCAAAGGCACAGAAAAGTTTCAATGTTCGGGAGACCAGGGATGTGGGATGGAATATAGAAATCAAGTGGGATTCCGATGGCCAGAACTCTATTTGCCATAGGTTTTGATCTTCCATTGCTTTTGTAGGGAACAAAAGGGAACCCTACATAGTGTTGATTAAAAACAATATAATAGCATTATACTCCATGTTTAATAGATAAACAAAAAACAAGTTTTAATGATTTGAGAATTAACATGGAGAATAAACTGACGGGCTTATTTTCTTAAGGATTCCTTTTTTTTTATTATTGTTAGTTAGTTAACTGTACCTTGGTTAAAGCAGTGCCAATATTTATAATAGAGGGATGATACAGTGGAATTCGTTCAATAATGTTGGTAGTGAGTTTGGGACAAGTTTCTTTGTAGAACACACAAGGGCGAACACATACTTGTGTATCTTTGTATGAAACATGGATGGAGTGAGAAGAATAGTGAATACGGATTTTGAACTCATCCAGTTCATGTCGCTGCAGAGGCACATTGGGTTGAGTGAGAGTGAAAATTTTTTGAATCTCAGATTCTTCCTTCAAATCTTGGATGAAATGAGGAGCCACTAGTTGCACCCATCCATTTTTATGGTCATCTTTGGGAACATGGGAGTTTGGAGCCGAGTCTTTCTCTTCTTCACAACAGAGACGGAATTCGGACGCAAATTGCTCAAAAAAGGAGTGACTGCATGCAGAAATTTTTTGCAATTTATTTTCTAACATTTAAAAACGAAAAATCAGTTAATTTGTATAGTCACCTGTTATACGCATGGTTTTCATTGTTGATTTCCGAATCAATTTGGATGTTTTCATTGATTGGGTAAATGCTTATTTGGCCAACACTATTTCGTCGTTTTATTTCCTTTTCCAAAAAAGGATTGCCATCTATTTCGTTCACATTTTCTGGCTTGAGTGAAAACTTAATGTTTTCAATTACAATCCCATATTCATTAGTATTTGCATATGGTGCCTGTAAATAATGGACATTTTGTGAAAAGTAGGAAGATAACAAACTGTTTAATTTCGTCAAGTAGAGAGACTAACCAGAAAGGTAGGAACCCTCCTCAAAATGAATTCGGACTGAAAGGATGAATTTTCTTTGCAGCTCATATGAGAAACTACACGAGTTAAGAAATGTTCAATCATGTTTCCATGTTCTATCCATTTTTCTCCACTTCGTTCCAAATTTCTCTCTAGAAGTAACAATGTGTTCAATTTGTCGTCTTCCGAAAACTCCAAGTTCCCATCACTTGCCACATTTTTTAATTTCAGAGACATGGTATTATTCGCTTTTCAGATATTTTATTAGTTTAAAAAATGTGTCCAGGTTGACAACAACAAATATTTTGCAGAGTTGTGAACTGAAAGTTTTAGGTTTATAGTTACTGGATGTCAACTGACTAACTAATAGAAAAACATCATGTACAGTTGTAATTACTCCCGTTTGGCTGCAATTTTAGTTAGTACAGACTAGGAAACATCTGGAATGCATACAACCTCAAAATATTCACATTGTAATGTCTCACACATGGCCGCCATCAAACAATGGATAAAAAATTTAACAAATCACATTTCCAGAATTATCATGCATTTTAATCAAATGCTTAATTTTCTGTTTGTAGGACCACTTAAGGATTTTTAAATGCTTTTTAACGGTGTAATATGGCCGAGTGAAATGGAGCATGATAAAGCTAAAAGAGTCCACCTGTAGTCATATAAACATAGTACGTAATGAATACTCAAACTCTGCACACCGGAAATCATCTTTACTGCATTCAAAATGCACGTACCCCCATGTATGTAATGTAAAGTGCATTAAACATGAAATCTAAAACACGGGGTTTGGCTGGAAAAACTAGACTGTATGGACGGAGCTGGACAGAGCTTTATTCACCAGTTTGTGGGAATGCTATGATTTGTTGTAGAAAAGGAAGGAAAAGGATATTCCTCACTGTCTATTTAATTTCACATTGCGTTATTGGAGTGTGGTGAAACGAAAAAAAAAACACCCACTGTCTATCATCCCTCCACACAGTTATAGCTAGAAATCCACACTTTTACATGACGGTGACATTTGATCTCTCTGTAAACCAAGGATCTGTATGTTCTTTCCCTATACCAAACCATGATCATGAAATTGAATGCAATGGACGCAAGTGCATTTGCTAATGTAGTTGTGTGATCCTAGTTTTTACATCCCAAAAGATAAAAATATCTGAATTTTGTAACTCAGAAATGTGGGATCAGAAGGGGAACAGCACGTATACTCACAAATTGGGACTGCCATGAGACTTTCGGTACAGGAAACGGAAATGCATGCCTTTTGTTTACAGTTTTCAGCAACTACTAAACTGAATTGAATCTAATATTATTTATTTGGTATGCATGTACAGCAATTGCGTACTGAACCATGGATTGTTGTAACAGTTAATCATACCATTTATGGATGGAAAAGAGTTCACTGAATTTTTTATTACAACTTAACAAGAAGGTTATCTGAAATAAGAGACTACATTTAGCGTTCATTTAATTTTATTATTGTCACAGTGCATTAATTTAGCTCAGTAACATATTTTTTTCATGATTGAAATACATGAATAGCTAAATGCGTGAAATCCTGCAGAGTTTGAAAAATCGTACACCCGTAAAAGTTAAAACTAATTTTTGGGGCACAACAAAGACTAACAAGACAATCACTAAATGACCCTGGGAATACATTCAAATAAGGAGGAAAATGAGATAGTCAATGCAAGTGGCAAGAAATTTCAGGAACGTGGCATGCCCATATTTGAAACAGATCCAGCCAGATTGATACCTCAATATGGGCATTGACATTGTCACTCTCCTATTCACAAAATGGCCTCCATATTTGAACTTGTAGTGTTGAAGTCGCCGTCTTGACCCGTAGACCAAAAAATCGGCAACCAGAGCATCTCCCAATTCTATGAGCACTCCTGAAATCGTTCCCATCATGTAGTAGAATGTTGAAACTGGATTCCTATGAGCGGCTCTGATTATCGTATGTAAACAGAGAAGCACTGTTAGCCCATCTGCAATGTGATGGGTGGCGTAAAATGGGGACCCGTAGCAATCATTAAAATGCTTCATGAACAGTTGACATGTTCGGAATTCTAATTGACTCAAGCAGACCAACTTATTACTCACCAGCTTTCGACCATCTAAAGAGACATAACAAATGCAAAATAGCATTCCATTGAATTTAAAAAAAGAGCTGTTATAAGGATTCAGACTACCGCTATTTGTTATGGTTATAGTTTGATTAGGGATAATTATATGTTTTTATGATAGCTCTTGGAAGATATGTGCTCAAACTGTAGCCAAAAGGAGAGACAGAGGTTATGTGTGAGCATAATGAAAATTGAAACCACCACAGGTAGAATACACACAAGGATTGAGTACATGTAGATAAGAATGTAGAGGATTTCTTTTGTGCCAATCATGTCCATGGATCCATTCAGATTCAAATAGGGTCCAAAAAAGTAGAAAATTCGGTCCATTAGGAAAAATAAAAAAAGCCCGCACAACTAGGCACTACGCATGCATATGAGTAGATGATGGGCAGTAGATCTTGTTACTTGTAGATGCAGATGTTTGCCTTTATTCCAAATGGATTCGGGGCTTGCACGGAATTTGATATATTTGCCTGCACAGTCAACAGAGGCTTTGAATTTGATTTAAATTGAGTGAAACATGTAGTTCAATTTAGTTTCTATTTACTCACCATATAATTTGCGATCCCAATGGAGAATCCGTCGGGTTAAATTAGCTTGCTCAATATCTGGGACCATCCAAATAGTATAAGTAATCAATTTTTGATGTGAGCAGCCCCAATCAATACTGAAAATAAGTATTTGAGCACTCTGTACATAAAGCCGATAAAGGAATGTGTACAGTCGGTACAATATGAAATCAGTTTGGGATCTCCGTCTTTGGTAGTTTTCTTGACAAAATGGGAATATTTTTGTTCCGGTGAGGTAAATTCTTACGAAAAGGTCGATTTTTTCGCTAATCATTATTATTGGAGTTGGAGCCTGGCTAATTAGTTAGTATTATAGCTGAATTTATATAATGCGATGGTAGGTCAGTAAAACAAACTAAAACTGACATTTATTAAATAATGAAACAAATAAAAAACAGCAAATGAATTTCCCACTGCGGAATCTAACTTTTTAAGACGACAGGATTTCGAAAATAGCTATAATTCAACGTCAAGTTATTCTAGCAGCCATTACGACATTGCTTCCAATTTTAGTTTTTGTTGACCGACTTAGATGACGATTTACATAACAAAGTCTTTTACTGGTAAATCATATACTTATCTAGCAATTTGTATGATACAACAGAATCAACCAGCAATTGAAAAATTGAAGTTCAAAATGTTTAATGAATGTCCATATCATATGGTAATTTCTGACTGCAAATAATCGATTCTGAGCTCAAAAATGTAATGATGATAATGAGATGACATGCAGCAACATTAAAATGATGAGGTTGGCTTTCATGACGCTTTTATGATCTAATAATAGACACTTATATGCATTTTATTTGACAGAAATCAAATCAAAATTCAAAAAGGCAAACGAAAATAACAAAACTCTACCGATAACTCCTTAAAAAAACTTGAATGAATGATGGACGGGTGAATTTAAATGAGCAGGACAATGAGATAGTCAATGCAAGTGTTGAGAAACTTGAGAAACACAGTATGCCCATATTTGAAACAGATCCAGCCAGATTGATACCTTAATATGGGCATTGACATTGTCACTCTCTTATTTACAACATGGTTTCCATATTTCAACCCAAAGTGTTGGAGCCGTCGTTTTGACCCATTGACCAAAAAATCGGCCACCAGAGCATCTGCTAATTCTATCATCACTGCGCCAAATGCTCCCATGATGTAGCAAAATATGGGAAATGGATTTCCCGCATCTGCAGCTCTGACTAGGGAATGCAAACAGAGAAGGATTGTCAACCCATCTATTACATGATGTGTGGCGTAAAATGGAGATCCATAGCACTCATTGAAATGCTTTAAATGAAGTTGACATGTCCGGTATTCCAGCTGGCTAAGGCAGGTCAACTTACTTAATATTTTACCATGATCTAGAAAAATAGGTAAACGAATAAAGGAAACAGTGCGGTGCTTACAGCGTATAACTCATGTGTTAGTAAGTATTCTTACGGTCCAGTTTGTACGACATGTGCTCAAAGGTCAGCCAAAATGAGAGACAAAGATTATGAATGGTCATAATGATAATTGAAGTCGTTACTTGAAGACATGATGCAAATATTGAATACATGTAGATAACAATGTAGACAAGTTCTCTGAGGCCAATCATATCCAAAGATACATTCAGATTAAAAAAAGGTCCACAAAGATGAAAAATTGGATCCAGTTGCAGGAAAATGAATAAAGCGGCCGTAGCGGGGACTACAGCTGAATATGAGTAAATTAGAGACAGTAGATCTGGTAAATGCAAATGTTTGCCGAACGCACTCCAAATAAATTCGGGGTTTTCATGGAACTTTAAATATTTGCCTGTGAAATGGATTTTTGAGCGTTTTTACTAGCCTTAAATACAATTTAAGTTGATAGATGCTGGATTGTAGTGTTATATTTTACACAGTCCTCACCATATAATTTACGATCCCAATAAAGAATTTGCCTGGTTAAATTAGCCTGCTCAATTTGTGGGACCATCCAAATAGATTGGCCGACCATGTAACAAAACAAAATAAAGTGTAAACTGAGCATGAAAAAAAATGTCTCTGAGCAATCAACTTTAGATGTGATTAACCACAAATCAACACTGAAACAAAATAATTGCGTTATTCGTACATAACGTCGGTAAAAAAACGTATACACTTGGTGCAAAGGGAGGCGAGATTTCTGATTTTTGTAATTTTCTTGACAAAAGGGGAAAAGTTTCGCTCCCGTAAAATAAACTACAATCAAAATTCCGATTTTTTTATGGATCATTTTGAAATTTTATTGGAACTTTAGCTAGCTCTTATATTGTTTTTAATAGTGTGAGCTAGTTTGATAAACGTTCTAACTTTTCATTTTATGACAATAAATAACAAGGCAGACATTCACATTTACAATCGCATGATCTACATTATATATCATTTAGTGTCCGTTTTGCAGTACATACTAATTTGTATACGAATTACATGCATTGTTTCAATTTAAAAAAATTATAGAATCATTTCCTGCCTGTAGCGTACTGCAAAGATTTGATCTACTCTTCTACTTACACAAGTGATTTGTGGCAAGGAACTAAATGAATGAAAAATATTA
>Ga0210040_10001652_pt1 | contig 33088 bp, 30 predicted proteins | sample CryGeyCG12114_NA_FD_185462 | JGI IMG/M metagenome (GOLD analysis project Ga0210040, IMG submission 185462) | Groundwater microbial communities from aquifer - Crystal Geyser CG19_WC_8/21/14_NA (SPAdes) (version 2) | ecosystem: Environmental > Aquatic > Deep subsurface > Groundwater | place: USA...
AACGGTCAGCCGGGCGTTACTGTGCGGCACGAGAACCTCCGGTCGGGTTGGGTCCTAGACAAGCCACACCCCAACCGGAGGTTCTCCTCACGTCAAGACCAGCCCCCGGTTACCAACCTCATGACTGGATACACCTAGGCGCCCACGAGGGCGGGCCGGGGCGTGGAGGCTCGACCAGATCTCCGGGGACCGCCACGCCGCTCCGCCCCGCCGCCCGGGTCCCGCACGGATCGCCGGCTCGGCGGGCGAGCGGGCAGGTCAGGCGGTCGGGACGGGCGACGTCCCGACACCGATCGGTCCGTCTGGCAGCACCGACGGGCGCTGCAGCGGGAAGTGGCAGGCCGCGGAGTGCCCGGGACCGAACGGTCGCAGCGGCGGCTGCACCTGCGCGCACAGGTCCTGCGCCGCTGGGCACCGGGTGCGGAACCGGCACCCGGAGGGCGGGTCGACGGGGCTGGGCAGCTCGCCCACGACGCCGGGGCCGCTCTTGCGGTTCTCCACCCGGGGGTCGGGCACCGGGATGGAGGCGATCAGGCCCGCAGTGTAGTGGTGGGCCGGCGTCGCGTAGATCTGCTCGCTGGTCCCCACCTCGACGAGCTGCCCGAGGTACATCACCCCGATCCGGTCCGCCAGGTACTTCACCACCGCGAGGTCGTGGGAGATCACCACGTAGGACAGGTCGTGCGCCGCCTGCAGGCGCTTCATCAAGTTGAGCACCTGGGACCGGATCGAGACGTCCAGAGCACTCACCGGCTCGTCCGCGACGATCAGCTGCGGGTTCAGCGCGAGCGCCCGGGCCAGGCCGACGCGCTGGCGCTGACCGCCGGAGAACTCGTGCGGGTACCGTTCCACGGCCGACGCGGGGAGCCCGACCTCGCTGAGCAGCTCGTGCACCCGGTCGTCCTGCTGCCGTCGGTCGCCGCTGCCCTGGATCTCCAGCGGCTCCCGCAGGCTGGTCCCGATCCGGACCCGGGGGTCGAGCGAGGCGTAGGGGTCCTGGAACATCAGCTGGAGGTCGCGGCGCCGCCGGCGCAGCCGGCCACCGTGCAGGCCGGCCAGGTCTTCCCCGCCCAGGGACACCGTCCCGCGGTCGGGCCCGTCGAGGGCGACGAGCATCCGGCCGACGGTCGACTTGCCGCAGCCCGACTCCCCGACCAGCCCGAACGTCTCGCCCCGCTGCACCGAGAACGAGAGGTCGGAGACCGCCTTCACGCTGCGCGACGACCGGTGCAGGAGGCCGCCCCGCAGCGGGAACTCCTTGACCAGGCCCGTGACCTCTAGCAGCTCCTCGGCCGCGTCGTCCGCGCGCTCCCGGACGACGAGGCGGTGGTGCGCGACCACCTCGGGGTCCTCGGTGCCGGGCTGCCGGGGGCCGTCGACCGGGTGCCAGCAGGCCGCCTCGTGCGGCGGGACGGACGAGGCCGAGCCGGGTCGCCCGACCGCGTCCAGGAGGGGCTCCTCCTCGCGGCAGCGCTCGCCCACCCGCGGGCAGCGGCTGGCGAAGCGGCACCCGGTCGGCGGGTCGGACAGGTCCGGTGGGACCCCGGCGATCGTGTAGAGCGCTCGGGAGGAGTCCTGGTGGAGCTGGGGGATGGAGGCGAGCAGGCCCTGGGTGTACGGGTGGTGCATCGCGTCGAACAGGTCGGGCGTGCTGGCCGCCTCGACGAGCCGTCCCGCGTACATGACGGCGACCCGGTCGGCCCGGCCCGCGACCACCCCCATGTCGTGGGTGATCAGGAGGACCGCCATGCCGAGGCGCTCCTTGAGGTCGTCCAGCAGCTGCAGGATCTGCGCCTGGATCGTGACGTCGAGAGCGGTGGTCGGCTCGTCCGCGATCAGCACCTTCGGGCCGCAGGCCAGCGCCATGGCGATCAGCACCCGCTGGCGCAGCCCGCCGGAGAGCTGGTGGGGGTAGTCGCCCATCCGTTCGCCCGGCCGCGGCAGCCCGACGAGCCCGAGCACCTCCCGGGCCCGGTCGGCGGCCTCCGCCCGGCTCGCCCCGAGGTGGCGGCGCACCGGCTCGGCGACCTGGTCACCGATGGTCCGGGTCGGGTTCAACGAGGTCATGGAGTCCTGGAACACCATCGCCACGTCGTTCCCCCGAACGCGCTGCAGGTCCGCCTCGGGCAGCCCCACCAGCTCGCGACCGTCGACCTTGACCGACCCGGACACGATGGAGCCGCCCGGTGGCAGCAGGCCCATGATGGACAGCCCGGTCATCGACTTGCCGCAGCCGGACTCACCGACCAGGCCGAGGGTCTCTCCCGCCTCGATGTGCAGCGAGATGTCGCCGACCGCCTGCACCAGCGACTGCCGGAGCTGGATGTGGGTCGTCAGGCCGGTGATCTCCAGGGGATGTGGCACGCGTGCTCCTCGTGGGCGGTTCGGAAGGTGGTCGGTGGTCAGCGTCGGCGGAGCCGGACGTCCACCGCGTCACGGAGCGCGTCCCCGACGAAGTTGGAGGCCATCACGACCAGGACGAGGCACCCCCCGACCGGATAGATCAGCCACCAGTAGCCCGAGAGCAGGTAGTCGATGCCGTCGGAGAGCATGTCGCCCCAGCTGACCTGGGGATAGGCCAGCCCGAAGCCGAGGAAGCCGAGCGCGGACACGGCGAGCAAGGCGTCGGCGACCTGGAAGGTGATGTTCACGACGACGACGCCGAGCGCGTTCGGCACCAGGTGCCGGCTGATCAACCGCCACCGGGTGGCCCCCATCACCCGGCTGGCCGACACGAAGTCCCGTTCGCGCAGGGTCAGCACCTCCCCGCGCACCAACCGGGCCGGCACCAGCCAGGAGAACGCGCCGAGCACCAGGCTCAGGCTCAGCACGGTGGCGTTGAACCGGGTGGCGATGATCAGCACGATGAACAGGAACGGGATGGCCAGGAGCACGTCGACGACCCGCATCATCGCCGCGTCCAGCAGGCCGCCAGCCAGGCCGGCGAGGGCGCCGTACAGCGTCCCGATCACGGTCGCGATCAGCGCGGACAGGAAGGCGATCTCCAGGGCAGCCTGCCCGCCCTTCATCAGCCGGCCCAGCACGTCGAACCCGTGGCTCTCGGTGCCGAGGGGGTGCCCGTCGCCCGGCGGCAGGAAGGTGTTGCCGATGTCGGTGTCGACCTGGTTGGAGTGGTACAGGAGCGGGCCCAGGAAGCTGAAGGCCACGAACACCACCAGCAGCGCGATCCCGGCGACCGCAAGCCTGTTCTCCAGGAACGAGCCCAGCGCCAGCCGCCACATCGGGGTCGACGACCGCACCTGCCCACCCTCGGCCTGCACCCCCGTCGTGCTCGCGGGTACGCGGATGTCGCTCTCGACGCTCATCGTCGCCTCCTCGTGGGGTCGTCCTGCGGGTGGCGGCTGAGAGGTCCCACGTCAGCGCAGCCGGATGCGGGGGTCGACGCCGGCGAGGGCCACGTCGGCCACCAGGTTGCCGAGCACCGTGAGCGCACCCACGACGAGGCTGTAGGCCATCAGCACCGGGTAGTCCTCCTTCTGCAGGCTGTTGAAGAACAGCAGGCCGAGTCCGGGGTAGTTGAAGACCGTCTCCACGATCAGGTTGCCCGCCAGCAGGGCTGGGACCGACAGCCCGACGAGGGTGATGATCGGCAGGCAGGAGTTCCGCAGCAGGTGACGCCCGATCACCTGCCGCTCGCTCAGACCCTTGGCGCGGGCGACCCGGATGTAGTCCTGGGCAAGGTTGTCGAGCGCGGCCGAGCGCATGTACCGCGAGAAGGCCGCGACCGACACCGCGGTGAGCGTGACCACGGGCAGGATCATCGACACCGGGTCGGCCAGCACGCCGAGCACGGTGGTCGCCTGGCTGCCCTGGCTGGGCAGCAGGTCGAGCCGCAGGCTGAAGACCTCGATCAGGACCAGGGCGAGGAAGAACACCGGGATCGAGTAGAGCGTGAACGCCAGCGCGGTGAGGCCGTTGTCGATGGCGCTGTTGCGCTTGACGGCCTGCAGGATCCCGAGCGGGATCGCGACCACCACGGCCAGGACCAGGGCGACGCCGGTCAGCAGGGCGCTCCGTCCGGAGTTCTGGCCCAGCAGCGCGACCACCGACTGGTTGAGCTTGTAGGAGTAGCCGAGGTCCCCGTGGAGCAGGTCGCCGAGGTAGCTGAGGTATTGCAGCGGCAGCGGCCGGTCGTAGCCGTGCGCGTGGTCGAAGGCGGCGACCGAGGCCGGGGAGGCCTGCACCCCGAGCACCGCCCGGCCGGGCGAGCTGGAGATCGTGTGCAGGAGCACGAAGACCAGGACCGAGATCCCGATCAGGACGACGAGCGAGACGCCCAGACGTCGCAGCAGGTAGGCACCGATGGCGTCCACTCCGTTCTTGCCGGGGTTCTCCGCCTGGGCAGTCGCTGGACCCGACCCGGCGGGTGGGGGACCTACTGGGTGAAGTACCAGTACTCCGGGTTCAGCCGGTACTGGGTGAGGCTGGCGAAGCTCCCGGGGGGACCGGAGAGCTTGTTGCTCCAGGCGAAGACCTGGTCCACGTTCGGCTGGAAGATGGCCGGCACGCTCTTGCTGAGGTAGGACGCCTCCTTGGCGACGGCCTGGCTGTCGTCCCCGAAGACCGAGGCCTGGATCAGCTCGTCGGCCTTCGGGTCGGAGTAGCCGCCGAAGTTGTAGGAGCCCTCCGTGTTCATGATCTGGTTCGTCGTCGGGTAGTTGGAGACCGAGAAGCCACCGAAGTCGACCATCGCCCACTTGTCGTTGTTGACCTTGGCCGAGACCGTGCTGAAGTTCTGGATCAGGTAGTTGAACGTCTTGGAGGACGACGAGATCGTGATGCCGACCTGCTTGGCGGCGGAGATCAGCGCGGTCACCTGCTGCTCGATGACCGCAGGCTGGTTGCCGTAGAACATGTTCCACGTCAGCGGGGTGCCGGCCGGGATGCCCGCGCCGCACTGGCCCGCCCCGGTGCCGGGCGAGGTGCAGGTCGTGCTCCCGCCGGGGACGACGTCCCACCCATGGTCGGCGAGCAGCTTCTTGGCCGCGGCGACGTCGAACGGGTAGGGGTTCTCGGCCGCGTCGGCCGGGGTGAAGTCGGTCTTCGGCACGGCCGGCACCGGTCCGTAGGAGGACACGGCAGCGGTGCGGAACACCCCCTTGATCAACGCGGGCTGGTCCTGCAGGTGAGCCAGGGCCTGGCGCACGTAGGGCTGGGCGATGATCTTGTCGAAGTGCCCGGTGGTGTTCTTGAAGTTGAAGATCATGTACGCGAAGCCGAAGCTCGGGTAGCCGTAGACGTCGAAGCCCTTGCGCTGCAGCGCGGGCGCCTGCGCGAGGCTGGTGAAGGGGACGGCGCCGACCTCGAGCTGGCCGCTGCGCAGCTGGCTGAACTGCGCCGACTCGGAGGTGAAGGCCACCTGCTGGAGCTCGCTGATGTGCGGCTTCTGCGGCCCCGTGTAGGCCTCGTTCGGCTTCATGGTGAGAGCGGAGGTGTTCGCGTTGTACGCGGTCAGGCGCCACGGGCCGTCGACCACCTGCCACAGCGGGTTGGTCGCGTACGTGGTCAGCTGGCCGGCCTGCTTGGCCAGGAAGTCATAGATCGCCTTCGCGTTCGCGGGCACCGTGAAGTCCAGGGCAGGACCGTCGACCGAGGCCTTGTTCCAGGCGTGCGAGGGCAACGGGCTGATCAGCGAGAGCTGGTTCTGCAGGAAGAACTGCGGGTTGAAGGCCTTGGTCAGGGTCATCTCGACGGTGGTGGCGTCCCTCGCCTTGACGCTGGCCACGCTGTCCGGGAAGTAGCCGGGGGTGTAGTTGCCGAAGTTGGCGGCGTCCTCCTTGACCGCGGCCTTCAGCAGGTCGACGTAGAAGACCACATCGTCGGCCGAGACCTTCTTGCCGTCGCTCCAGGTGAAGGTGTCGTTGAGCGGGATGGTCACCGTCTTGTTGCCGTTGCTGAAGGTCGGCTCGGCGGCCAGGCTCTCCTTGGCGTCGATCTTCGGGTCGGCGCCGACGGCGTTGCCGTAGAGCGGCCTGAACAGCATGTCCTGCAGCTGGTAGACGTTGTAGACCGACCCGTTCGCGGCCGGGGTGATCGGGAAGATGTAGTTGGGCCCCGCACCGGGCGACTGCGCGATGCGCACCACGCCGCCCTCCGTGGGAGTGCCCCGCTCCGTCGGGAGAGTGCCGAAGCCGGCACCGTCGGCACTGACCTGGGGCGTGTCGGCGGCCTTCTGGCCGGACGGGCCGCCGCAGGCCGACGACCCGAGGAGCGCCGCGATCACGGCGGCGGAGATGAATGCGGCACGCCTCATGGGCTGGTGACCTCTCGGGGGGAGAAACGGGTGCAGAACGGGACAGAACGGTTTCAGAAAAGGGCGAGGGCACGAAGGGGAAAGGGATTTCTCGTGCGCCGCGACCGGTCTTCCTCGACGGGGTCTCTCCTGCACCGGTAGTCACGTTGCCGCGCGGATCACCGGGAGTCAACGGCCCCACGTTACGATCGATCGCCGCCTTTCTGCCGGCCCTGCCGCACGGGTCCGCTGCGCGGGGACCACCTCGTGCGGCGCCCCTACCCGACGCCGGCAGGCGCCTCGACCTGCTGGAGCGGACCCTCGACCGCCGGGCCCGTCCCCGCAGTCCCACCGCCCGCCCATCCCAGGAGGCACTCCGCATGCACGACCAGCGCATCCTGCTCGAGAACCGGCTGACCCGGTTCGTCGCCGAGCACCTCGAACCCGCGCTCTACCGGGCGACCGCGCCGGTCGAGCTGGCCTGGTGGCAGGCGCCCGGCGAGCCGGTCCCGGTGGCGGAGGCGCTACGCCAGGAGTTCGTGCCGGTCGAGGTGGGGACGGTCTGGGGCCGGCCGTGGAGCACCACCTGGATCCACGTCACCGCCCAGGTGCCGGAGCGCTGGCGGGCCGGCGAGCTGGCGGTGGGCACCAGCGTCGAGCTGGTCGTCGACCTCGGCTTCGACGGCACCCAGGCCGGCTTCCAGGCCGAGGGCCTGGCCTGGACCCCGGCCGGCACCACGATCAAGGCCGTCTCCCCCTTCAACAACCACGTCCCGCTGGACCCGGCCGAGCCCGTCGACCTCTACCTCGAGGCGGCGGCCAACCCCGACGTCGCCCGCACCCGCCGGGCCGGTCGGCTCCAGCTGCAGCAGCCCACCCCCTACGGCGACCCGGCCACGGCCGGGGACACCGAGCTGTACGAGCTGCGGCGCTGCGAGCTCGGGCTGCTCGACCTCGGGGTCTGGAACCTGCTGGGCGAGGTCGCCACCCTGGACGGGCTGATGCGCGAGCTGCCCGAGACCCTCCCCCGGCGGGCCGAGATCCTGCAGGCGCTGCAGCGGATGCTCGACGTGGTCGACCCCGACGACGTCGCGGGCAGCGCCGGGGCCGCCCGCCAGGAGCTCGTCGAGGTGCTCAGCCGGCCCGCGTACGCCAGCGCGCACCAGCTGGTCGCCGTGGGCCACGCCCACATCGACTCCGCCTGGCTGTGGCCGGTGCGGGAGACGATCCGCAAGTGCGCCCGCACCTTCGCGAACGTGGTCGCCCTCGCCGACGCCGACCCCTCGTTCGTCTTCGCCTGCTCCTCGGCCCAGCAGTACGCCTGGATGAAGGAGTTCTACCCCGAGCTGTTCGCGCGGATCACCGAGAAGGTGGCGAACGGCCAGTTCGTCCCGGTCGGCGGGATGTGGGTGGAGGCGGACACGAACCTGCCCGGCGGGGAGGCGATGGCCCGTCAGTTCGTGGCCGGCAAGCGGTTCTTCGCCGAGAACTTCGGCGTGGAGACCGAGGAGGTCTGGCTGCCCGACTCCTTCGGCTACTCCGCGGCCATGCCGGGGATCGTCCGGGCGTCCGGCTCGAAGTACTTCCTCACCCAGAAGATGTCGTGGAACCAGACCAACCCGATGCCGCACCACACCTTCTGGTGGGAGGGCATCGACGGCTCCCGGGTGCTCACCCACTTCCCGCCGGTCGACACCTACAACAGCGACCTCTCCGGGGCCGACCTCGCCCGGGCCGAGCGCCAGTACCGCGAGAAGGGCCTGGCCACCACCTCGCTGGTGCCCTTCGGCTACGGCGACGGCGGGGGCGGCCCGAACCGGGAGATGGTGGCGGCTGCGCACCGCGCGGCGTCCCTGGAGGGCTCGCCCACCGTCCGGATCGACAGCCCCCGGGCCTTCTTCGACGCGGCGGCCGCCGAGTACGCGGACCCGCCGGTCTGGAGCGGGGAGATGTACCTGGAGCTGCACACCGGCACCTACACCAGCCAGGCCCGCACCAAGCGCGGCAACCGGCGCAGCGAGCACCTGCTCCGCGAGGCCGAGCTGTGGGCGGCCACCGCGGCGGTCCGCACCGGGCAGGAGTACCCGGCCGCCGAGCTCGAGGAGCTCTGGCACCTGGTGCTGCTGCAGCAGTTCCACGACATCCTGCCCGGCAGCGGCATCGCCTGGGTCGCGCAGGACGCCGAGCGCAACCACGCCGCCGTCGGCCGCCGCGCCGAGGCGCTGGTCGAGGCCGCGCTGGCCGCGCTCACCGGGCCGGGTGAGCGGCTGCTGTCGGCCAACGCAGCCCCGCACGCCCGGGCCGGGGTGCCCGCGCTCGGGGTCACCGCCGCCACCGTCCCGAGCACCGGGGTCCGGGTCACCCGGACCGAGGAGGAGACGGTGCTGGACAACGGCGTGCTGCGGCTGGTGGTGGACGCCCGCGGCCGGATCAGCTCGCTGGTGGACGCCGCGAGCGGCCGGGAGGCGATCGCCCCGGGTGAGTCGGGCCTCCGGCTGCAGCTGCACCGCGACATCCCCAACAACTGGGACGCCTGGGACATCGACCAGCACTACCGGCGCAACGTCGTCGAGGTGGACGGCGTCGACGCCTTCGAGGTGGAGCAGGACGGGCAGCAGGCCAGCATCACCGTCCGGCGCAGCTTCGGCTCCTCCACGGTCGAGCAGCGCATCTCGCTGGCTGCGGGAGCCCCCTCGGTCCAGGTCGACACCCGGCTGGACTGGCACGAGAAGCACAAGCTGCTCAAGCTCGGCTTCGGCCTGGACGTGCACGCGGGCCAGGCCGCGTCGGAGACCCAGTTCGGCCACGTCTTCCGCCCGACGCACGCCAACACCTCCTGGGAGCAGGCGCGGTTCGAGACCTGCGCCCACCGCTGGGTGCACGTGGCCGAGCCGGGCTACGGGGTGGCGGTCACCAACGACTGCATCTACGGCCACGACATCACCCGGGCGGCCCGGCCCGAGGGCGGCACGACCACGACGGTGCGGCTGTCCCTGGTCCGCGGGCCGGAGTTCCCCGACCCGCACGCCGACGAGGGCGAGCACGTCAGCCGGGTCACCCTGCGCCCGGCCGCGGGCATCCCCGACGCGGTCGAGGAGGGCTACCGGACCAACCTGCCGCTGCGGCAGGTCCGCGGCGACCGCGACGTCGCCCCGCTGCTCACCGTCTCGAACCCGGCCGTCGTGGTGGAGGCGGTCAAGCTGGCCGAGGACGGCAGCGGCGACGTGGTGGTCCGGCTGTACGAGTCCGAGGGCGGGCGGGCGGCGGGGACGCTGGCGGCGTCCTTCCCGGTCGGCTCCGTGGCCTTCACCGACCTGCTGGAGCGACCGGTGGACCACCCACGCTGCCGGCCGACCGGGACCGGCGCGGCCCTGGACCTGCGGCCCTTCGAGATCCTGACCGTGCGACTGGCGCGCGCCGAGGGCTGACCGCGATGTCGGGGTGCCGGCCCTCCGCCGGCGCCCCGGCGTTCTGGTCCGCACGATGCGGAGAGGCGGCCCCGCGCTCCGGGCCCCTCCGGCGTCCCGTGCGCACGGTGGCCGAGGGCGGGCTCGTGCGGTTCCTCAGGCACCGCTGAGGTGAGCCGGTGGCCGATGCTGAGGGAGCGTGGAGGTGGGAGGGGCACTGTCGTACCACCAGCCCGGCCGAGGGGCTGGTGGGCAGACCGGGGGGCTGCTCACACCCTGCGAGCACCACCAGGAAGCCACCGTGAACCTCCCCGCCCCCGCCACCGCCACCCGTCGCCCGACCGGCCCGCTGGTCAGGATCGCCACCCTGCTGGTGGTGCCCGCGACCGTCGCCGTCTCCGGCCTCCTCGTCGCCCAGGCGTCCTACTCCGCCTACTCCGCGACCACGGTCGACCCCACCAACAACTGGGCCACCGGCGCCCTCGTCCTGACCGACGACGACACGAACACCGCGGCCTTCAGCGCCACGAACCTCAAGCCCGGCTCCACCGGCTCCCGCTGCATCGTCGTCACCTCGACCAGCACGCTGCCCTCCACGGTGAAGGTCTACGGCACGGCCGACACCCTTCCGAGCAACGACCTCACGAGCCACATGCACCTGAGCGTCACCCAGGGCAGCGGCGGCTCCTTCGGGTCCTGCGACGGCTTCACACCCGCCGCCAGCGGCGCGGACCTCTACAGCGGCACCTTCACCGACTTCGGGATGAGCCACAGCAGCTACGACAACGGCGTCCCCACCTGGACCACCGCCGGCACCGGGGAGGAGTCCCGCACCTACCGGATCAGCTACACCGTCGACGACGACGCCCCGAACAGCACCCAGGGCGGCACCGCCTCGGGGAAGTTCGTCTGGGAGGCCCAGACCACCTGACCGGACCCCGGGCCTCGCGGGGCCGCCACGTGACCGCCTCCGGTCCCTGCCATCCGGGTGCCCCCGCTGGTCCGGGCCGGTCCGCGCTCAGAACAGGGCGGACATCAGGTCACGACGGCCCTTGAGCACCCGCTCGTCGATGCCGCCGAGGGTCTCGAAGAGCTCCAGCAGCCGGACGCGGGCCGCGTTGCGGTCCTCACCGGCCCGGCTGCGGACCAGACCGACCAGCCGGGCGAACGCAGCCTCGACCTGGCCGAGCAGCATCTCGGCGTCGGCGGCGGCCAGCTGGTCCTGGAGGGCGTCGGAGGTGCCGGCGCGGTCGAGGGCGGTCTGGGGGTCGAGCGCGCCGGCCCGGGCGAAGAGCCCCGCCTGGGCGCGGCCGGCCTTGACCTCGGCATCGTCGGGGTAGGCGGCCAGCAGCCGGTCGAACTCGGCCACGGCGGCGGCGAAGTCGCCCCGCTCCAGGGCCTCGTCCGCCGCCGCGAACCGCGGGTCGGGGCCGGCCTCCTCCTCGGCGTCCGGAGCGGTCGGTCCGCCGACCGGGTCCGCCCGCCCGACGATCCCGTTGGTGATCGCGGCCTTGAACAGCTCGTCGAGGTAGGCCTGCACCTGCTCGCGGGGCAGCACGCCCTGGAACAGCGGGGCCACCCGGCCGCCGATCAGCGCGATCACGGTCGGGACCGCCTGCAGCTGCAGCGCCTGCACGACGCCGGGGGCGGTGTCCACGTCGACCCGGGCCAGCAGGAACTTGCCCTCGGAGGCGTTGGCGATGTCGGCCAGGGCGTCGGAGAGCTGCTGGCCGCCGGTGACCCGCAGCGAGTAGAGCTCCACCACCACGGGGTGCTTCAGCGAGCGCCGGATGGTCTCGGCCTCGAACGTCTCCTCGGTGACCTCGACGACGTAGCTGCCGCCCGGCCGGCCCCCGCCACGAGCGGGCGGCGGGGTGCTGGGGGCCTTGGCGCGCGCCGCGAGCTGGGACAGGTCGACGGCACCGGCACGGGAGAAGCTGGACGAACTCATGGCTCCATCCTGCCGCACCACCGCGCCGCGACCCACCGCGCTCACGCCGCGGCCGGGCGCGCGTGCGGCCGGCACGGTCGGCACCGATGAGGTGGTGCCGGCCCTGGCCGACGTGGGGGTTGGTCGGGGCCGCGCGGCCTGCGGGCTGCGGGGCGCTGGCGCCGCCCGTCGGCGGGTGGGCAGAATGACCGGCATGGCTCACCCTCGCGCCGGCCAGCCGGCTCAACCCGAAGACCTCATCGACGTCGATGCCGTCGTGTCGGCGTACCACGACCTGACCCCGGACCCGGAGAACCCCGACCAGCAGGTCGTCTTCGGCACCTCGGGCCACCGCGGGTCGAGCCTGGACACCGCCTTCAACGACGCCCACATCGCCGCCACCACCCAGGCGATCGTGGAGTACCGCGCCGCGCAGGGGATCTCCGGGCCGCTGTTCATCGGCAAGGACACCCACGCCCTGTCGCTGCCGGCGTGGACCACCGCCATCGAGGTGCTGATGGCCAACGGCGTGACCGTCTTCGCCGAGCGCGACGAGGACTACACGCCGACCCCGGCGGTCTCCCGGGCGATCGTGGTCCACAACGCCCGCGCGACCGGCCCGTCCGGCGCGGGCACCGCCGACGGGATCGTGGTGACGCCCTCCCACAACCCGCCGCGCGACGGCGGCTTCAAGTACAACCCGCCGCACGGCGGGCCCGCCGACAGCGACGCCACCAGCGTGATCGCCGCCCGGGCCAACGCCCTGCTCGCCGACCCGGGCGCGATCAAGCGGCTGCCCTACGAGCGGGTGCGCGCCGACGTGCACCGCTTCGACTACCTCACCGCCTACTGCCGCGACCTGGCCAACGCCCTCGACCTCGACGCCGTCCGGGCGGCCGGGGTGCAGATCGGCGCCGACCCGATGGGCGGCGCCAGCGTCCAGTACTGGGACCACATCGCCGAGCACCTCGGTCTCGACCTGACCGTGGTCAACCCGCGGGTCGACCCCCGCTGGTCGTTCATGACCCTGGACACCGACGGCAAGATCCGGATGGACTGCTCGTCGCCGAACGCGATGGCCAGCCTGATCGGCAACAAGGACGCCTACCAGATCTCCACCGGCAACGACGCGGACTCCGACCGGCACGGCATCGTCACCCCCGACGCCGGGCTGATGAACCCCAACCACTACCTGGCCGTGGCCATCCAGTACCTGTACGGGCACCGCCCCGACTGGCGCGCCGACGCGGGCATCGGCAAGACCCTGGTCTCGTCGTCGATGATCGACCGGGTGGCCGCCGGCCTCGGCCGCACGCTGGTCGAGGTGCCCGTCGGCTTCAAGTGGTTCGTGCCGGGCCTGCGCAGCGGCGAGATCGGCTTCGGGGGCGAGGAGTCCGCGGGTGCCTCGTTCCTGGCCCGCGACGGCAGCACCTGGACCACGGACAAGGACGGCATCCTGCTGGCCCTGCTGGCCAGCGAGATCACCGCCGTCACCGGCCGGACCCCCAGCCAGCACTACGCCGCGCTCACCGAGGAGCACGGCTCCCCCGCGTACGCCCGGGTGGACGCCCCGGCCGACCGGGAGCAGAAGGCCCGGCTGGCCAAGCTCGACCCGTCGGCGGTCGAGGCGACGGAGCTGGCCGGGGAGCCGATCACCGCCAAGCTGACCACCGCCCCGGGCAACGGCGCGGCCATCGGCGGCCTCAAGGTGACCACCGAGTCGGCCTGGTTCGCCGCCCGCCCCTCGGGCACCGAGGACGTCTACAAGATCTACGCCGAGTCGTTCCGCGGGCAGGAGCACCTGGCCCAGGTCCAGGAGGAGGCCCGCGCCGTCGTCTCGGCGACGCTGGGCGGCTGACCCACCGGTGGGCGGCCCCGGGTCGGCGCGGGACCTGGTCGAAGACCTCGGCGGGCTGGCGGTCGCCCTCACCGGGGACACCCGCGCGGCCACCGGGCTGCTGGCCGAGGTGCTCGCCCGGTCGGCCCGGGGCGGGGACGGCCGGGAGCCGGACCTGCGTACCCTGCTGGTCTCCCGCTGGCTGCACCAGGTCCGCCGCGCCCGGCCAGGCCCGTCCAGCCCCGGTCCGTCCCGCCCTGGCCAGTCCCATCCCCCGACCGCGCCGCCGGGGCAGGACGCCGGAGCGGGGCGGGCCGCCGACGCGCTGCGGGCGACCACCGCTCGGCTCGACGGTCTGCCGCCGCTCGAGCGCGCCCTGCTGGTGCTGCGGCACCGGGAGCAGCTGACCCTGCCCGAGCTGGCCACGCTGGTGGACCGACCGCTCACCACGGTGGCCCGGGCGGTCGAGCGCGCCGAGGCGCAGGTGGCGGCCGAACCGCTGGTGCTGCTCGAGGCGATGGCCGGCCGCGCCGTCCCGGAGACCGCCGCCGTGTCCGCCGCCGCTGCCGGCTGGCGCACCGCACGCCGGCGGTCGCGGACCCGGACGGTGCTGGCGGCCGTCCTCGGCCTGGTCCTGCTGGCCACGGCCGGGGTGCTGCCCGGGGTGCTCCAGCGCCGCTCGACCTACCTGCGGCCGTACGGGGCCTGGGTGCACGGCTTCGCCCTGGAGACCGGGGACGGCTGGCGGGCGGGGGCGCGCACCCTCACCGCCGACCGGGACAGCCTGGTGGTGCACCACACCGGGGACGCGGCGAACAGCTGCCTGGTCGACCTGGTCGCCTCCCGCACCGCGCTGACCGCGCCCGCGGGGGACCGTCGGCGGCTGCGCGGCCGACCGGCCACGCTGGTGCCGGGCCGGGGGGCGGCCGCCCCGTACCTGTGGTGGTCCCTGGACGTCCGCACGGCGGCGGTGGTCGGCTGCTCGTCACCGGTCGGGACCCCGGCCCTGCTCGACCTGGCCGGCCGGATCCGGCTCCGGGCGGTCCCCGCGACCGTCCCGTTCGACCTCCGCGCGGTCGACCGCCGGGCCAGGGTGCGCTTCCTCGCCGCCAGCGAGCGGAACGTCGTCGCGCTCGGCCTGCCGGGCGGGCTGGTCAGCCGCTCCCCCACCACGGTCTACGTCAGCCTGCCCGGCACCGACCAGGTCCCCCAGGACCGCCGGCTCCGCACCGCGGTCCGGGTGCGCGGGGTGGCGGGCACGCTCGACCGGGCGCCCAACGGCGGCCTGGCCCTCTGCTGGGCGGTGCCCGACGGCGCCCCGGGCGGTGCCAGCGAACCGGCCAGCGCCTCCACGACCACCGCCCCCGCATCGGCTGCCCCCGGATCGGACCACCCGACGCCGACCACCACGGCCGGTGGCCGGACGGCCTGCGTGAGCGCGTACGTGTTCCGCGAGGCCGCCGACCCGGAGCAGCGCCGGCTGCGGCGGGTGCTCGACACCCTCGCCGCCGCGCTGGTGCCCGCCCCCGCCGTGTCCGATCCCGGCACCTGGTTCGACGCGCGGGACGCCCTGCCGTCGTAGCCGCGACGGGAGCCCGGTGACGGAAGATCGGGGCCGGCCGGGGCGTTGACGAGGGTGATGCCTGCCGCCGCGCTCTCCCCCGACCTGCTCCCCGACACCCTCCCCGTGACGCCCACCCCGTCGCGGATCTGGACGCCCAAGCGGGTGCTGGTGACCCGCGCCGCGGCCGACCTGCCGCACACCGCCGAGATCCTGCGCCGCTGCGAGGCGGCCGGGGTCGGCGACATCACCCTGCTGTCCAACGACCGGCTGACCGGGCTGCGCGGGGAGACCGAGCGCGAGACCTACGCGCGGGCCAAGACCACGCTGGCCGTGGTCGTCGCCCCGCCGAGCCAGCTGAAGCCGCAGCCCATCCCGCCCAGCGCCGACTGGCGCATCGACCTGGCCAAGGGCTGCCCGGCGCACTGCCAGTACTGCTACCTGGCCGGCTCGCTCGGCGGCCCGCCCGTCACCCGGGTGTACGCCAACCTCGACGAGGTGCTGGCGCCCATCCGCACCCACGCAGGCCGGGGCACCGTGACCAGCGGCACGCAGGAGCGCGGGCACGAGGGCACGACCTTCGAGATGTCCTGCTACACCGATCCGCTGGGCATCGAGCACGTCACCGGGTCGCTCAGCGAGGCGGTGCGCCGGGTCGGCGCCGGGGTCTACGGCGACGACGTGTCGCTGCGCTTCACCACCAAGTTCGACGACGTCGGCGAGCTGCTCACCGTCGACCACCAGCGCCGCACGCGCGTCCGGTTCTCGGTCAACGCGCCCGAGGTGGCCCGCCGCTTCGACGGCGGCACCGCCCCGCTGGCCGCCCGCCTGACCGCGCTCCGGTCGATGGCGCTGGCCGGCTACAAGGTCGGGCTCACCATCGCCCCGGTGATGCCGTACACCCCCGCCACCGGCCCGGGCTGGCGCGAGGGCTACGGCGACCTGCTCGACCAGGTGGTCGCGGCGGTCTCCGGGGTGCCCGACCTCGACCTCACCGCCGAGATCATCACCCACCGCTTCACCCCGGCCAGCAAGGACGTCCTGCTCGGCTGGTACCCGCAGACCAAGCTCGAGATGGACGAGGACGCCCGCACCCAGAAGCGCTCCAAGTTCGGCGGGGTCAAGTACGTCTACCCGCGGGCGGTGATGGCGGAGATGCGCAGCTGGTTCACCACCGAGCTGGACCGCCGGCTGCCCGGCACCCCGCTGCTCTACTGGACCTGACGGGCACCCCGCGACCGCCCGCGGCACCTGTCGCGGCGGCGGTGCATCCGGGGGGACCCGGCCAGATGAACTCTTCGTGAACCTATGCGTCCGGGTGCCCTCCTGGTTGGACCGGGAGGCACGCGAGGATCACGCTTGAGACGTGACCGAACCTCTGTTCATCCTTGCGATCGTCGTGGTGACCGCCCTGGTCTTCGACTTCACCAACGGCTTCCACGACACCGCCAACGCGATGGCCACCTCCATCGCCACCGGCGCTCTCAAGCCCAAGGTCGCCGTGGCCCTGTCCGCGGTGCTCAACCTCGTCGGCGCCTTCCTGTCGATCCAGGTCGCGCTCACCGTCAGCAACAAGGTCGTCGCCATCCAGGGCCCGAACGGGGCCCCGGTGCCCGGGCTGATGGGGACACCGATCCTGACCATCGTCTTCGCCGGCCTGGTCGGCGGCATCCTGTGGAACCTCGCGACGTGGCTGCTCGGCCTGCCGTCCTCGTCCTCCCACGCCCTGTTCGGCGGCCTGATCGGGGCGGCGATCGCCTCCCTCGGCCTCGGCGGGGTCAAGTGGGACGGCGTCGTCTCCTCCATCGTCATCCCCGCGGTCGCCGCGCCGATCGTCGCCGGCCTGGTGGCCGCCGTCGGCACCCGCGTGATCTACGCCCTCGTCGAGCGCGTCCCCGAGGAGCGGCGCGACCGATCCTTCCGCTGGGGCCAGATCGGCTCGGCCTCCCTGGTCTCGCTGGCCCACGGCACCAACGACGCGCAGAAGACCATGGGAGTCATCACCCTCGGCCTGATCGCCTACGGCAGCTGGACCGACCTGCACGCCATCCCGTTCTGGGTCAAGGCGGCCTGCGCGCTGGCCATCGCCGGCGGCACCTACGTCGGCGGCTGGCGGGTCATCCGCACCCTGGGCAAGGGCCTGGTCGAGATCTCCTCGCCGCAGGGCATGGCGGCCGAGACGGCCTCTGCCGCGGCCATCCTCTCCTCCAGCCACCTGGGTCTGGCGCTGTCCACCACCCACGTCGCCACCGGCTCGATCCTGGGCACCGGGCTCGGTCGCAAGGGCGCCCTGGTCCGCTGGGCCGTGGCCGGCCGGATGGTCATCGCCTGGCTGATCACCCTGCCCGCCGCCGCCGTCGTCGGTGCCGCCTGCTGGGCCCTCGCCCACGTGATCGGCGGCTCCATCGGGGTCGGCGTGGTCTTCGTCATCCTGGTCGCCGCCGCGCTCGCCATGTTCCGCCACTCCCGCAAGACCGCCGTGACCGCCGACAACGTCAACGCCGAGTGGCAGGGCCGCCTGGCCCCGGTCGACGAGCCCGCCGCCCGCCAGACCGTGAACGCCTGAGGAGCCCCACATGACCGACATCCTGATCAAGTCCCTGGACGCCCTCTGGCAGGTCGCGCTCGTCGGCCTCGTGGTGGGGGCCGGGCTCCCCGCCCTCTTCGCCGTCGGGGTCCGCTCCCTCAACTCCGGCCGGGTGCTCACCGCCGGCGCCGGCGGCACCACCTCCGCCCCCTCGGCGGCCGGCCGCGCCGGCGCGTACGTCTGCTTCGGCATCTGCATCGCGGCGGTGCTGTTCGGCATCGTCGTGATCGTGTACGGCAAGCAGCTGTTCGGGGTCTGAGCCGATGCCCCTGCCCACCTTCCTGGCCTCCGTGGTCGGCTGGCTCCGCGCCGGTTACCCCGACGGGGTGCCCGAGGGGGACTACGTGCCCCTGGTCGCGGTGCTCGCCCGCCGGCTCACCCCCGACGAGGTGCAGGCCGTCGCCGCGGCGCTCTCCTCCTCGGGCGACCTGCCCATCGGCAACATCGACATCGGCACGGTGATCACCAAGGTGACCAACGAGCTGCCCCGCGAGGAGGACGTCACGCGGGTGCGCTCCCGGCTCGCCCTCGGGGGGTGGCCGCTGGCCGACCCCCGCCCGGCGGTCTGAGCGCCCGTCCCCGCGCCCGGCAGGCGCACCGCGAGGAAGTCTCCCCGCAGCTGTGACGAAGTCGGAGCCCTGCCCGATAAGAGGGTCGGACCCGGTGATCACCTGAACCCCCGAGCAGGCGGCCACCGGGTCTGCTCACGTCCGGACCCGGTCGCACCGCTCCACCGCGCCGGTCGTCGGGGCCCTGTGGACGTCCGCAGCCGTGCAGAGCGGACGGGGTCCCGCCGGGAGCGGCCGGGGCGGGTGGCCTAGCGTGGACTTCGTTACTCAACGCAACGAAGGGACCGACGATGACGAGCATCCCCAACCTGACCATGAACGACGGGCACACGATCCCCCAGCTGGGCTTCGGGGTCTTCCAGATCCCCCAGGACGAGACCCAGGTCGCGGTGACCACCGCGCTGGAGGCCGGCTACCGGCTGATCGACACCGCCCAGGGCTACCGCAACGAGGAGGGGGTCGGCGCCGCCATCGCCGCGTCCGACATCCCGCGCGACGAGCTCTACATCACCACCAAGCTGACCAACAGCGAGCAGGGCTACGACAAGACGCTCGCGGCCTTCGACGCCAGCATGGCCAAGCTCGGCATCGACGTCCTCGACCTCTTCCTGGTGCACTGGCCGCTGCCGATGTTCGACCAGTACGTCGACACCTGGCGCGCGTTCGAGAAGCTGCAGGCCGACGGCCGGATCCGCTCCATCGGGGTCTCCAACTTCGAGCCCGAGCACTTCGAGCGGCTGGCCGCCGAGACCGGCGTCGTCCCGGCCATCAACCAGGTCGAGCTGCACCCGCAGTTCCCCCAGACCGAGCTGCGGGCCTACCACGAGGCGCACGGCATCCTCACCGAGTCGTGGGGCCCCATCGGCCAGGGCAAGGGCCTGCTGGAGCACGAGCAGATCCAGGCCGTCGCCAAGGCCAAGGGCCGCACCCCGGCGCAGGTGGTGCTGCGCTGGCACCTGCAGCAGGGCTTCGTGGTCATCCCCAAGTCGGTGAACCCGGAGCGCATCCGGGAGAACATCGAGATCTTCGACTTCGAGCTCGACGGCGACGACCTGGCTGCGATCGCCAAGGTCGACAGCGGCGAGCGGCTCGGCCCGGACCCGAAGACCTTCGCGATGCGCTGAGCCGCGGCCGCGCGGTAAGAGGCGGTACGGGGGGTGAGCGGTCGGACACCGGCCGTTCACCCTCCGGCAAGGTCGGCTGCCTAGCGTCGGTGCCATGGCAGCAGTGCGCACGGTCGCGGTGATCCCGGCCCGGGGCGGGTCCAAGGGCGTCCCGGGCAAGAACCTGCGGGTGGTCGGCGGGGTACCACTGGTGGCGCGGGCCGTCCGGGCCTGCCGGGCGGCCACCGCGGTCGACCTGGTCGTGGTCTCCACCGACGACGACCGGATCGCCGAGGTCGCCGCCGCCGCGGGCGCCCAGGTGGTGCGCCGGCCGGACGAGCTCTCCGGGGACACCGCCAGCTCGGAGTCGGCCCTGCTGCACACCCTGGACGCGGTCACCACCGGGGAGGTCCGGCCCGAGGTGCTGGTCTTCGTGCAGTGCACCAGCCCGTTCGTCGACGCCGCCGCCCTGGACGCCGGCGTGGCCCTGGTCGCCTCCGGTGCGGCCGACTCCGCCTTCGCCGCCGTCGAGACGTATGAGTTCCTCTGGCGCGGGACGCCCGGTCCGGCCGGCAGCCCCGTCCTGGTGGCCGGGGTCAACCACGACGCGGCCCGGCGGCCCCGTCGGCAGGACCGCTCCCCCGACTGGCGCGAGACCGGCGCCTTCTACGTGCTGGAGGTCGCCGGGTTCCGGGCGGCCGGGCACCGCTTCTTCGGCCGGACGGCGGTCGTGCCCGTGCCGGAGGCGACCGCGCTGGAGATCGACAGCCCCGCCGAGCTGGCCATGGCGCAGGCGCTGGCCCCGCTGCTGGACGGACCGGCCGGCGTCCCCGCGGTGCCGGCGCTCGACGTCGACGCCGTGGTCACCGACTTCGACGGCGTGCACACCGACGACGCGGCCCTGGTCGACGCCGAGGGCCGGGAGTCGGTGCGGGTCAGCCGGGCCGACGGGCTCGGCGTGGCCGCGCTGCGGGCGGCCGGCTACCCGGTGCTGATCATCTCCAAGGAGCGCAACCGGGTGGTCACGGCCCGGGCGGCCAAGCTGGGGGTCGAGGTGCTGCAGGGCGTCGACGACAAGGTGGCGGCGCTGGCCGGCTGGCTGGCCGAACGCCGGCTCGACCCTGCCCGGGTCGCCTACCTCGGCAACGACGTCAACGACCTCGGTCCGATGGGCCTGGTCGGTTGGCCGCTGGCCGTGGCCGACGCCCGTCCGGAGGTGCAGGCCGCCGCCCGGCTCACCCTGGAGTGCCGGGGCGGCCACGGAGCCGTGCGCGAGCTCTGCGACCGGGTCCTCGCCCGGCGCGACGGACCTGCCGCACCCGCCTGAGCACCCGCTCGCTGCGGGCCAGGTCGTCGGCGGAGAGCAGCAGCCGGAGGTGCTGGCGCAGCACCTGCACCCCGCTGGCCGGGGCCACCCGCGGGACGGCGGGCAGCCCGCCGGTCGCGCGCCGGTCGACCAGGGCCTGCAGCCGGACCAGCCAGTCGGCGTCCTCGTCGGGGTGGAAGTAGTTGTCGGCCAGCCACGCCGGGTCGGGACGGCGCAGCCCCGATCCCGCCGCGGGGTCCGCGGCCAGCCCGGCCAGCGGCCCGGTGCAGCCCGACCCCGCGAAGACCAGGTTCAGCGCCTCGGCCGAGACCCCGAAGTCGTCGGCGACCAGGATGGGCAGGCCGAGCGCGACGGCCTCCAGCGCGGCCGTGGAGGACACCGTGACCAGGCCGCGGGCCCCGTCGAGGGCGCCGGTCATCGAGCCGGTGGCGAACCGGACGCGGTCCTGCTCGACCTCGCCCCGCGCCACCAGATCCGCCCACAGGCCGGGGTAGGGGTGCGCCTCCCGGTGGGTCTGCTGCTCCCCCGCCGCGGCGCGCAGCTTGACCACCACCGGACCCGCGGCCGCCAGCGCGCGCAGCACCGCCTCGCGGTCGGCCCGCTCGCACGGCACCAGGGCCTGGGCCGCGAAGACCAGCGGGGCCGGCTGCTCGTCCGGGTGCCCGGCCCCACCCGCGTCGGTGTCGGTGTCGGCGTGGCTGCCGCGCCCCGCCGACCCTCCCGCGCCCGGTGCACGGGGCGCGGCAGGGCGTACGGGGCGCGGCAGCGCGGGCTCGCCGGGCACGCCGACGGGCAGGAAGGGCAGCCGAGCCAGGCCGAGGCCCAGACCGGGTGCCTCGACCGCGGCGACGGCGGCGAACTCCGCCCGCTCGCGGCGGCTGTGCACCAGGAACAGGTCGCAGGCCCGGCGCAGCAGCACCGCCCGGGGTGAGGCCGGGACGCTGATCCCGGGCAGCCCGGTGACCAGGACGGGACGGTGCGCCGTCCGCAGCAGCGGCAGCCGGGTCAGGGTGGTCACCACCGGGCCGGTCGCGGCCAGCAGCAGCACGTCCGGCCGCTCGCGGACCAGCAGGGCCAGCAGCCGGGCCAGCCCGACCACCTGCACCCCGGCGCGGCCGGCCGCTGTGACCTGCTGGGCCGAGGGCATCACCGCGTTGCGCAGCAGCACCTGGTGGGAGGTCCAGCCGGCCGGCAGCGAGGCGAGCGTGGCGAGGCTCCACTTGAGGTAGGAGTCGGTGTCCGCCACGGCCAGGACGTGCACCACCTCAGAAGTCCCCGGCCGCCGACCGGGGGGTCCGCAGCAGGGTGGTGAGGCTCTCGGCCTCATCCTCGGTGAGTGAGCCGAGGGCGAACTGCGCGTCGACGATCAGGTCGCTCGCCTGCTGCACCACCGCCCGGCCCTGCTCGGTGATGGAGGCGAGCACGGCCCGTCCGTCCTCGGGGTGCGGGTTCCGTCGCAGCAGCCCGGCGACCTCCAGCCGCTTGACCAGGGGCGTCACCGAGGTGGCGTGCACCTGCAGCCGCTCGCCGATCTTGCCCAGCGGCAGCGCGCCGCGCCGGGAGAAGGTCAGCAGCACCAGGACCTCGTAGCGGGCGAAGGTGAGGCCCAGGGGGCGCAGCAGCTCGTCCAGCTCGGTCAGCACCAGCTGGTGCACCCGCATCAGGGAGGTCACGGCCCGCATCCGCGGCGTCTCGCCCCACTGCTGGGCCCACAGCGCGGACGCGGCCTCGACGGGGTCGAAGTCGAGCGGCGGCCGGGAGCCGCTCATGTCCCGTCGTCCGCCAGCTGGGGCGCGGTGGCCCGCAGGCCGGCCCGCTGCATGGTCTCCTGCAGGATCCGGTCCCGGGCGTCGACGTCGCGGACGAAGCGGACCTCGCTCAGCCCCTGCACCTGCGCCGCCGACTCGAACACGAAGTGACCGTAGTTGAAGATCCGGCCGACCAGCGGCTTCTTGACCGTGATGTCGAGGATGCGGCCCAGGGGGACGCTGGCCCGCTGCACGTCGAAGGTGCCGTGCACCCGGAACACCCGCTGGTTGGTGATGACGAAGCGATCACGGTACTCGTCGACGATGGCGTAGAGCGCCTGCACGACCACCGCCGCCGAGAGGGTGAACAGCACCCAGAACAGGGCCGACTCGAAGGCCCAGGAGGTCACCAGCACCGGCAGGGCGACCACCAGCCGGGCCCACGCCCCGATGCTGGCCATCCAGTGCTTGTGCACCTGCAGGACGATGTACTCCTGCTCGCTCAGCAGCAGGAAGCGCTCGACGTGCGGGTCGAGCCACTCGACCAGGCCGGCCACGGGCTCAGGCGGCGAGCGAGGTGAAGAAGGTGACGATGGCCTGGAAGACCCGGACCAGCGCCGCGAAGACGGTCCGCACCGCGTCGGCCGCACCCTCGGGCTGCTGGATCACGTAGAACAGGCAGAAGCCCACGATCAGGACGAACAGGATCTTCTTGGTCCACTTCACGTCCGACGCTCCCCCTTCCCCTGCTCCGGACGCGCGGCTGCCACGCGTCGCCCACCTTGTCTACCCCAGCCCACGTCCGTCGGCCAGCAGCCACGCCGACGTCGTCGGGCGTCAGGTCGGTGGCAGGCGCCGCAGCAGCTCCTCCGCGGCGGCGTAGGGGTCGAGGCGGCCGGCCTGCACGGACGCGGCGAGCCCGTCCAGGTCGACGCCGAGCGGGGACTCCAGCCGGGCCTGCACCGCGGCCAGGGCCAGCCCGACCAGCTCGCGACGGGCGCGGTCGTGCCGGCGCCGCTCGGCTGCGCCGCTGTCGTGCTGGTGGGAGCGGAACCGGTCGAGTGCGGCCAGCAGCTCCGCGACGCCCGTCCCCTCGCTGGCCACCGCGGTCAGCACGGGCGGCTGCCAGTCCTGCGGCTCGCGCAGGGTGAGCGCCACCATCGCCCGGAGGTCGCGGACCAGCGCTTGCGCGCCGTCCCGGTCGGCCTTGTTGACCAGGAACAGGTCGCCGATCTCGAGCACCCCGGCCTTGGCCGCCTGCACCCCGTCCCCCATCCCGGGGGCCAGCAGCACCACGGTGACGTCCGCCGCGGCCCCCACCTCGACCTCGGACTGGCCGACGCCGACCGTCTCCACCAGCACGGTGGTGCAGCCCGCCGCGTCGAGCACGCGCAGCGCCTGCGGGGCGGCCACGGCCAGTCCGCCCAGGTGACCGCGGGTGGCCATCGAGCGGATGTGCACCTCCTCGTCCACCGCGTGCTGCTGCATCCGCACCCGGTCCCCGAGCAGCGCGCCACCGGTGAACGGCGAGGTCGGGTCGACAGCCAGCACGCCGACGCGCTCGCCACGGGCCCGGAGCGCGCCGACCAGGGCCGCGGTGGTGGTCGACTTGCCCACCCCGGGGGGGCCGGTCAACCCGACCACGTGCGCGCGGCCGGTGTCGGGCGCCAGCGCGGCCATCACCGCGGGCAGGGCGGGCGAGCCGTCCTCGACGAGGCTGATCACCCGGCCGACCGCGCGGGGCCGACCGGCCCGGACGTCGGCCAGCAGCCGGGCCAGCGGCGCGGGCATCTCCGCCGCGGCCGGTCCCGGCGAGCGGGGCCGGCGCGGCTCCGGCATGCTCAGCGGCCCGCCGTCCCGCCCGGGACGGTGAGCACCAGCGCCTCACCCTGGCCGCCGCCCCCGCACAGCGCCGCCACACCCGTGCCGCCGCCGCGGCGGGCCAGCTCGTGCACGAGGGTGAGGGCCAGCCGGGCCCCCGAGGCGCCGATCGGGTGGCCGAGGGCGATCGCCCCGCCGTTGACGTTCAGCCGCTCCTCGACGTCGGCCGGGCTGAGCCCGAGCGCCCGGGCGCTGGCCACCACCACCGCCGCGAAGGCCTCGTTGATCTCCAGCAGGTCGAAGCGCCGCGGGTCGAGGCCCTGCTTCTGCGCGGCCCGGGTGATGGCGTCGGCCGGTTGCCGCTGCAGGGACGAGTCCGGGCCGGCCACGCTCCCCGACGCACCCACCTCGGCGAGCACGGGCAGGCCGAGCCGCTCGGCCGCCTCGCGGCTGGCCACCACCAGGGCGGCCGCCCCGTCGGAGATGGGGCTGGCCGAGCCCGCGGTGATGATCCCGTCGGGCTGGAACGCCGGCCGCAGGCGCGAGAGGCTCGCCACGGTCACGCCCTCCCGGATGCCCTCGTCGGCGCTCACCACCAGGTCGGCCCCGCGTCGCTGCGGCACGGTGACGGGCACCGTCTCGGCAGCCAGGGCCCCCGCCTCGGTGGCGGCCCGGGCTCGCTGGTGGGAGCGGGCGGCGAAGGCGTCGGACTCCTCGCGGCTGACGAACACCTCGCCGACGTTGTGCTGCTCGGTGAGCGCGCCCATCGCCTGGTCGGTGCAGGCGTCCGCCAAGCCGTCGTGGGCCATCGAGTCGAGCAGGACCGCCGAGCCGTAGCGGGTGCCCGTGCGCGAGCCGGGCAGCAGGTGCGGAGCGTTCGACATCGACTCCATCCCGCCGGCCACCACCACGTCGCACTCCCCCAGCCGGACCAGCTGGTCGGCGTGGGCCACCGCGGCCAGCCCCGAGAGGCACACCTTGTTGAGCGTCATCGCCGGCACCGTCATCGGGATGCCCGCGGCGACCGCGGCCTGCCGGGCCGGCAGCTGGCCGCAGCCGGCCTGCAGCACCTGCCCCATCACCACCGCGTCGACCTGCGCGGGGTCGATGCCCGCCCGCTCCAGAGCGGCCCGGATGGCCAGGCCGCCGAGCTCCACGGCGCTCAGGCCGGAGAGCCCGCCGAGCAGCGTGCCGACCGGCGTGCGCGCCCCGCCGACGATGACCGATCCCATGCCGCGTCCTCTCCTCCTGCCGCGGGTCAGTCTGGCACTCTTGCCCCATGGTGGCGGGCGGCGAGCACGCGGGCGGAGCCCTCACGGCGAGCGGGCTGCTGCGGGCGGTGGACCATGTCGGGCTGGCCGTGCCCGACCTCGACGCGGCCATCGCCTTCCACACCGAGGTGTTCGGCCTGGTGCTCGTGCACCGGGAGGAGAACACCGACGCCGACGTCAGCGAGGCGATGCTGGCGGCCCCCGGCGCCGGAGCCGGTGACACCCAGGTCCAGCTGCTGGCGCCGCTGACCCCGGACTCCCCGATCGCGCGCTTCCTCGGCCGGTCCGGACCCGGCCTGCAGCAGCTCGCCTACCGGGTCGACGACGTCGAGGCGGCGGCCCGGGCGCTCCGGGACCGGGGCTTGCGGCTGCTCTATGATCATCCGAAGCCGGGCACCCGCGGCTCCCGGATCAACTTCGTCCACCCACGGGACACGGGCGGGGTGCTGGTCGAGCTGGTCGAGCCGTCCCGCCCCCCGGGACCGGCAGGAGAGGACACCTGACATGAGCTCATCCGAGGACACCGGTCTCGGCCTGTTCGACGACACGGCCAGCGCCGCCGGCAGCTTCCCGATGTCGCTGCGCGGCTACGAGCGCTCCGCGGTCGACGAGTACGTCCGCAACATCGAGGGCATGCTGGTCGCCACCCGCCGGTACGCCGTCGAGCTGCAGCAGCGGATCGGCTCGCTCGACGACCAGCTGGAGCGGGCCGGCAAGGTCGACCCGTCCGACGTCGACTACGCCAACCTCGGCGGCCGGGCGAGCGAGATCCTGCGGCTGGCCCAGGAGCAGGCCCGCGAGCTCACCGAGCGCGCGAACCAGGACGCCGAGCGGGTCAACGAGCTGGCCCGTCGGGAGGCCGACGGCATCCGCCAGCGCGCGGCGCGCGACAGCGAGACGCTGCGCACCGAGGGCGTGGCCGAGGTCGAGCAGCTCCGCGTCCGGATCCAGGACGACACCCGCGCCCAGGTGGAGCACGCCCGGAGCGAGGCCGCGACCCTCGTCGCCGCAGCCCGCCGCCAGGCCGAGGCCCTCCAGCGCGAGACCGAGCACGAGGCCCAGACGGTCCGCCAGCAGGCCTACCTGGACAGCGAGAACCTGCGCCGCACCGTCGAGCGGGAGGCCGCCGACTCCCGGCAGGAGGTGGCCGGCGCCCGCGAGCAGGCGCTGGTCGAGCTGCGCGCGGTGCACGAGGACGCGCGCGAGCAGACGGCCGTGCTGCTGCGCGAGGCGACCGAGCACCACACCGCCGCCACCGCCCAGCTCGAGGCCGACCTCGCCGAGGCCGCCCGGGTCCGCGCCGAGGCGCTGGCCGAGGCCGAGGCGACCCGGCTGGCCGCCGCGCAGGAGGCCGAGGCCGGGGTGGCCGCGGCTCGCCAGGAGGCCGCGGCGATCCGCGAGCGCACCCAGCAGGACTTCTCCTGGCGCAAGCAGCAGCTCCGGCGCGAGACGGAGCTGCTCAGCCAGCGCAAGCAGGCCGTGCTCAGCCAGCTCGCCAGCCTGTCGGCCCTCGCCCAGCAGTCCACCGACAACTTCCCGGACCTCGACGGCCTCGACGAGAGCGGGACCGACGACGACGCCGGGGGCCACGGCGACGAGGCCGGGACGCCGCAGGAGTCGGAGGTGGAGACCCGGCAGCACGGACCGGTCGCCGACGCCCAGCCCACCGACGAGCCGGACCAGACGACGGACGCGGACGCCACCCCCGCCGGCCACACCGGGGCCCCCAGGTCGTTCCCCGAGCCGGAGGTCGACGGTGACGCGACCATCCTGGTGCCCGGCGGGACGCAGCCGGTCAGCGTCGAGGAGCCGGAGCTCGACGGGGACGCGACCATCCTGATCTCGGCCGCCGACCTGCCGGCCGGCACCGAGCACCTCACCGCCCGCGACCACGACCGGTGACCGGGACCCCGCAGGAGAGGACGCAGGACCAGCCCGACCAGCCGGGCGCCGGCTACGGCTTCCCGGTGGTGCGTCGCGGCTACGAGCGGGCGGCCGTGGACGCCTTCGCTGAGGCCGCGCACGCCGAGATCACCGAGCTGCGGCAGCGCTACGAGACCCTGGCCGAGCACTACCGGCACCAGCAGGAGCAGCTGGCCGGGAGGGTCACGCCCACGGCGGACTTCTCCGGGCTCGGCGGGCGCGCGCACGAGCTGCTGCGGGTGGCCGAGGAGCAGGCCGCCGAGCTGACCGCCCGGGGCACCGCGGACGCTGACCGGCTGACCGAGCAGGCCGAGGAGGAGGTCCGGCTGCTGCGCGAGCACGCCGCTGCCGACCTCGACCAGCGGCGGGTGGACGAGACCAGCCGGCTCGCGACGCTGCGCGAGAACACCGAGCGGGAGGCGACCGGCCGGCTCGCCGCGGCCACGGCGGAGGCCGGGCAGCTGCTCGACGCCGCCCGGCTCGAGGCCCGGGCGATCCGCGAGGGGGCCGAGCAGAGCGCCCGCGCCGGCGTGGAGAGCGCCCAGCTGCAGGCGGTCAGCGTGGTCGCCGACGCCGAGCAGCACGCCCTCGCCCTGGGTCAGCAGGCCGCCGCCCAGCGCGACGAGCTGCTGCGGACGCTGCACGCCGAGGCCGAGCAGCTCCGCGGCCGGACCGAGCAGGCTGCGGCCGAGGCGACCCGGTTGCACCGGACCTCCGCCGAGCACCTGGCCGCCGAGGCCGAGGAGGCGGCGCGCCTGCGGGCAGCCGCACTGGCCGAGGTCGAGGAGATCCGGCGGGCCGCGACGGCCGAGGCCGAGGAGCTGACCGGGCGCGCCCGGCAGCAGGCCGCGACCGTGGAGGAGCGCTCGCGCCAGGAATTCGCCTGGCGGCGCCGCCAGCTGCGCCAGGAGCAGGAGCTGCTGACGCGGCGCAAGCAGGCGATGCTGCACCAGCTCGCCTCGCTCAGCGCCCTGGCCGTGGAGACCGCCGAGAGCCTGCCGGAGGTCCCCGACCTCGAGCTGCGCGATGACCCGCCCGCGCCGGACCACTCCAGGCAGGACGTCCACCACGAGGAGGACGGGACCGCCGCGCAGGCCGGACCGGTGGAGCAGCCCGCTGGTGCCGTCGACGCGGTGACCGCGAGGCGCTGAGCGCCCTCGCCGACGCGACTGCGCCGGCCCGTCAGGGGACGGGCGTCAGAACAGCCGGTCGTCGGCGTTGTCCATGCCCCGCAGGACGTCGTAGTCCACGGTCAGGCAGGCGATCCCCCGGTCCGTGGCCAGCACCCGGGCCTGGGGCTTGATCTGCTGGGCGGCGAACACGCCGCGGACCCCACCGAGCAGCGGGTCCCGGTTCATCAGCTCCAGGTAGCGGGTCAGCTGCTCGACCCCGTCGATGTCGCCGCGCCGCTTCACCTCCACGGCCACGTAGCCGCCGGTCTCGTCCCGGCAGAGCAGGTCGACCGGGCCGATCGGGGTCATGTGCTCGCGCCGCACCAGCGACCAGCCGCGGCCGAAGGTCTCGGGGTGCTCGGCGAGCAGCGCCTGCAGGTGCGCCTCCACCCCGTCCTTCTGCAGCCCGGGGTCGACGCCGAGCTCGTGGGAGGAGTCGTGCAGCACCTCGGCGATGGAGATCTGCAGGGTGTCGCCGTCCCGCCCGCGCACCTCCCAGAGCGCGACCAGGGGCTGGCCACCCGGGACGGCGTCCGCCTCCGGGGCCGGCGGCGCCAGCTCGACCACCGCGCAGGGCGGGCTCATCCAGTTCAGCGGCTTGTACGCCCGGTCGTCGGCGTGCACCGAGACCGAGCCGTCGGCCTTGACCAGGATCAGCCGGGTGGCCATCGGCAGGTGGGCGGTCAACCGGCCGGCGTAGTCGACCTGACAGCGGGCAATGACCAGACGCACCCGGACAACCTAGCCGGGCGGGGCCGCCCCGCCGACCGGGCGAGCGCGCGGGCGGGGGCCGGCAGGGGTGGCGTGGCAGAATTCGGCCGTGACGCAGGGACGGGCAGGAGTCGTGGGGCTGGGCACCATGGGCGCCGGCATCGCGGAGGTCTTCGCCCGCGGCGGCTGGTCGGTGACCGGCGTCGAGGAGCAGCCCGACGCCCTGGAGCGGGGCCGGCGCCGGCTGGTCTCCTCGACCCAGCACGCGGTGACCCGCGGCAAGCTCTCCGCGGACGAGGCCACCGCGCTGCAGGAGCGCGTCACCTACGCCACCGACCTCACCGCGCTAGCCGGCTGCGACGTGGTGGTGGAGGCGGTGCCCGAGGTGCCGGCGCTCAAGGCCGGCGTGTTCGCCCGCCTGGACGCGGTCGTCTCCCCCGGCACCCTGCTGGCCACCAACACCTCGTCGCTGTCCATCACCGCCCTGGCCGCGGGCACCTCCGACCCCTCCCGGGTGGTCGGCGTGCACTTCTTCAACCCTGCGCCCGTGCAGCCGCTGGTCGAGGTGGTCTCGACGGTCCTCACCGCGCCGGCCGCGCTGGACCGGGCCCGCACGCTGCTGGCCGGGCTGGGCAAGAACCCGGTGGTCTGCCGCGACCGGGCCGGCTTCGTGGTGAACGCGCTGCTCGTGCCCTACCTGAACGCGGCGGTGGGCTGGTACGAGCGGGGCCGCGCCGGCCGGGAGGAGATCGACGAGGCGATGACGGCGGCCGGGATGCCGATGGGACCGCTGGCCCTGCTGGACCTCGTCGGGCACGACGTGACCGTGGCCGTCCTGCGCCGGCTGCACGAGCAGACCGGTGACCGGCGGCACGTGCCCGCCCCGCTGCTCACCTCCCTCGTCGAGGCCGGCCTGCTGGGCCGCAAGTCCGGCCGCGGGTTCTACCGCTACGACCCCGACCCCGACCCCACCGACACCGGCACCACCGACGCCGGCCCGGTGCCGCCGCCCGCCGCCTCCCGGGCCGGGGAGCTGCCGGAGGCCCTGGTGGTGCCGTACCTGAACGACGCGCTGACCATGGTCGAGGTGGGCTACGCCGGCCCGGCCACCATCGACACGGCCATGTCGCTCGGCTGCCGGATGCCCGAGCCGTTCGGCCAGCTGGCCGCGCTCGGGCCGGTGCGGGCGCTGGAGGTGCAGCGCCAGGTGTTCGCGGAGACGGCCGAGCCCGGCCACCGCCCGTCCCTGCTGCTCGAGCAGCTCGCCGCGGCCGACGACCCCGACCTGGCCCTGCACGCCCTGCGCACCGCGCCCGGACGTCCGTCCTGATGGCCCGCCGGCCCAGCAAGCACACCCGTCCGGCCCGTCCGCTGGGGATGGGCCACGCCACCGCCGACAGCAAGTCCGACGGCCGGTGGCTGGTGCGCAGCATCACCGGGGCGTCGGCGCTCAAGGCCTACCGCTGCCCGGGCTGCGACCAGGTGCTGCCGGCCGGCACGCCGCACCTGGTGGTGTGGCCGGCCGAGGCGTCCTGGAGCTCGGCCAGCGGGCTGGAGGAGCGCCGGCACTGGCACACCAGCTGCTGGCAGCGCCGCCGGTGAGCACGCCCCTCCCGGCGGGGCCGGTTCAGGCTGAGCCCCTGCACGCCGTCGAGCTGGGCTCCAGCGGCCCGCGGCTGGTGTTCCTGCACGGGCTGTTCGGCCAGGGCAAGAACTGGACCTCCCTGGCCAAGGAGCTGAGCGCCGGCGCGCGGGTCACGCTGCTCGACCTGCCCGACCACGGCCGCTCCCCCTGGTCGAGCGAGATCTCCTATCCGGCGATGGCCCACCGGGTGGCCGCCCGGCTGGCCGGCGCCGGTGAGCCCTACGCCGTCGTCGGCCACTCGATGGGGGGCAAGGTCGCGATGGCCCTGGCCCTGCTGCACCCCGAGCTGGTGGCGCGGCTCTGCGTCGTCGACGTCTCCCCCGTGCCCACCGGCCCGATGAGCAGCTTCGGCAGCTACGTGGCCGGCATGCGGTCACTCGACCTGGAGCACCTGGGCGACCGGGCGGGCGCGGAGGCGGGGCTGGTGCCGTGGGTGCCCGACCCCGTGATCCGCAGCTTCCTGCTGCAGAACCTGCGCCGGGACGGGGCGCGCTGGCGCTGGCAGATGAACCTCGGGCTGCTCGGCGACCAGCTGGCCGAGATCGCCGACTGGCCCGACCTGACCGCGGCGCCGTACCGGGCCGCCCCGTACGGCGGGCCGGTGCTCTGGGTGGCCGGCAGCAGGTCCGACTACGTCCAGCCCGCGTACGCGCCGGCCATGCGTGCCCTGTTCCCGCGCGTCCAGACGGTGACGGTCAAGGGCGCCGGGCACTGGGTGCACGCCGACCAGCCGCAGGTCTTCGCCGCCGTGCTGCGCCGCTTCCTCACCGGCTGAGCCGGGAGCCGCCCGCATCCGCCGGGACGGGGCCGGAGGAAAGCCTGCTGTGCCGCCCGTCGGTGGACCGGTCGCCGTCGAGAGTCCCGGTCCGGCCCTCGTGGCCCGGCGCTAGGCTCACGGGACGCCGGTCCGCCCGACTCGTGCTCGATGTCCACCTCCGTCCCGTCACTGCTGCCGAGGAGCCCGATGGCCCTGACCGCCACTCTCGTCGGGTGGTGGGTGCTGCTGGCTCCGATGGCCGCGCCCGACGCGTCGCCCTCGCCGCGGATGTACCCCGAGCGCTCCTCCGGCTTCGCGGCCGCGACCCTGCTGGGCGGGTTCTTCGGCCTCGGGCTGCTCGTCCTGCTCTGGGTGCTGCTCAGCCTCAAGCCCAAGCGGGCCCCGCAGCCCTACGACGGGCCGAACGACTAGGCCGCTCGGCCCCGCCGGACCGACGCCTCAGCCGCGGGTGACCGTGCTGATCTCGGACGGGTTGTTCGGCTTCCCCGTGCCGTCGCCGTAGGAGCCGTCCTGGCCCTCACCGGCCATCTGCGCCACCACGTCGCGCGAAGCCTTGTCCATCCGGCCGAAGATCGTGTAGTTCGGCTGGGCGTCCAGCGGGCTGGAGTCCTCCCAGATCAGGAAGAACTGCGAGCCGTTGGTGTCCGGGCCGGCGTTGGCCATGGCCACCACACCGGAGGTGTAGGACTTCTTGCCGGTCGTCTCGTCGGCGAAGCTGTAGCCCGGGCCACCGGAGCCGGTCGCCGTCGGGTCGCCGCACTGCAGGATGAAGATCCCGCTGTCGGCCAGCCGGTGGCAGCGGGTGCCGTCGAAGTAGTGCTGGTCGGCCAGCGAGGCGAAGGAGTTGACCGTGCAGGGCGCCGTGGTGCGGTCCAGGGTCACGGTCACCGGCCCGCCCGTCATGGCCAGGGTGTAGCGGACGGTGCCCTTCGTGGACACCCCCGTGCCGGGCGGCGGGTCGACCGGCTTGGCCGCCGGCGGCGCGGCCGGGTAGTCGCAGGTGGTGGTGCCGGCGGCGGGCGAGCTGCCGGCCGGGGCGCTCGCGGTCGGGCTGGGGACAGCTGAGGTCCCCGACCCGGCCAGCGGGTCGCTGCTGCTGCAGCCGCTGGCCAGGACGAGCAGCGCGGCGGCGGCGGCCGCGGGGTGGCGGCGGGGGAACCGGTGACGGCCGGGGGGAGGAGGCACCCGTCCACTGTGGCACGACCCCCGGGCGGCGGGCCCGACCGGCGCGGCTGGCTAGGGTGGGTGCCATGGTCCGCCTCACCCGCATCTACACCCGCACGGGCGACGGCGGGGAGACCCGGCTCTCCGACATGTCCGTGGCCCGCAAGTCCGACCCGCGGATCGAGGCCTACGGCGACGTCGACGAGGCCAACTCCCTGATCGGGGTGGCCCTGGCCACGCGGGCGCTGCCGGCTCGGGTGGCCGAGGTGCTCCGCGGCCTG
>Ga0210040_10001653_pt1 | contig 33085 bp, 17 predicted proteins | sample CryGeyCG12114_NA_FD_185462 | JGI IMG/M metagenome (GOLD analysis project Ga0210040, IMG submission 185462) | Groundwater microbial communities from aquifer - Crystal Geyser CG19_WC_8/21/14_NA (SPAdes) (version 2) | ecosystem: Environmental > Aquatic > Deep subsurface > Groundwater | place: USA...
CAATTGTGGAAAACATAGCACATAATTTTGTATTCATTATAATGGGAATATGAAAAACTTTAATTAAATGAGCAAAAATTAACTAAATGCTAAAAGCGGCCTTTCAACGATGCAGTCTTTATCAAGAAATATATGTTGAAAATTTCAAGCGAATCCGTTCAGTAGTTCCGCCAAAACCGTGTAAGCACCGTTGCGTTCTCAGATAGGTCACGTGACCCAAAAATAAAACATTTTTTTAAAAATCAGTGATGCATTTCTGTGTTTTGAAATTTTTTATACAGAGAAAACTCGAGCAGCTTAACATACCCAAAAATTTTGAGCTTGTTTTGTTAAGTACTTTTCGTGTAAAAAAAATAATCTTTATTTCTTGACTTTTTGAGACCCCGTTTGACGTACATTTTTATGAGAGGTCTCACGCCCTCTAACAAGGGGAAAAGGAACTATAATTCACAGAATGAGGATGTGCGGGCAATCCATCATGACTGTAAATGGTGTAAGCTTGTGATTTCTTTCTTTGTCTGCTTTTCATACTAAAGACCAAAACTAACTGATGCAAAGTGCATTATGAAAATGATGCAGGTTGCCACAGCATTCGTTTTTAGTCTTTATATTACTCTGGCGTACAAAACATAGTATGTACGGACTTGCATGCTATATGTATGTTTCGGATTATTTGTACATTTTATAACTCACTGTGTTATGAGTAGCCAGGATGAATGATTAGGTCACAGTCAGTTAATAAAATTTCCTTTGCCTACCGCAAAAAACTTTTTAGCAGTAGATTTGTGTATGGATAATATTGTTTCGTAATTTCCAAGTATTTTGTGTCTAGTGTAGATGCTCACTAAACAAGAACTCACGGAGCCTAATTTGAAGCTAAGGTGGGAGAAAATTTGTGTTCCACACCCAAAATTCTTTCGCAAACTATAGAACTCTTTGGATGTCACATACGCTAGACGCACTCATTGGGCTCCTGCCCATGTTTTCAGTTGGCAATCCCGTCTAGAGTCTAGAGCGATAACAGTTTAGCTCGCTCAACTTTTCTATGGGCGAGTATGCGTGCGTGCCTCCTTTGATTTGATAACTTTGCAATATTTTGAGAGAGCTGATTGCGCCATTTATACGTACACTTTTACTTGCATGCAAGGCTGCATTTACAAGTCTTACACACATTCCTACTTATACTATTCTAGACCCATAATATTTTCATGCAACATGCTCCAATGGGATGCCAACCCGATTGCTTTGTGATATAGAAAATTCTGAAAGACTGCAATTCGACTGTGTTTCAGCATTTTCCTCAATCAAACTTTACAGCCTCCGTTTTCACCTCCCCATTCACATTTCCGCGAGCTTCACAACTGTACAGATCCAACTCAAAGGGATCCATCGTAAGTATCATTTCAATAAGTAACATTCATTTGCTCCGAAACTTGCTCAAGCATGGTTATTTGGGAAATCCTCATGCATTCTATATTGTTGGCCAGCCATGTAATAACAAGTGGTCCGGCTCTACTTATTTATTTACATCACCTTCTATTTGTTGTCCACAAAACCACACGTTTACATTCAATACGGAGGAGGATTCCCATTCACAAACTAACGCACTCACTGACTGAAATTTTTATAGTAACTAACTAACAGCTAAATATCTATCTTTGAGTGTTGAGCGTTTTGACTTTATGTATTCACAATATAACTACTTAACCTGTTTGTCACTTATTGGGCTGAAACTTTGCTAAATAACTCATTTATTGATGAGTTATGTATTTGAACCTTAAATATAAGCGTCCAGTGCGCAAACTTCGTCAAATCGACATCAGCTTTTATAGACAAAAATATTGTGAGTCAAGATTCATTTTTGAGATGGAATTTAACGAGGAAAATTTCTAAATTGAGGTTATACAGTTATACACATATCGATTTTTCAATTTCGGCTAGATAGCCTTATCTTATTCTAAATTTTCCACTTTTTTTCCTTAATGTTTTTCTAATATGAGCTGCAACCTGAGCGCTGGGAGCCAATATTTTAGGTGCATAAGCCTGAGTAGTAAATGAGCTATTTTGGAAAGTTTTAGTTCAAAAATCGGCAACCAGGTTAAGTATAAACACTGTCAGTTTAGTTAGATGAGTTTGCTGAGACGGTCACCACGATAAGTAGACACGGGCATGCAAGGAAACTATGGTAGGAACAAGGAATCCAGTGGGAACAGAGAGAAAGAGAAGAAGAAAAAACGGCAACAGTGAAAATAATGCTCTCTGCTGGCTCACAAAAACAGACACATAGAAAAGTAGTGATATCAGTTTGTAGTTGATAACCAAGCCCTTGGCCGCATGCTCTACTTACTACTGCCACGAGCGAATACTACATTTTTAGACATGCACTCGCTGACTATGGTTTTGTTAGTTTCTCTCGGCATACAATATTGTATACTGTGTGTAGCAGCTTTTTTGCTACTAACAGACTTTGTGTGTGTTATGTGTACGAATGCTAGCTCTAGCCCTGTGCATGTCTGCAAGTTTGGTGCTTGGGTTTAAGCGAACAATTTTTGGGTGCTTTCCCAGCCTGACCGTATATTAGGAGGATTGGAAAGACTAACTACAAGCAGATAGTAAACGTAGAACGTATCCAGAGAGCGAACAGTGAAAGTATAAAATGACAGCAAGGGATGTTCGCCTCCTTTCCACGTCCTCCTGCATTGCTGCTGATGGTTTTTACTACTCTTCGTCTACTGCTAAGCAAGTTTATCTTCTTCAATGGTGTATATGTACATCGCAAGCATTGGTGCATTTGTGCGCACGTAGATGGGGCTTTCGGAGGCACGAGCTAACAATAATATGTGCTAGTTTTCTTTCTCAAGATATTATGGAGACAATAGTGTGATATTCTCACCACGTTTTCCTTTCTCTCCTTCTCTCTCTCTCCCTCGTCTGTTGGTTAAAAGTTATTTTCAAAGTTTTTCAAGAGCCCGCTACTTATTTTTATATAGCCATGGCTGTAGTTGGAGGAAAGAATCTTTGCTCTGGGTACGAACGATAATATGGTGCTTACACATGTACATTACGTCTGCTGGGTTTGCATGATTAGGAGGCTAAGAGAGTTTCGCCAACTTTCGGCCATGATCCTAAAGAGTTCATTTATTCACTATGGGTTCTCTCAGCGAGTATACATATGTATTTTTAAAGGGAATTCGGGCACGGAAAGTGGAGAAGTTGTTTCAAATATGTTGAATGTACTACTACATGATTGAATTTGTGATGGGATGGGAACTGAGAAGGGGTATCTTTTGTCTTGTGCTTATTTTTGTAGGTTCTTTTAGTTTCTGAGGAATTCCAATTAATGTTCATAATTAGTAGTTTCTTCACATTAGCTATGTAATGGACTGGGTCTCATTTGCGGTGAGCTCTCTTACTCTTAATTAATCTTGTTGGCTTTTGTTTGCTCAGCAGGTTTGATCCATTTATCGTCAAGTTCGTAAGTTAGTTACGTGATATGGAATATTCATCAGGTTAGGCAATAGTATCGGCTTGGGCTTGTATGGTATTTAAGATAAAGTCTATAGGTTGCCTGTTCCGGTGTGTAAGCATAAGCTAATTTGGTTTCAAGATGTTGGTTTAGATCGAGTAAACAAGATCAGGAATTTTTATAGGTCGGTCGTTCGATCATGTGGATTCGTATTGATAAGAGTAGATATGAACTCTTGCAAGGTCCATACCGTAAGCTAGGGCTGAGGAAGTCGGCAGTAGTATGCATACTTTTTTTTCGATTCGTCATATTAGTTGGTTTGTGTATAACGATTATAATATTCATGGCTGATCCATTTTTTTAGGTTCATAACTTTATATGACTTGGTGCTAAAAGAAGAGTAATAACCAATAGTGCTCCTCACGTTCCGGTTGGTTTTTGGCTAAACCGAAACCGACCAAAAACTTTCGGTCTAGTGCCGAACTGGCCGAGAATTTTCTGATGCATGTAAATTAAACATTTTTTTGCAAAAAAATCTAATTTATTAACTAATGAATAACTAATTTTTGAAAATATTTTTAAAAAATTGCATAAAACGTTTGAAATTAGGTCAAAATAGCTGTACAATATCTTGAAAGCATTTAACCTGCAAAAGTCTTTTTAGTCGTTGTAGTTTCGGTTTGGTTGGTTTTTTACCCAAACCGACCGATCAGTTTTCCTAATAACCATACAGTTTTGATTGAAGTTTCATGTAGAATTGTATGCACTGTTTTAATTATATTTTTATGTAAGTTAGATTAAGGAATTAATGAACGTAAAAGATAAGCCATATAGATGGCATAAGAGATTGCATTTTAGTGCTCTTTTATATAAAATTTACTGAAAGTTTTCATGAGTTTTCTCTAGTCTAACTTTTATTTAATGTTTTGTGCACAAATTGAGCTATATTAGTGCCTGAGAAAACTTTCTTCTTTCATCTTGCACATATTATTTTTATCTGTGCAGTAGTGCAGCACTCAACTTGTGTTATGAATGAGTTAAAATTGCCAAGAATGTGCTGCTCACATTTCTTTTAGTTTTGTGAGCTCAACTACTGAGAGTTACTATAATACTATATCTGCATAATAAATCTCTGTTCTTTATAACTTGAGTATTGAATTTCAGTGTTTTTAAGAAACGCAAAATGAAATAGTCGGAAATTGCATAATGGAGCTAAGTATTTTACGAGTGCAACGACAACAATTCATATAGCTATATTAATGTGTATTTTAATGAATGTGTTGAGATAGGAATGAAACTACCCGTGGCAAGCCCACCTCGGGTTCAGTCTCCTTTTGGTTTCTATGTCGTAAACTAACGCGATTAGGAAACACTTCACTGGACACAGATTTACTATTTACTATAGTCCAAACTTAACTTCCTTTTTTGCAACAACTAATCACGTTAAATACGATTAATAAATGACTTCTTAAAACAATGAGGAACGAAATCTCACACGTTCGCTTTACCCTAATGCTGAATCAAGAGTGACGCTCATACCACATCGAAAAACGTTCTAAAATGCACATCAAAGTACAAACATTGCATACAAAAATCAAAATGCTAGACGGCTCAGTACGGTCTTGTTTCACTGCATGCCGATTTCTATTTCCCCATATAACCAAATGCAGAGATCTATTGACTGTGGAATAGAAAACTAGCTGATAAAAATCGTTGACTAGCTTTTAAAATCCATTTACCTTTATCAGCTTTCCATAACAGTATTTTATCCTACAAGAGTAGGGGGAAAAGTTTCCCCAAAACTTATGATGCATGATATGAAGGTCCTGTTGGAGGTTCATTATGGCCAATCCTAGTGATAGGATCAATATATATATTTATTTTATTTCTTCATCACTCGAGATTACGAGAGCCGTCAGGAAGAAAAAAAGAAAAATGGTTTAGAATGAGTATACACTACGTATAATCCAGCTACTTGTTATAATAAAAATATCATACAATTGGTTATAACTATCAGTTACAAAAAGTTTACTTTTCATACACCACTCGGTTGTATTAGTTGAAGGAGAAACTTTTCTTTTTATTGCTGTGGTACTAGCCTTACTAGTCAAGTTCAAAATATATTGGCCCATTTTTTTCATTACACAAATAAAAGCAATGTAATCACGCCCATTGAAATATCTCAAGTTTTGAGTAAATTGGAAGCATTGTTAAAAAGGAATCTATTTGCTGAATGGATTGCAAAGTCTGTGTTAGCATTAAGTGTAAGTGTGGCAAAATGAAGAAACCATAGTCAAGACGATGTCTCTGTAGTAGATCTACCTGAGCTCTAGTAGTAGCAATGATTTACCATGTTGGTATAATTTAATCTTCCTATCCTAGTTTTAATCTTGCTCCTCGAGCAAAGTCTACAGAACGTACACTTACGTAATCTCCTTAAGGAAAAATTTGAGTGATTTGTAGTAAAGTCAAATTTTTTCCAGCTTTCATTTATCATCCAGCTATAGTCCTATCGTATTAAAAAGATGGAAAAACATCTTGAGCTTTTTCATATCGTTCAGCCTCACAGACTTACACAGATTTTACAATAACTGATTTAGTTATTGTTCATGTTCACCACTGTTTATTGCTTGCACTCGCAGTTTGTATCGGTAGGTTGCATTAGGGAGTATTAAGATAGTTATCAGCTTGAATTGGGTTCATTGCTAGTCTGGTATTTAGCTGCTTGCAAAAAAAATATTAATGATCTCTTTTATGAACTAGAAGTAAGCACATAATACATAAACCTTGCATTTTCATGTGTAAACTAAAACTTCACTAATCGCTTGAGAATTTAATGTAATGTTCTATCGTTTTTCTCACTGTCTGAGCTAACCTAACGCTATGAATGCTGAAAAGTTTTTTTTTGTCTTTGCCTCTCTTATTTTCTTGTGTTCGGAAACCTTACCTTTCTGTTTGTTTATTTGTTTTGACTTTGTTCTTATTCATTTGTTTTGTATTTTTTTTTGTTATTACACAGAAGAAGATTTTGATCCTTGTGTGCCTTTTGATGATTTTGGTGGTGATAATAATCGCCGTCACGATTTCCAGCGTAGTTCCAGGAAATACAATTGATCGCAGGTTGAAGTGAACGTTTTATTTGTATTCTGTTAATTTATTATATTACTGTAGCACACTTTTTTGCATTTCCTCGAGTTTATTTCATTTCATGTTTCTTCGGAGAACACGGATTTCGTTAAATATATAGAGATGCGAATATGAGTATAATACATAGTGTATCTAAATGTAATCTCGCTGTGTACCAATTCATGATTTTTACTAATACTAATAAAGATGTAATCCACGTTTATTTTAATTTTCTTTTGTGTTCCATTTTTACAGCTTGCTGATGATTTCACTCACAATGAGAAAAATATGAATGAAATCAATGAAGTTCGTTTGCAGCCAAATTAATCCTACTGTGGCTAAAAAACACAGAGTAAAATCCTCATTATGAATCCAAAATGTTAGTTCCCAATCCTCTTAAATACTTTCAAACCATGGAAAAGAAATAGAAAAAATTCACATGGACAACATGTCCAAAAAAAAATAGAATGGTCTCAATTTTGAAATGTTTTCGTGTTAATTTCCATGAGGAAAATCTATTCTCGATTTAGGATCAAAACTCAGTTTCCATAAAACGCTTCAACCTTCATTGTGGGAGCTTATATTTTGGATTCTTAGTTAATATTTCACGGGGAATTTTATAGCTATACTGCGAGCTAATTGGCCGCAAACTATGTTCATCGGTCTGTATTGTCAATGCTTATTGAACGCCGCGCTTTCATCTTATAATGAATTCTTCATGTTGAATCCAAATTGCTCCTAACTAGCGTCCCGTATGAGCTGTATGGTTTTAAAGCAGTCAATCATTTCATGTAATCTACTTTGATCCCAATTTGCTTACGTACACCATGTTACATGCATGTTCCTTGAGAAAAGAATTATTTTTCAAACATTGAGTGACACAGGAAGCTTTCTCCTATCTCTTCGTACTCACAAAATTTAATATTAATGACATTACTGGAGGAGATCAATCTTAGACATTAGATCCATGCTGATGCTGCATACTATACTGGAAAACGTGTTGTTTCCATTCTTCTATAGTTACTGTCTCAGATTATAATGTAGGCTTTTTGAGTGGAATCAAGACAGACCGTGTTGTACCAATTTTGATTGCCGCTTTGTGCGAATCAAACGATCAATGGTCTCACGGAGACAATCTTTTCCCAGATCATTCGTGCTTGCCTATGTTTTTCCATGCATATTATATTATCAATATTAGCGGCCGCCAACCATTCAATAATGAATTCCACCTAGATGTATGTCACTTTTAGCAATAAAAAGCCCTCCTCCCGAAGTCAAATGGGCACAGTCTACATAATACAGTGGCATAACCAACCGATATAGAGTTGTCACGTTATGCCGCGGTAACAGACATTTTTTGTGCATGAGATAGCAGTAGATAGGGTTGATTTAAAATGAATGTCCAAAAATTTGAAGCTTGTACATTCCTAACACTTAATATAATCCTGCACATGTATGGCGTGGGGCGGTTTTTATCGAGAACTCACGTGAAAAAATTATTATTGCACTTTGCAGAATAAAAAAGTTGGTCTAGGTTATTCGGCTACCCCCGATAAATGGTCGCTAAAATAGATCACTAAAATCAGTAAAATAATGTGGTCACGATACCCATTCCGTGATTATTTTCCCAACTTGAAAAAATGAAAAGAGTTTGCTTACATTTTCTTGACAACGAAACAACCAACGACAGATAACTGAGTGAAAGAAACTATCTTTTATTTTGTAACTTACAGTAAAATGTTGGTTTTACCCGTTTTACCAAGTACCGACCATTCTTTGGAAATATATAAATAGGATTAAATTTAGTTGGAGTTAGCAATGGAGTTTCATTTCCATATCCACCCAGCCATACCTTATCTAAGGTGCACTGATAAAAATGTATAGATTTAACATGAAATTTTTCTTGTCCTGGTTAGTTTTCTGCCTGCGAGGCTGATATTGCCCAAGTGTTATTATTATTATTTATGTACACTCACATAGACCAAAGCAATCAGTGTAAAAGTACAAATGACAACGTAATTATGATGGCAAATACGGATAACGTTAAAAGTAAATATCGTGGGAAGCATGAAAAAAATCTATTTGATTAGGCTGAGCAATCTAACAATTTCGTGGTTCATATACCTGGAATTCGAAACTTATTTATCTGGATCATTTGGTCGCGCATTTACAAAAGGAAATTACAGCCCACACTGTGTGAGCAACTGTGCTGCATGGGCCCATTCATAATACTAATTCTTGGGATTGCATCAATAACGTGTTTTGTAAAGGTGACATCACTATTTTTGCAAATTAAATTACTTTCCATACATTTATAGTGATGTGTGACGGGTCTTCTAAGAATGTACATTCGCGTGGGCTCATTCTATGCAAGATCTTTTCATTGAGTTTCCCGTTGTTTATAGCATGTTGCGTAGGTTTCTCAGCCCAAGGTATACATAAGTATATCAGGCAATTTAGTGCCACTCAAACTAATAATTGATTGCAGTCTCTTCTGTCATTAAAGAAAAGCTCCATACCCTAACTAACTAGGCATTACGGCTTCACAACCTTATTTAATTACACGGAGAAACTTTAATTAGCTTGTTACGTTGAGTGAGTTAAATAATCCTTGCAAACAAACAAGTCTCTGTATATTCACCTCTATGGCCTCTGTGGCTTTTGTTAGTTGCTTAGTAACTGAAACATGTTACCCACAAATTATCATGAAAACTGTAATTTGGAACAACGAACAACCTATGTATTGTGTGTGTACACCGCATCCGTTGTATTTTTTTTGTTCAATGGGATGGACTATAGTTGTCAGTAATTGTTCATCTCTATCTATACTATGCTTTCACCATCCACAGTGGCCTCATCTACTTTCAATTAGCCTGCCAGTAGTGCCAGTTACAATGTAACACGATAGTTTGTGAGTGGGCGGATGATTGTCCTATTGTGAATTTTGATGATCCGAGTGCTCATGTGTTTCCAATAAGTGCTCATGTACATATACATATGGACGTGTGTACTCTGTTTCCAATGTTATGTCTTTATGTAGTCAGATACATTTGTTTGGCTGTAAGAGTAACTCACTATAGTCATCACATTGAGATGGATATTTGTGACAGACGAGACAGCAGCATAGACGGGAATCAATGACTGACTAAAGTTTACAAGTGCTATTTAAATAAAGAAATCCCAGTACTGCAGATTGGGAGTCCCTTTAGGAGTTTTTATTACATTATTTGAGGAATAAGGCCTGTCCTTCACAGTTATTTATCAACCAACCATAGTTTGTGCCTATAAGCCAGTCACTCCAATTCAATCACTGTCTTTTGCTCACTCTGTATACCATGTTATGACGACTGCCTTTGGTGCAGGGACTTTGTTGTTTCAATAGTTTGGTATTGTTCTTTTTCTTGCCAACTTCTTTCCCTCTCGAGACTCCATTATACATGTCTATAGTGCACCTTGGGGTGTGAGCCCCAACTTTGAGTCAACTTTGTGTCGATATGCTGTGCACGTTCTGTTGTTAAAGTGATCTCTTATGGTGAGCACTGGAAAAAAATTCCTAGTCTAATACATATGTGGATTCCTGGAAGGGAAGTACCACCTTTTCATTTCTTATACTGCGTAGCATTAGTATATATAACAGTCGTACGTGCGGAATCAACTGGAGCATGGAACATGCAGTGGCCGTATTCGTTTGCATTCAGCTCAAAAGTCATCCACATAATGAATGTGCCAATCATCTGTATGTGTTGTTGCTCAAGCTTTATGAAATGAATTGCACTCGTTGTTGTACACAAGACATGAAGGCTTGCTCTTTGTATTCCTTTTTCAATTGGGCAAGAAAACGGGTCGTGAAGAACGTTCCATTGTTGTAATAGCCTTCATTCATAATGGATTCTATCATTCATGCACTAGTTGGTTACAAATTGATTTTTCAGTTGGATCTATTATTTGTCTTGTGGCTTGCTTTGAAATAAAATATTGACTTTTCCTCGTCCACTACTAACTACATCCTGTTGGCGAGTAAATAGTTGAAACGGCTGCAGTTTACGAGCTCATATTTCCCTAATACTCATAAGGTCAGCTCCTCAGATCTCTTAATATTGTCTGTGTGTGCCAGTCAGTCAGGGTATAACATCATTTAGTCCACCAATAGAGATTAAATGGTGCATTTTTGTGGGCGTGTGTTAGTTTCCTCCATTTGAAGAAATAGTGTTCGCCTAAAGTAACCTATGGAATGATTGCCAGTAAGGATTAATTTTGAAACCGTTGGTTGGCTCGCCTGATGAACACGTACAGGGAAAATGAACTCGATCTGATTTCTATGTGCAGTATGTGCATTCCCCAGGGTTCTACTAAAGTGGAAAGTTGAGATACACTGAAACCGCATTGTATCAACATTATGGTGTCTAAATTGAAAATTCAGTGTTGTCTGCCTGAAATGGAGCAAACTAGTTTTAAAACAGGATCGAAATATACAATTTAGTTAATTGCATGGGTAGTTGCCAAATATGTCGTATGTGTATCTAAACTTTTACACTACGGCATTTGATTTGAGATTGCACATGCAGAATCTAGATTTAAGAATGAAAAATAATCATAACACCTATGTTATTTGCAAGCTGTCACAAGTTTGCGCAAACAAAATGCTTTCACGTAGACTTACAAGATTCGAAAAAGCCGTGTCTGGATGAATACTATGCAACCGACTTTTATTATTTTCCCTACCTATGGTATAGCTACTTATAGAACAATTGTACCATGAGCATGACTATCCCATTTTATGTAATGTCTCAGCTCATGCATTTCATTATTTGAATAACATGAATCCAGAGTGTAGTCTTTCTTGTGTTATCTGGTGTGAAAAAGGCGAGGGACGGAAATACACTAGAGGATCAAAGTAATAACTCCATTTGAGTCCTTTCTTAAGAGCGTAACTATTATTTATGGCTGTAGACCTCGACTACTGTTGTGCTAGGAAGACACAATCTGATGAATGCCACCCACATCTTGTTCACGAGCAACTCCTTTGCTTTGGTTCCAACAACCTAGCAGACACTGTGTTGTGTATACACTTAGTTAGGTGGTTAGTTAGTTAGTTATAGTATGCAGTCTTGACTGCCTGTATGTACTTATTTTATTTCCCACACTCCTTTTTCATCCAGAATGAAAATGGACATTACAAAGGAAAAACAGCAAGATGTCGTCCGGAGTAAATGAAAGGTGTTACACTCTAAATTGCTTCTGTTTCCATCTAAAAGGTTTCTCAAAGTAAAGGCAACTATATATTAAGATATCCACGTTATTGGCAGCAAAGATTTTATTTGCCATATCAGTTTTCCATACTATTTTATTTTCTCTCCCAATGACACCTTGTTTGTCGCTTGTTGAACTGAAACTTAGCAAAATAGCTCATTTACAACTCAAAATGCTCCTAAAATATTCTATAAAATATTGCCCTTTACAAATTTTCAATTTCGCCATTTAACCCCGTAAGGATAAAGCATTGCAAGTCAGGTAGACGTTACACATTTTCAATAAGCTACTATAGGAGTAATGTATATGGAATGGATGGATGAATCGATGAATAAGCATTTCATTAGGAATTTCGAATTGTTGAATTTTTGTGAATTCTATATAAAAAATTTTATGGAAGGCTCTGGCTCTCACTCATTTGGTTTGACAGTGTAACGAAACAAAATGTAGGCAAAGACTCACGATGGAAACGAAAGCATCTGAACAGATTCATAGGATCTCGATCCGATTATTTTATTGCTCATAGTGCTGAAAATTATTGTGTCTTCATTTGAATTTATAGCTAAATTTATGAAAACATTGTATTTCCACGGCTGAGGTGAAATAAATATGATTTCAACATTTGTTTAGAGTGGAAAGAATGTAGGACTAGTGGTATTCTATTTGTATACTTTAATGGATCAGAGCGTGTGCATTATGGAGGACTTTTACAGCTCCAGTCCCATGAAATTTGGTGCACACAATGGAAATGGATGGGGGTTTGGTTGGACTCCAATAAGACCTTACAATTTCATACCTCACTACGTTGGTGATAACACATCATTGTGTGTGCCGTATTACCCAAGCATTACTGTATTTTATTGTCCATTACCATGTGTTGTGTATGGGATGATGCCATGCATGCGGCGGACTCTATACTTTCAACAAGGGACCCCAAAAATTTCCCGTATCTCTGTTCTCTCCGTGTTCTGGGGTTGTGCACAGTCTTTTTATGATTAGATTACTACAGAGTGAATGTGAGAGAGAAAGGACTCATTTGAAGAGAACGCCAAATGATAAAGGATGAGCCAACGCGTGCGTCTCCTCATTGGCTGTTATATCATTACAATGAAGATTTCTCTAGATGCCATTTTTATGTGTGTCTCTCTCTCTCTGTATTCCATTGTCCTTGTCTTGTACACAGTTAGTTAGTTAGTGAGTCTCCCCAAAGTGTCATAGTCGGATTGTAGAGCCATTGCTAGATTCCTGTTTCTAATGGAAAAACTTGGCAAAACTACCATCATATTAAGTAACTAACAAACTACATGCTTACGACTAATGAATGTTACATGTGAACAAAGTGGAATCAATAATTGACATTGTATTTAATTTGCTCATGTATTTAGAAGTAAGTTAGTAAGTATAGACTATCCGGAAAAAGGAGGTAAATTTTTCCTGTCCTGTGTGTGATAAATTTGTGTAGTAGGATAGGATAAAATTTACCTCCTTTTTGCGGACAAGGTATAAGTAGGTTACCAACCAAGAAGGACTATACTGTATTCTAGGTTAGTTGAACACAATTTATTTTTTATACCGTCAAGGCATACTTGAGTATGCCAAAATGCGATTGCTAGTTATATTGCTACTTTTGCCAAAAGTTGCAAAATCAACGATGATAAAGTGTAAAGCAAACACAATTTCCTTTCATTTCAAAGAGTCAGTAGTAGTATGTGATGTATGCATTCTATACATATTCATGCCTTGTCTTTATCTACTCTCGCTTCCTTTTATTTTCTTTGTGACGGAAATGAAATAAATGGCTTCTTTCCACATCTGTTGCCTTGAACTTCTCCGATTGCCTTTTCTCTGACTCTGGGTTACGAGTGTTGATGGAAGCATGAATACCTAAGATGGAACATTTCCCTACTTTGTCAGCATACGAGACCCAGTCTATCAATGACAGTAAGATCCACTGTTTTCCAACAGTTTGGCAAGAAAAATTACGCCACGTTTTCACTTTACTCAGGAATGAGGGATATTTTAATGACTATTATTTGAGTTCATGTATATTTGCATGAAAAATTTGGCCTGTCTAAATTTGCCATTTATTAAAAAGCGTATTTAGCAAACTCAACCACTCACTGGATGAGTTTTTGTTCTCAATGGATTGTTGTATGGAAACAATAGGAATTTGCCAGAATTTATTCATATGATTAATACTATGGCCAAGTTACTTGATGCAGAAATATGCATGCAAATGATTGAATTTTCTGAAACAAGTCAAAAAGTAAAAGACAGAGAGATTTGATAAATCACAACTCGTTAAGCCGAGACGTACGGATTTTTAGAGATTTTAGCTTCATATGAATCATTCATCATTACTGTTCCTAGATTGCTTTCCAGCTGCGCTTTCACAAGCATTAGCAAAAAATGAGTCCTCCAAATAGGATCGTGGGAAACTGGAACATTACTGACTCTTAGATATTAAAGTTACTTTGAGTTGGTCTCAGAATCAGCTCAAAGTTATGAATCAAGCGATATCAATTTGATTGCATGGAAGTGACACAAAAATATCAAATCTTACTCCACCTTATGCAGCATTTACTGCCGTCAATGTCTAATGTTTTATACAACTAACCCCACCTACACTTAACCATTCAATAGTTCCGTGATCGAACTGAAGGGAATTTTATAAACTTTATTGGTTCCAAAAAAAGATGTAGAAAGGATCCAGGGACTTATAGTTCAAATAGTGAGCAATTTAGACTGCCATTAAAAACGCAAAGGGTTTCAAGTTCTTCTATTTTTTTCTTTTCATGGCTACAGAAGAAATGATAAGTGAAATAATGTTTAAACTAACTATCTTACATAAACCTATCTTCTACAAAACTCGTGTCTCCTACCATTCCACGGCTCATTGTTTTTCGTGCAGGCAAAAGTTAGTTTAATCCTATGCAAAATAAACACCGGATAGCTTATATATTTGACAACAGTAAAACTCTATTCCAGATAAGCTCACCCAAATTTGGGACTTTTCTTGCTGTTAAAACTAAAGCACTCGTCTTAGGCTAATTCCATATTCTCTACCTGGATTGCAGAGTAGTAGTACCTACATACTTTTAAACCATGAATTGAGTCAAAACATTAGCTGTTAATGCCCACAGCCCCCACTGCTGAAAGCAGTCGAAAAAAAAGAGCAGAGCCTCTCAAATGGGGTCAGAAATTACCCGTGAAATTTAATGCAACCTAGGGCTCAGGTATTAAGCTAATCTGTAAGGTAGATGCGGTTCATCGATAACAAGACAAGTTTGCATAATCCCTAACAATTACCTGGCTAGAACATACTTGCTACCGTGTAAGAATTCACGTATGGATAAGTGTCTAGGGAGACCTTCTCCCCAACCTCTGCATTCCATATTATGTGTACACGAACTATCTAATGTGCTCCTCTAAAGAGAAAGTACGGGATGGAGGCTGCATGATACATACATACTGACTGACTGTGTGTTTGAGGAAAATCATTCGATTGAAAATGGCTAGGATGAACAACGGTGGATGCAAAGTCGTTAATGCCCAAAAACGTATAAAATATGACACAAAAAAAGAGTTGAATTTGGCGTACAAGGGATTATGGAGTAAATTAAAACAACTGGTGTTATTAGTCAGTGTACATTTTTTACCCTAAAACATTACAAGGCTGTTTATCACTCCCAAAAATAGCAATTAAAACTCAAACTGTCAGAATGACTTGAAAATATAAAATGATCATCAGAAGCAACAAAAACAATGCATTATGGATCACTAAACAGTAAATAAGCGGACCTTAGTTTTTAATAATAGTCATGCCTTGTGAAAAAGTGCCAAAAAGTAGTCCACAGGGGAAATCAGTTTTCGAAAAAACTTGTAAATATTATGAAAATCAGCCATTAGTAAAATGATCAAAGGACAGTTACACAAGAAATAATCAGCCTAGTTTACATCTTGTGAGCATAGGGAAATATTCCTTTTAGGAAGCATATTAACACATGTGCTTCTTGTTTCGTACAAGGGATCAAGAAAAACTGGATGGAATCTAAACGAACAGAGGGAACAAGCCGAGTGCTTTTGTAGTACACCAACACTACATTGTACAAGCTAAAGATGTATACGTACGAGCTGACTAATTTGCAAACTATAGTAAACAGTTACTATTTACTCTCAAGAAAAAGAGTGTAGCCCATACACGAAAGAAGTTGTAAAGTGCAGCACAGTGAAATAGATGAATACGTTTTTGGTGCTCATTATATTTATCACACTTACCTAGTCTAGTTTTCCACTCCTTCCTGAAGCATGGAATGAGCCATTTCCATCTGTTGACTGTGTAGTTACTTTATAGTTGGCCCTCTGTAGGGTCGGATGGGTGGAGCCCCATCTTTATGCATGCATTTGGGTCACGTCTTTTATAGCATGTACGAGTAACTGACTTGTTTGCTAACCTTGTTTCTTATTATTTTTCAATATACTTTTCAAATGGTTGTAAAGCCTACACTTTTTGCTCACAAAGTATGCGTGAATAATTTAAAGAAATGGGTTCTTGTGTTGGAGTAAAATGCTGGCAGCAAATTTTCACTTGAGCAATGCATACTTACATTACATGTAAGAAACCAAGGGTTCAGTCCGGGTTTCCCATTTCGCTTCAATAATATTTTTCAGCCTTTATGGAATAAGGAAGGCAATAGAGTTTAGATATGATGTTTTGAAGCCTTTGGGTGTGTCTGGTTACAGGTTTTAATGCATCCTGATAGCTATATGTCCGAGTTTTAACAGTGTGGTTTTGGGTTACGCTGTCATTCCAAATCGACCCGGATTGGTGTCCCAATTCTGTGGGCTTTTTTTAAAGAATTAAATTTTGCAGCATGTTTTTGTGAAATATTCCATAACTTTGTGCTAACAGAATGATGCCTCTTTTGGAGAGGAATATAAAACTGAGTTAGTTAGTTGGACAACTTATTTTATACAGAGTGCGATTTCATGTATCACTAAAGCCCCTACAATAACTTTTGACTAAACAAATACTGGTGTATCAATTACAGGATTGTGGTGCAACGTAATTTGAGCGCTCTCTCAAATACATTATTATGGTTACGTCAACAAGCCGAAAGAAAAAAGGGCGAGACAACGTCTCATTAAAAATGTGTCTAAACTTTCACCAACTTGCACTGGGACTAACTATTTGCAGCTGACTTGCAATGTAACTAATGCAGTGTTTTGTTTTTGAAATTTGCAGAAGAAGATCATGATCCTGATATGTTTGCTGATCCTTGGTATAATCCTGGTTTCCACCGTAGCAGGTTACTTTGGTTTTTAACAAAAAACCAGTTCACCTTGTCTTGCCGTTTTTATGATTATCTTCTTAGAGAAACATTCAACAGCTCTGTCATGATGAAGAATTACTTTTCCTATCAGTGTCCTACACAATTTGTTTTGCTCTCTGCATTCTGACATCAGTGCTAGACTATTATGATTTTGATATTTACATGCGGGTTGACAGAGAACCTGTTCTGCGCTATACTCTCGTTACCAATGGTCACATACATCTTAAATAATAGTCTCCAGGCTTACAGGAAAAGAAATCAAAGAAATAGTGATACCACGTTGAATGAATAATAACTCTACCAACTATAAACTAAAACTTACTACAGTATAAAATATAGTACATTAGATAAATGCTAACTACTGATCAAATTAGTTGACTAGCTGTATAGTTAGTCTGTTTAGCGATAGGCTCATAGTCTAGTACTTCTAGGTAGACACTAGAGGTAAAATCTTAAGTAAGCTACTTAGACTTGAGTCTTCAATATTATTATTAATATTATTATTATATGTGGACTCAGACTTACATGAGAAGAGTTTGCTAGCGGTAACAAACGAATGCTATATTACTAAACTAAAACTAACTACAAGTAACTAAAAGGAAGCCCCACCAGTCACTGCCTAGCCTACACGAAAACGGTGTTGGGATTACCTTCTGACTTCCATTCACTGTTTAGTCATTATTATGATTACTATTATTATAATTGTACTACTTACCGTATACCATAGCATTATTACGGTAATCATATTTAATAATACAATGCTGTACATAGATAAACATAGGCCAATAAATCTATATATTATTTGTCAAGTGAATCATAAGTGTGTACGGCTATAGTTGGTATTTAGTTAGCTAGCCATAGCTAGTTAGTTAGAGCGCTAGGTGAATAGCTTTCTATTGAGGTTAGATAGTGTTGACGTAAAAAATATTGCCCATCTCTATCTGTGTTAGCAAAATGAAGCAGTTCATTTCATTACATTATGTAATCATGTTCATAAATATATGATACTGAGAGGTATTACTATCATTATTATTATCATCATCATCATTCTTAAAATTAAAAATGATCAATTCCAGTATTTTACTCTACTATAGCTAATGTATAGCAACGCTTTCTCCGCAATCCTAACTCTCTTGAGTTGCGCATTATGAACATTCCGTTTCTCAGCGTAATATTTAACACACATGGCTGGTAGCTTTATTTTTTAAACTTTTTGCATAATTGTGCAATACAAAGACGCTAGTTCATAGGTCTGATAATATCATGAGCCATTTTTGTTGTCCTTCAGGAACAGATAAATTCATGAGGTTCATGATTCAAAATAAACTCTGAGGGTTCTTACAAATAATTCATCTTTAGTAGACCATGTAAATGTACTATATGCAAGAATATCATCATCAAGTACATGTAAATACATATATTTGCGATATACAGCAGTCAATAAGCAATCAGCATTCCTGTGTTGTGAGATTTTAGGCATTTTCATACATGCAGTGAATGCATCATGTGGTAATTTTGTAAACCAAAAGTTTCCCACCTGTGGACATCTTCTCGTACTAAATCAGTATTTATGAGTTCAAGTCCTTTTCCATTCTTTTCTTGGGGATGCATTGGCTAATTAATCTTATTAAAATTCAAAATCTGCAAACCTAATGGGACTAAAGACCCAACAGTCCAAAATTTTGACAAACATTCACTTTTACTTCCTTAGCTTGTTTTTTTGTCTGTGCATTGTATTATGAAAATATGTCTGGCATGGGTTCAAATCAGACCTTAAACTGTGCTTTCAAAATCAAATTGTAGCACATTTTGTAATATTTCTTTAATTACTACTGGAAATCAGTCAGCTATTTACGAGTAAGATTTATTCAACAAACTGAATACAAGATTGCAATACTCCAAACCTTTAGCTTCTTGTTGGCCTGTATGAGTGTATTTAAATTTTTTCATAGAGCACAATGAACCGTGCCTTTGTAAAAACAGAGCGTTTGAGATTGGACGATTGTTGATAAAACTCAACTAGTAGACCGATTTTGTACAGCAAATTGTGTAGCACAGTCCAATGATCAATGTCATTTAGAGGATCATGAATTACGGACGAGCATCGTTTTTAACTCACCCTAGGCATTGTAGATCAATAAAAGAAAGCATTGGGAAGCCATACAAGGACACTACAGGGAAGTCTCCTGACAATGACTAGATTACGGGAACTTTAGATGATGTAGCGATGAAAATAATAGAGCACTTGAGGCAATTAATTACCATACAGTAGTAGTGCTTATGATGTGTACATTGGAATCCAAACCCACATAACTGGCATGAAAGTCACTCTCTCACTCACTGACTACCTATTTTGTGAACGTGTAAGCAAGCAGAGATGTAGTAAAACACTTGAGCAAACAAAGCTGGGAAAATTATTTCAGCAATTCTTTTTTGTCGTTAAATCAGAGAAACTTGCCATACAAATCAAATCGTCAAGAGTTTTTCCCCATTCGTGCTCACACTCGTTCTCATAGTTAGAAACTAATGGATACAGTGGGAGGGAAACTAATACAAAGCAAGACCAGACGGTCTTTCCCGTCTTTCCTTTTTATCTAGTATTTCATCCTTAATGTGTTTTTAATGCTACCTATGTGAAAACCTGTAAGCCTCAAGTTTTATTAAAAAGGAAACTTTTGCTTGTTCACCACCATTATAAATGAATCCACCTTGTGCAGAATATTATTCTCCACTGTATACTGTGAGTAAACAGATTCGAGTAGCCTTTGAAACTGGGGAGCCCACATGGGATTCCCTTTTTCCCATTCAATCCCAACTTGGTGCACACACATTCAAGCAAGTAAGTAAGCAAGGAACTAACTAACCAGCTTTTTCAGTCCCACAGTAGTATACTACGACACAACATGTGTCAAGTGTTATCTACCTTTGCAGTCTACGGTATTTGAATGTAAGGATACAGTTAATTACATGACATACTAGACTGTGGTGAGCCAAAGCCCTTTTTTTGTGTGTTTGTGTGTGTGTGTGTGACTATGTTTTTTCGTTGTCCACTCACTCGCTAACTAACTAACTAGCTAACTACTATTACCAACTGACTAACTAGCAGTGCAATTCAGGGAGAAAGAGAGCGAGTGAGTGAGCAAGAGAAAGAGGAGCGGAAAAGCTTTCCCTTTTTTAGCACGAGGTGCCAAGGTTAGTGCAAATGAAATGAGAGTGGAACATTGACAAAAATAGACCACATCTTCTGGATGTTGGCCCAGCCTATTTCCATTACCACACCAGGGAATAGTAGATGGCTATACTTGAACCCGATGCTCGTGTAAAAGCAGCTTTCCCTACACATGCACTCACAAGAGGCTTTGGGCACAACACACAGATAGAGTGGGGAAAAAGGGACGACGAAAAAGTAAGATCTTTGTGTGAAAGTAGGCTAAATGCTTCGTCTTACTGCCACTATGTTCCAAAAAGAGCTAACATCCTACTACTTATACTTACTCCTGGTCTCTACTACTCCTAGACCCCATAATGTACGTACAGACTATATGCATGCTTACAGTTCGTTGGCACAACTCTGTGAAGGCACCAATGGGTGTACTCACTAACTCACTGCATAAACTACGAGTAGTAGTATAGTGACTAGTGAGCAGGAAGACTGTTTTTTCTGCCGAGCTGGTTAAAGCTACTTAAGACTGGAATGAGCAGCAAGCAGCTACATGAAACTTTCAGGCTTGCTCTACACCATGGAATTTCTTGGTCTTCCTTTTCTCTCACAGTCAGTCAGACTGAGTGCAGGGAAAAAGCAGCGGCACTGTCTCTCTCCCAGTCTCTCTCTGTTCATGTTTGTATGCTGTGTCTGCAAGCTCACTCCAGTATGTAGTCTAGTCGTAGTGGTATACCTAATGCTAGCTAACTATAAACTAGTTCTTACTACTAACTATGTACTATGTGGTACGTACGTACGGAAGGGAGAGCCAAAGCTTGTGTACGAACAATACTGTTGTGTGTAGAACAGGAATGGGAAATGGGAGCCACCAGCTCACAGTACTATACTATATACAGTGCTTTTGGTTAGTTAGTATATACAGTTCAATTCACGTCCAGTCCCAATCGATTTTCCAAGATAATGCCACTTTCACTTCACATGGGCACACTACAGGTAGTAGTACAGTGCTACTAAAGCAAGGAGCGATTCGTGTACAGGGCCAGTAGTGAAACCAGTAGTATTATGCTCATATATATATATAGATTTCCTTCCATCAGCTCCTCGTGTATTTTCTAAATTGTTGAGCTCTACACATGTGTTTACGATCTATTAAAACTATGTTTCCCCATATACTGTCTACACTTGTGTGCTACTCCTTTTTTCACCTCCCAACTGAGCTTTTCACTTTTTCATCATCTTTGGCTAGAAGCTTTCTTATGGTATCTTTGGTCCGTAAGTTCTTTTTGTAGGTGGGTTTGGAGTCACATGGTTATATGAGGACACCACAAACACACATATATTCGATGAGTATACATGGCTGATAAATAATATCCTCTGTTGTGCCAATCTACAGGAATGGGTTTATCAATACAGTCTTGACGAGTTGGCTCGTCTCATTTTATTTCATGTGTGTAGTTAGAATTGGCATAGAATTCATGGGCTTTGAATTTTGATCCTGAATGGGTTCCAAGGATGGGTGATTAAATAATGGGATACACAGGCTGTCAAGGGCGCTATTCAATTTGTTGCGAAAATCGTTGTCCACGCTCTGATTGCATTTATTTAACTGCCATGAATGATGCATACATGCTAATTAGTTGGCCAGTATAATGCATCACACAGTAGAAAATAACGTTTGTGAGTAGATGAGTATAACTGGAGAGCTAACTAATGATGTGTTCGTGTTTATAATAGTAAATGTGAAATTACTGAACATTACTGCAGTGACGGGAAATCATGTAGAATATTTAACTATGTATGGGTATGAAGTTGTTGTAGTGAGTCAACCTAAGCAGTCATCTAATATGTGAAAACTAAATGATAAAAAATAACTGACTATGGTGTGTTTCTGAGGCCCAAAAATGTAGGAGCGACCGTCTCGGAGTGCCAGTTTACGGTGCTGAACATGAAGCATATTAGAGTTGTCTTTGGGAAAGCATTGCTGTCGGAGCTCACCAGTCTTTTATGGTTAGTCATTGTGTTTGCCAGTGCGTGAGGAATATGTAGGTTAGAGAGAACTCTACTCCATCATTAGAGTTCTCTTGCACATATTAAAAAGGGCTCCATTGGCGTACACATTTGAATGTGACACAAACACATACACACATGCAAATATAACATACACATTGTGAGTGAGCACGCATGCATGGAAATACATTTTCTTCTCACGCAATTTCCATATATGAGCCCTGAAAACGTATCCATCAAGCATATGTGAGCAAAAAATTAAAGGTAGAATGCCGTGCGCAAAAAGCTAAATATGCTTCCACTTTCAAAGCCGTCATAATTTATTAGAGAAATGAGAACTAGTAAATTTTCTATCATGTCACTGTAGCTGTTATAGTTTTATCTCCACCAATCACTTTTTCTATCCTCTCTTTCATACTATGTAGCAATTATTTCAACTCACTCTCATTTCCGGTTGCTAAAAAATTACAAGCTACATATATAATAATATTCAGTGGCTGCAAAATGTGAGGTGAACAGTTAACGTGAGTCGTGAATGGTAGTTACCCATGGAACTTTTCAACAGTACGAATTGTGCAGCGTATATATAAAGAACCCATAACAAATATGCAACGAATGCTCACAAGTGTGTTTTCTTGTTTTCATTTAAACTTTCCCTTCATGAAGAATTGTGCAATTCCAATTTATTTTCTATCTTCTCATGCATAGCAAAGGATTATTAAGATGTTTTTAGTTGTTGCCATCAGGGAAAATGTGATGACTTTGTCTCCTTGTGTCTCCATTGTGCGTTTCGTTCTAGCTTCAAATGTATGTAATATTCCAATGTTTAGCTTTCTTATACATTGTAATGATAATAACTGAAGCTTTCTACTGTGAGCATATTTTTGCTTCTGTGTGTAGGTATACACTCTTGTGTGTATATATTGTATTGCATATGTTTGTTGTGCTTATTGCGGAATCTTTAGCTTCACTTTTACTCAAATGTTATTCACTCATGGCTACTGCTGCTATGTAGTTCGTAGTAAGTAGTTTTTCATACCTGTGTGTATTTCTCATACTCTATATAGTCAATAGTCCGTCAGTCAGTCACTCGAGCAATATATTCACCGAGAGGAAATTGCAAAGCTGCAACTTTCTTTTCATAAATTCACACATTATAATAAGCTATAGTGATGTTACGTAGGTGATAGGAGACGAGGAAAAAACCAGCACAATATTTATGTAATGATAATACCAAAGTAACTTTTAACAAAAATCTGACTTGTAAATCGTTATAATACACTGTTACTGCATACATGAAGAGGGTGATAGTTTTACATATGTACAAGAGAGTCCAGGCTAGATAACTTACTTACATTTACTAACTAACTACACATTGCATACCAAAAGCAGATTTCTCTTTATAGTTGTAGCCGTTGTACGAATAACTTCTTTAATACATGATTGCTTGTCAGGCTGCGCGTGCTTTGAAAGCAAAGGAATTTTGAGATGAAATTCTAGAGTACTCTTATCAGCGTTATATATGAAATTGGATTAAAGCGTACATGTTATATATCATAGTTAAGTTGTTATGAACTTGTAAATTCTTTGTTGTGTGTCTTTGTAGTGTGTGGGTGTGTGTTCTGTCTGTACGTCTGGGATACATGTACTAACTAAACTATAAGCTACTATAGCTACTTTACAACAAATATAAGTCACTACTACAAGCAACGCATGTAACGGTGCAACAGTCAATCAATCAGTCTTGATATAAAGCAATAATAGTGAAAAGTGAATGAGTGTAAGTTGTATGTGCTAGGGTAACTTATTGGATGGGGAAGCTGAGTAGTTGTCGGAAAGAAAGTGTGGTCAAATGTGAAGATGTTGTTTTCGTGAGCATAAATGAAAGTTGAATGAGTCCATGATGAATATTTTATAAGGGATGCTGGTGTGCTATACTGTTCAATGCTGGGGCAAGTAGCCCAGGCAGCAGTCGTCAGTCTGCGTTATTCATTCATTTTCTTTAAATTGTAGCTGTCAGTCAAACTCACAGTCAGATGCATACTAGAGTGTACTTATACTTATTGCTGAATTGATGATAAGTTCATTTGATAGTAAGTGTTCCATATACTGCAGGTACTTTTGTTGTGACGGACGAGAAAGCTGCACTTGAATTACAATTGTTTTGAGTGATTTTCATAGCCTTTACATTACACTCTGTCTGGAATGTACTATTTATGTAGACGGTTAAAAGTTGTCTGGCAAATGATTTGTAATCCAAATGGGGCAGGTAGTCTGTAGCTTTGTAATAATGGGAATAAAAGGAACATGTACTCGAGACAATGTGAACTTGTGTAATGTTCCAGAAAACATTCTTTCGGAGAAGAGAGCATATATTTATGAAGCAAAACAAGTGTAAGGGGGAGAAACCACTAGGTTTTACCATTTGTAGCTCTATAGTATGACTCTCATATGGACGTACAAGTTGTTTTAAAAATATCTGTGTAAACTCTTCTCACTTGTGACGACTGTTGCGAGCAAAAAATACTTACTCTTTATGAATACTAAATGTTAATAATAATGGTATCCTACTCTATAAAAATACATTACAATGCTACTACTATTACTTAATATTTACTGGCCGTGGTGTATTTAATGATTGCCTATCTAACCTATATATATATATATTATAAATACTATACTTAAACTAATACCTTAGAAGACTCGAAACAGAGGGAGAGAAAACCATGTAAACTCCAAATTGTTTCCGTTATCATCCAGCATAAGTATACATATACGCAAATATATATATTGCTATACTTAATCATGGTGAATAATGCATTAGTGATAGTTTGTGTAGTCAATCTTCATTCTGTCAGTCAATCATTGAATCAATCGGTGAATTATCTGCTTTCAAGAGGACAATTAAACTACTCATTGTTATCGTTTATCTCGTTTAATAAAGAACAGTACCTCTCGACGTCGTGCAAAAAACACGTTTTCTTGTATCCTATCGTCTTCTTGCTTTTTTTCAACTCCATTTTCCGTAGGCTTCATATATGTGTGTGTGTCTCTCATACTATATGTCAACATTCATACCCTCCCAAGGAGCAAAAAGCATACAAACTTTCTCTCTTCTTGACTTTCAAAACTTTCATAATATTTGCACCGAACCAAGAGTTGATGGCAGCGGTTACTTGTGTACAGTCACCACCAACTCCCCTCTCATCAATTTAACAGAGACAAATTGCTCGGGTGTCACGTACAAAGTGGAACAAAAGAAAACGAACTAAGGCAAAGTTTAATAAGGATTTACTACTGCATCACTCACTTGCTCACTCTTTCTCCACAATTGTACATGGGCAAATGCATACCTTATAATACACCGAGCTCAAATGGCCAACGTACCTATGTTGTCCAACTGTCGCCATCTTTCTTTTCTCCTTTCACTACACTACGGATACCCAAACCAAACCATACAGACAAAACAAATGTTCTTAATCCAGAAGTTTCATAGCTTGTAACCCACGTATGAATAAAATATCCACTCATAGTTAGACAAGACGATTCTTACAGTAACAGAAACCATTTGTTATGTTTAATTATCATGGCTACTATATGCATTACAAATATAATAATATGTTTCCAAAACACAATATAGGGTTATTAAAAAAACGGTGTTAAGTCTAAGGGGTTGAAAAGCGAGTTTAAATCCCCAGATCGGTGAAAAAAGTAATATTGTATACTTGGTTGGTTGGTAGGTAAGGTACATAGCAAAAAATATAGTAGTAGTTTTAGAGCGTAAATTTTTGTACAACTTGTTTGCATTTCAAGTCGGCTCTTTTTCCAGCTATTCATTCCACTGGAGACTGTTTTCTTCAAAATGACTGTCTTTATGTATTCTTTGGTAATGATTCTGTCTGCTTTGGTTGTCTACTTGAGTAAAAAATGATGGAATTCTTTCCTCCCTGGAGCGCAACAGAAAGAAAAATCATTTATCCATGTGTGCAAGAAAGTGTGAAGACCAGAGTTATGGTTTTTTTGTAGTTTCTCTCACCGACTGGGCGTTTGTACATAGGCGCTGATCTATTTTTCAGATTTACGAAAATACTCAGAAAAGAACGGAGACTACATTGTCATGGATTGTAAAACCAGTCAAGACTAAGACTGAGTAAGATCCAACTGTATGGTGATTACGTTTCCTTGTACAAATATTAAAAGACATATTTAAAAAAAATACAACCCATATATATAAATGCCCGTTTTTAATATTTTTCAATATCTGAGCACTGTTCGACGAATCCGCTCAAACCCAGGCATTTTTGTTTGCCAATCGAGTAAATAGGGAGTCAATTGGAATGCTTGGTTCGTTGCATTTTTTTCCACTCATGTCTTTTTTGTATGTATACGAGAGCAACTTTTCTGCGAAATAAAAATAAACACACATTTAGTTATTCTGCCACGTGGTGTAGAGCCTTATAGTAGCTCTGGACAACTTGGACGTGTATAATGGTTTTTGACTTCGACATCACAAGAAGGAATGTCTATGACGGTAGGAATTTCCATCACTGTAATGTACGTACAGATTGATAGGTAGAGATGGATGGAACGCATGTTTGAACCATATGTGAGCTAGTTAGGTGAGAAAAGACAAGAACTCGAGTCCAATATTAGTCAACAACACCGTTGTGTCCCAGTACGTACGTGAAAGCAATTTCACCCGTTCAAAGTCAACGGACGACAAGATGACATAATCTTACCAGTCACTCACTCTCACAGTCAGAAAACCGTTTTCATCCAGAGCTTCAAAACTTGAGTACATAGAGAGCTTCTTGCCATCCATTTCTTCAACTCGGAGACTTTAATGTTTGAGAAACGCAAAGTCCATGCGAAGCGTGTCTTTGAAGCGATTTTGGAATCGTCTGCAAGCTGGAGTAGCTCGTCAAGTTTGAAATTACAAAATACGGTAACATCTTAGCGTGTCCGAGATTTAAATGACTGACTACAGATATAAATGTTGTTGAGCAAATTAAAAACCTGATAGTTAGAATTAGATACAAAAGCTGAAGAATTTTTTGTTAGTTTCTTGCAAAGTTCAAAGAGCCTAGTCAGTCAGTATGCAACAAATTGCATACTGTTCATAAGACCAATCCTGCTAGGCCCATGTGCATCAAATACGTGCAGCGCATCGTCGTTGCCAGCTCACATTTCTTTTGTGGACAAGAATTCCCTTTTACACGAACGCTAATGAAGCTAAAGAAAGAGTTATATAGTAAGCTTCTTTTCATGTATAATAATTCTCATTTTTCTTCTCCTGATTCCAAATCGTCTCCGCATAAAGTTTTCATTTTCTTTGCAAGCAATACTCTGTGTTAACAGCAAAAGTAAACATGATCAGGAGCTGAAATGACTGAATTTTTTCTACATAGCGTCGGAGCACGACACAAACATTTGGATTCATCCAAGTCTCGTACTTCATGTACATTTTGATTTCATTTGATGAACATCATCTTGAATATTTACTTAACTACATTATTTTTCTTTCACTTTCCGTTGTAGACATATGTACGATCCAACTATTACTAGCCTAAATGGTTCGTTTTTTACCATGCAATAGTATACATACATGGCAGCCACACCTGTAATGCTTATTTGAGGGCATGCTTGATTGCTGCCAGAACGGGGGTGAGTCAAGCAAATGCGATGATGAATTATGCATGAGTTGAAAAGACAATGTGATGGATTTACCTGGTTACTTTATATACGGTCTACCTGAGCGGATGCCATGTCATTTTTACGGAAGCTTTACTTTCCTTTTGGTTAGATTATTATGGCTGACTACCAGCAGATTTTTTTTTGTCTAGGGAGACCACTATACAACGTAACATTAATTTAAATTAATAATAGCAATAGAATATATTGGTATATAATTCACAGTGATCCCAGCTTTTTAGTGTGGGAAAGCGTTAGCTAGCCGCAGTTAATTCTAGCTACCGGTGTACCCCACAATTATGTCTAAGGTATAAGGATAGGATAATAAGATAAATACAAAAGGAAATGAAAACTTAAATCATCATGTTGAAAAATATAAAATTTGTAAGCCACTGGTACAATCCTTAGTTTTATGAAATGGTCAGGGTAGGCTTCAGGTGCAAAATGAAATCACCAAATACTGCTGCTAAAAAGATAAATCCTAATCAAGTTTTATTCATTTAAGTTTACTATATGTTGCAAAATGAGAGGGTTTTCCACTTCCTTGAAAAGTGTCGATTTTTTTCCTTACCTACGTGTTGAGGAAAGTTTCTGAGGAAGCTTAGTTGCACTGTCTTAGTCTGGACCAATTTGAACACAACATGTTTTTCGCATTGCAGGCTTATATGACATGCCATGCTATAAAAAAGGACTGTGGAGGAAACGCTAGAAAAAAGTTTGCCTCCCTAATTCTTCTGCACGTTGCAAAATACAGCATACACAGACCATTGCTGTCTGTTTGTGTTTCATTGATTGAGTATAGAAGATACACATACAAAATGTGCAATACGCAGTGTGTCTTCTAAAGTCTAGCGAAAATAATTCTTCATATGCACTACAGAACACTGCAGACCCGCTTCCTTTTCATTTTACTCGGGCAACTTGCTCTCAATTTATTGCTTACTTTAACGATCGCAGCTAACTAGACATAAGTAAGTCATAATAAGAGATCCTTCATATCTCAACATTTTGGCGAACTGACTTCATTGGTAGTTATGTTGGGTAGTCTTGGGATTATTTCGTGCCAAATGAGTATTTAATAATTAACCAACTTCCATAATTTTTGGTATTTTATAGGATGATTTATTAAAGTATTCTTCCACAGAATTTCATTTCGGGAAATCTCCTTAGTATTTACACAGGTTGTTTTGAACGGCACACAGTCAATTGCCATGTGGACAAATTAGGAATTGTTGTGGGAACTAAAACGTGTCTATTTTCGGATCAATCGATTTGGTGGAAATGTCGCACCAGGAATCACAGCCTGTGACGCTGGATTTGAGATAGATCGTGTTGGAGTCAGTTTTCTGCCAACAAGGGATAGATGAGAGTCGATACAATTTGTTGCCTTGTCCCTATCATCACATAAAACGTCAAAATCTTTTTCCAGTGCTTCCATGTTGTCTCTGGCTTCAAGTATATCGGCTTCTTCCATTCCTAAACGAAGGGAAAAAGATTTCCAATCTTTGACTTAGAGGTGGTTGAGAATTATAAAAAATGTGGAGACTCTTACCTTCAGATAGAAAATGATGAAGAAATGCTCGTTTGGTGTATAACATATTGAATTTTCGACGAAGGTTGTGGAATGGTTCTCGAACTGCTGTGGAGTTTAACGCCGCCACCACAGATCTGCCAACTGTGGCCATTTCCCCTACTGGACCATTGCAGGCAAGAGCTGGGCAAAGGGAAGTCTGTAATTTGGGAAAGTTGTAGTGATCAGTGTCGTAAAAACATGTCGTTTTGCTCTTTTATTCAGCCATAAAATGAAGAAATTATAGTTCCCAAAACTTTTGTCAATCACCAGTGAAAATTGGCTACCAAAATGATTGAGCTTCTTGGATGGCTCAACATATTTCATTGCAATTATTTATTTACCTTAAAACCAGAAGGTGCCCAGTCTATAAAGCGAAGTCCTCTGGTCCCTCCATTTACGATTTGTAGATTTTGATTAATTTCGTGGGGTGAGAAATGTCCTCGGAACAATAAACTGATGGCGATATATCGATTCTCTATTGTGTTGCATTTGAGCAGTTGATAATGAGGATGGAGTGAGCAGCTCACCAAAGTCGGAACCGACGCTGTGGACAGACCCTGTGAAATTGTGAGTGCAACACGCACGAATGGACCAATTTACTTTTAACTCATCATGGCATGAAATGGGAGCAAGTATTAATCCATCTACGTAGAGGTCAGTAAGATTGACCGGGACCGTAGTTATTGTTGGTTAGTTACCTTGTCAAACGGATAGATTGGAGCACAACTGAGGAGAGGGAAATGTAGTCGTGGAAATGGAACCAAATTGGTTTCAAATTGCTGCATAGAAATGTTGATTGGACCTAGAAATAAATGATTCAGTTCAACTTCTCCTCATTGATTCGCATCATTTGCCGTACAAAGAGAGAGGCGAAAGTGATGGAAACCTCGCTGCTCGTTCCATGTTTTCTCTTTACTGTACTACAGTTGGCAGGTGAGCCAGATGTCGGTTATGAAATATCAAGGCATCTATAGTCATTCAATTTTGATGTGCTCATTCAACCCTAAACGTCTGAGTCAAGTAACTCTAATGAGATTAACTGTAGCCCAGTCAGTTCCAAATTACCAGGAATAACATGTTTTCAACGCAAGTTTCCCAATCGTTTTTAAATGTTGTCATTCAAGTGCATTTATATGTGAACAACAGTCGAGTCGAGGCTCTCTGACTAATTTAACGTTCAAGAATTTGGGTCTACAAAAAGTCAGTTTCGTATTCAAAATGTCCTTTGTCTCAATAAAAGCTAAATATATGTTTCCTTACTGAAACTGCTATAGAAGGAATACAAATTAGAGCGTACATTCGAACCGAAGCGTTGCTGTGAGTCCACTTATGACTTGGGCAAGGAGTCGGTTTATCTGCAGGTAAGTTGGCCACACCACATTGAGACTTCTTCTGCAGATACCGGCCATCGTTTCATTCTCAGATATGAAGCACACACTGCACTCTTCCATGGCGTAATGGACTCCAAAAACGGCATTGTACGGATCCACAGTCTCCAAGGTCTAGTTATGAGTAAGCACAAGTAAATTCTTCAATAATCAGTCTTATGGAAGCCCATTATCTCTTATTTTCAACTTCTACTCGAATCATAGCGAAGCGATACAGGTTTGTGTCCGAAAAAGACACAACTTAACATGGGTACTCTAATGATGCTAAAAAATTCGCTTTCAAGAGGAGCATTTCCTATGGGAAGCTATTAAAGAACTACCAACTCAGTTAACCTTACAAACTAAACATTTTATTCTGTCGTTAATCTTCTCACTAACATTTGGTGATGGATAGATATCCACTGCGAGTCGAGTATCCTTTCGGTAACCATCGCTAATCCACTGTAGTATCAAAGAGCCTAGCCCAGAACCTGTGCCTCCACATATACTGCGAGTGAAGAGAAATCCCTGAAAAAAACGGAAACAAGAGTGAAAGCCAAGTTAGTTGCTGTAGCATTCCAACTGTGGTAAGCTTTTCTCCTGCATGGCTGACTGAGTAGGCTTTACTTTTTTATCTCTACCTGAAACCCGTCGCATGTCTCCAAAATTCGTCGAATGCTTTCCATTGTTTTCTTTGTGAATATAAGGCCATGCTTGTTGTACCCTCGTGCAAAGTTACCACCTGTATCTTCTTCTCCTGAAATCAGCCATTCCGGGTGAAACAGATTTCGATTGTGGCCATTTCGGACTTCGTCTGAATATGTGGATTATGAATTATCAAATTTCCGATTCTATGGTTTTTTGGAATGAGAGATCAAGATCGGAATTCATAGGCAGGCTACCTAACTATGGTATAAATATCACTGTAACACTAGAATACAATATTATTTGAGTCGAATTCGTGTTTCGTGTTCGTATTTTATTGGGATTGGAGCTTAAATTGCTGATCATTTTTTGCGCACTGGCTACAGGTGTGGTGAATGGCCTTATACGGCGGCTGTAATTGTTATTTACTATGTTTTAAATGGTTACCTATGACACAAGGTTCGGTGTCAATAAGGATTGCTCGAGGAAAGCGTTGTCCCATGGAGTTTTCGTGGAAAAAGGCGTGCGCATTTTCAGTGGTATCACGGCTTCCCAATAGGCTGCCATCAGGGGCGACACCATGCTCCGCGCAATACAGTTCCCAACACGACTGGCCGACTTGAATTCCAGCTTGACCAACATGGATAGAAATGATCTCCCTCTGGATTTGGGGAATGAAGAAAATGGAATAGTTTGGAAGGATGTTGAACGAGTTTATAGTTAGAAAATTATGTGTACATTTAAAAAAATGGTATAATTTAATTCTTTTAATCAATGTGGGTCAGGGAATGATAAATACAACTGCGGTTGAAAAAATTATTGTGTTTTACAGATCAATAGCAGTATACTATTTTCTAAAATGTATAAATTACTGGAGTTTTTCGGGAAATGTATTAAAAATTCGGAGGTATTCTAGAAGTTGTCCGGAAAATAAAAAAGACACCCACACCCGCACCCACACCCACACCAAACCGGCAAAACACAGGTAAAGTCAAAACACCCCCACACCCACACCCACACCAAAAACCCAAAAATCTCCAAAATTGAAAGACACATCCCTAACAAAAAATTATTACTTGGAGCTGACGCAAATTTAACTAGCAATTAACGACTAAATTAGTTAATTAACGTATAGCTTTTTTTAATAAAAGAAATATACATGAATTATGACGCTTATAACTTATAAAAGGTGAGAAGAAAATAGAAGGAAGGCGAACGTGCCGCGGTGGGCGCGCAGCGTCCACAATAGCGCGGCATGTGAGACCTGTAATTTTATTAGAACCGAGGACTACGACGCGACAAGGCTCTGCCCGATATGTAGGAGCTCCGCCCACACTTGAGGATAATTTCTAATCTGGCCGAGGGGGGTGTGGGGGGAGTGGGGGAGGCTTTTCGAGCACAGGCCCGAGTGCAGAAGGGAGCTGGGAAGGCCTTGGGTTCGGTAATCGCCGAAGGCGATTTCCG
>Ga0210040_10001655_pt1 | contig 33064 bp, 30 predicted proteins | sample CryGeyCG12114_NA_FD_185462 | JGI IMG/M metagenome (GOLD analysis project Ga0210040, IMG submission 185462) | Groundwater microbial communities from aquifer - Crystal Geyser CG19_WC_8/21/14_NA (SPAdes) (version 2) | ecosystem: Environmental > Aquatic > Deep subsurface > Groundwater | place: USA...
GCGACCTGGTCGGCGACCCGAAGCCGATCACCCACCAGGTGAAGTTCTTCGAGAAGGGCGAGCGCCCGCTGGAGATCGTCACCACCCGGCAGTGGTACATCCGCAACGGCGGCCGGGACGCCGACCTGCGCGCGGCGCTGATCGAGCGGGGCCGGGAGATCCAGTGGGTGCCCGAGCACATGCGGCACCGCTACGAGAACTGGGTCGACGGGCTCAACGGCGACTGGCTGATCAGCCGCCAGCGGTTCTTCGGCGTCCCCTTCCCGGTCTGGTACCGGCTGGACGCCGACGGCGAGCCGGTCTACGACGAGCCGCTGCTGGCCCCGGAGTCGGCGCTGCCGGTCGACCCGTCCTCCGACGTGCCGGAGGGGTTCACCGCCGACCAGCGCGGGGTGCCCGGCGGGTTCATGGCCGACCCCGACGTGATGGACACCTGGGCGACGTCCTCGCTGTCGCCGCAGGTGGCCTCGGGATGGGACACCGACCCGGAGCTGTTCGCGCACGTCTTCCCGATGGACCAGCGGCCGCAGGCGCACGACATCATCCGCACCTGGCTGTTCTCCACCGTCGTCCGGGCGCACTTCGAGCACGGCGCCGTGCCGTGGACGCACGCCACCATCTCCGGGTTCGTGGTAGACCCCGACCGCAAGAAGATGAGCAAGTCCAAGGGCAACGCGACCACGCCGATCGACGTGCTGGAGCGCTACGGCACCGACGCCGTCCGCTGGCGGGCCGCCGGCGCCCGCCCGGGCGCGGACTCCCCGTTCGACGAGGCGCAGATGAAGGTCGGTCGGCGGCTGGCCATGAAGGTGCTCAACGTGGGCCGGTTCGTGCTGGGGCTGGGCGCCTCGGCCGGGCTGTCGACCGAGCAGGTCACCGAGCCGATCGACCGCGGGCTGCTGACCCGGCTGGCCCAGGTCGTCGACGAGGCGACCGCGGCGATGGACGCCTACAACTACACCCGCGCGCTCGAGGTCGCCGAGACGTTCTTCTGGTCCTTCTGCGACGACTACGTGGAGCTGGTGAAGACCCGCGCCTACGCCTCCGACGCCGGGGCCGAGTCCGCCCAGGCGACGCTGGCGCTGGCGCTGTCGGTGCAGCTGCGACTGCTCGCCCCGGTGCTGCCGTTCGTGACCGAGGAGGTCTGGTCGTGGTGGCAGACCGGCTCGGTGCACCGGGCGCTGTGGCCCACCGCCACCGAGCTGCCCGCCGACGGCGACACCGCGGTGCCCGCCGTGGCGGCCGAGACGCTGGCGGCGGTGCGCAAGGCGAAGTCGGAGGCCAAGCAGTCGATGCGGGCCGACGTCGCCACCGCCACGGTGACCGCTCCGGCGGCCCAGGTGGCGCTGGTCGAGGCCGCGCGCCGGGACCTCACGTCGGCCGGGCGGATCGAGACGCTCACCGTGGTCGCCGGTGAGGGTCCGCTGACCGTGGACGTCGTCCTGGCCGAGGTCCCGACCGAGGCCTGACCCCACCGGCACCGCAGGACGCCAGTGGCCCAGGACCTCGTCGGTCCTGGGCCACTGGTGTGCACGGCCCCGTCCTCGCCGACGGGGCCCTGTCTCAGGCGGACTTCTCGCGCGGGGCGCGGGTGGGCTTGCGCGGCACGATCGTCGGGTTCACGTGCTCCAGGACCACGTCCTGGGTGATCACGACGGTGGCGACGTCCTCACGGCTGGGGATGTCGTACATCACCGACTGGAGCACCTCCTCCATGATCGCCCGCAGCCCACGGGCACCGGTGCCCCGCAGGATGGCCTGGTCGGCGATCGCCTCGAGCGCGTCGTCGGTGAACTCCAGCTCCACCCCGTCGAGCTCGAACAGCCGCCGGTACTGGCGCACCAGGGCGTTCTTCGGCTCGGTGAGGATGTTGATCAGCGCCTCGCGGTCCAGCTTCTGCACGGTGGTGATCACCGGCAGCCGGCCGATGAACTCCGGGATCATGCCGAACTTCAGCAGGTCCTCCGGCATGACCTGGGTGATCGCGTTGGCCTTCTCGACCTCGGCCTTGCCGCGCACCTCGGCGCCGAAGCCGATGCCCTGCTTGCCGGTGCGGGCCTCGATGACCTCGTCCAGCCCGGCGAAGGCGCCACCCACGATGAACAGCACGTTCGTGGTGTCGATCTGGATGAACTCCTGGTGCGGGTGCTTGCGCCCGCCCTGCGGCGGCACCGAGGCGGTGGTCCCCTCGAGGATCTTCAGCAGCGCCTGCTGCACGCCCTCACCGGAGACGTCCCGGGTGATCGACGGGTTCTCGCTCTTGCGGGCGATCTTGTCGACCTCGTCGATGTAGATGATCCCGGTCTCGGCGCGCTTCACGTCGTAGTCCGCGGCCTGGATCAGCTTGAGCAGGATGTTCTCGACGTCCTCACCGACGTAGCCGGCCTCGGTCAGCGCCGTGGCGTCGGCGATCGCGAACGGCACGTTCAACATCCGGGCGAGGGTCTGCGCCAGGTGGGTCTTCCCGCACCCGGTGGGGCCCATCAGCAGGATGTTGGACTTGGCGAGCTCGACGCCCTCGTCCCGGCCGCCACGGTCACCGCCGGCCTGGATCCGCTTGTAGTGGTTGTAGACCGCCACCGAGAGCGTGCGCTTGGCCTGCTCCTGCCCGATGACGTACTGCTCGAGGAAGTCGTGGATCTCCTTGGGCTTCGGCAGCTCGTCGAACTTGAGGTCCGAGGACTCCGAGAGCTCCTCCTCGATGATCTCGTTGCAGAGGTCGATGCACTCATCGCAGATGTACACCCCAGGGCCAGCGATGAGCTTCTTGACCTGCTTCTGGCTCTTCCCGCAGAACGAGCACTTGAGCAGGTCGCCGCTCTCACCGATACGTGCCACCTGGCTGACCTCCACCTCGAATGGGACGGCGCTGCAGCAGCCCCTGGTACGTGCGTTGCATCTGCCCTTGTCGACGCCCTGCCAGCTGGCCACTGGCATCCGGCGTCCTTGCGTCCCTGCGGTGCTGACCGGGGAATCGGGCGTTCACCGAACCTACCTGGCCGGTACGACGTTCCCGGGCAGGAACTCACCGGCGCTCGTCCGGCCCGTACCACCCGTCTCCCGCCTCCCCCACGACCCGGTGGAGGCACCCGTCGGACCAGACGGGGAGCCCGGGGATCGACGGTACGGGCCGGAAGCGCGACACGCGCGGTCCCGGCCCGTCGCGCCCCCACCCCGCCCGACGTACGCGGGGTGGGGACGAGGAAACCCTGATCAGGCGGTGAGATCGGGCAGCGCGTTGAGCTTGCGGCTGGTGACCACCTGGTCGACGATCCCGTAGTCCTTGGCCTGCTCGGCCGTGAGGATCTTGTCGCGGTCGATGTCCTTGCGGACCTGCTCCTGGGTCTGGCCGGTGTGCCGGGCCAGGATGTACTCCATCTGGGTGCGCACCCGCTCGATCTCGTTCGCGTGGATCTCCAGGTCGGTCACCTGACCACCGGCCTCACCGGAGGGCTGGTGGATGAGGACCCGGGAGTACGGCAGCGCCAGGCGCTTGCCCTTCGTCCCGGCCGCGAGCAGGACGGCGGCCGCGGAGGCGGCCTGGCCCATGCAGACGGTCTGGATGTCGGGGCGGACGAACATCATCGTGTCGTAGATGGCCGTCAGCGCGGTGAACGAGCCACCGGGCGAGTTGATGTACATGGTGATGTCGCGGTCGGGGTCGTTGGACTCCAACGTGATCAGCTGCGCCATCACGTCGTTGGCCGACGCGTCGTCCACCTGCACCCCGAGGAAGATGATGCGCTCCTCGAAGAGCTTGTTGTAGGGGTTGGACTCCTTCATGCCGTAGCTCGTGCGCTCCACGAAGGAGGGCAGGATGTAGCGGCTGGAGGGCATCTGGAAGTCGTTCATCGTCACTTCTCCGGTCCGTCGGTGACCGGGTTGTCGGTCGAGGTCATCGCGTCCGCGCGGGTCACCACGTGGTCGACGAAGCCGTACTCGAGGGCCTCCTGCGCGGTGAACCAGCGGTCGCGGTCGGAGTCCTTCTCGATCTGCTCGACCGTCTGCCCGGTGAACTGCGACTGCAGCTCGTTGAGCTGGCGCTTGGTGCTGCGGAAGAGCTCCGCCTGGATGGCGATGTCGGAGGCGGTGCCGCCGACGCCGGCCGAGGGCTGGTGCATCAGGATCCGGGTGTGCGGCAGCGAGTAGCGCTTGCCCTTCGTCCCGGCGGTCAGCAGGAACTGGCCCATCGAGGCGGCCAGGCCCATCGCGTAGGTGGCGACGTCGCAGTCGATGAACTGCATCGTGTCGAAGATCGCCATGCCGGCGGTGACCGAGCCGCCGGGCGAGTTGATGTACAGGTGGATGTCGCGCTTGGGGTCCTCTGCGGACAGCAGCAGCATCTGCGCGGCGAGCTGGTTGGCGATGACGTCGTCGACCTGGCTGCCGAGGAAGATGATCCGCTCACGCAGCAGGCGCTCGTAGACCGAGTCGTTGAGGTTCATCATCGAGCCGCCACCGCGCATCAGCGGCGCGCTGGCGGTGATCAGTTCTGAGTTGCTCACGGGTGCGGTGACCTCCGTAGGACTGCGGTGCAGTCGGTCTCGTGGAACGGTTTGGCCGGTGGTCGGGGAGCGTCCGCCGACGCCGCGGACGACCGCTCGGTGGCGGTCGTCGGTGCGGCCTCGCCGGATCACCCGTCAGGTTCTCCCGGGTGTCACGTCGACCCTAACGCGCACCCCCGACGGGTTCCTCCCGGCGCGGGCCGGTGTTCGCCGTGGGCGCAGCGTCGACGCGGGGACCCCGGGAACGACGACGCCGCCCGCCCCCGGGAACGGGTGCGGGCGGCGCGGTGTGCCGGGGTGGATCAGGCCTTGTCGGCCTGCTCCTCGGTGGCGGCGGCGACCTCGTCGGTCGACCCGCCCTCGGCCGGCTCGTCGGCGTCGGCAGCCTCGTCGGCGTCGCTGCCCTCGGCGGCGACGGTGCGCGGGCGCAACGCCTCCAGGTCGACGACGGTGCCCGACTCGTCGGTGATCGTCGTCTCCTCCAGCAGCTGGGCCAGGGCCTTGGTGCGCCGGACGTCGGCGACGAAGTCGGCGATGTTGTTGCCCTGCTGCAGCTGCTGGGCGTACTGCTCCGGGCTGACCCGGTTGCGCTGCGCCTGCGCCATGATCTGGGCGGAGAGGTCCTCGTTGTCGACGGTGACCTCACGGGCGTCGGCGATCGAGTCCAGGATGAACTGGGTCTTGACGGCCTTGACGACGTTCTCGCGCAGCTCGGCGTCGTAGGCCTCGCGGCCCTCGACCTCGGCGGCGGTGAAGTAGTCCTCCCAGCTCATGCCGGCCTGCTGGAGCTCGCGCTCCATGGCCTGACCACGCCAGGCGAGCTCCTGCTCGACCATGTTGTCCGGCACCGGCACCTCGATGACCTCGAGCAGGTGCTCGACCAGCTTGTCGCGGGCCTGCGCGCCCTGCTGCAGCACCTTGGTGCGGGACAGCCGGGTGCGGACGTCCTCGCGCAGCTCGTCCAGGGTGTCGAACTCGCTGGCGATCGAGGCGAACTCGTCGTCCAGCTCGGGCAGCTCCTTGGCCTTCACCGAGCGGACGGTCACCGTGACGTCGGCGAGCTCGCCGGCGTCGTCCCCGGACAGCAGCGCGGTCTGGAAGGTGGCGCCGGCGTCGGCGGACAGCCCCCGCACGGCCTCGTCCAGGCCGGCCATCAGGTTGCCCGAGCCGACCTCGTAGGACATGCCGGTGGTGCTGCCGTCCTCGAGCACCTCGCCGTTGAGCGTGGCGTCGAGGTCGATGGAGACGTAGTCGCCGTCCTCGGCCGCGCGCTCGACTCCGACCAGGGTGGCGAAGCGCTCGCGCATGACCGAGATCTGGGCGTCGATCTCCTCGTCGGTGACCGCGACGTCGTCGACGGTGACCGCCACGGCGTCCAGCGCCGGCAGCTCGAGGGTCGGGGCGACGTCGACCTCGGCGGTGAAGGCGAGGGCCTCGCCGTCGTCGATGCGGGTGACCTCGACGTCGGGCTGGCTGATCACCCGGACCTGGTTCTCCCGGATCGCCTCGGAGTAGACCTCGGGCACGGCGTGCTGCACGACCTGCTCGAGGACGGCGGGGCGGCCGATGCGCTGGTCGAGGACCCGGGTCGGGACCTTGCCGGGGCGGAAGCCGGGAACGCGGACCTGGCGACCGAGCTCCTTGTAGACCTCACCGAAGGCGTGGTCCAGGTCGCTCCACGGCACCTCGATCGCGAGCCGGACCCGGGTCGGGCCCAGGTTCTCGATGGTGCTCTTCACGGCAAAGCGCTCCTCTTGGGGCAGACGGTGGGGACATGACGCCGGCGGCGTCGGGTTGGCCCGAGTCTTCCAGACGCCGCGAACCTGTCGGGGTGGCGGGATTCGAACCCACGGCCCCCCGCTCCCAAAGCGGGTGCGCTACCAAGCTGCGCTACACCCCGGTGCCGCCGCCGAGTCTAGGCATGACGGCGACCGGTAGTCTGTCCAGGCATCCTGCGGGTGTAGCTCAATGGTAGAGCCCCAGCCTTCCAAGCTGGCCATGCCGGTTCGATCCCGGTCACCCGCTCTCCTCCTCGGCACCCGGACGACGCCGGCCGCGCCGCCCTCGCTGCCGCCGTCCTCCCCCGGCTCCGCGCCGTGCTCGCTGCTGCGACGAGCTGCGGCCCGGGTCAGCTCTCCCCCGGTTCGGCCACTCCCCCGGAACTCATCGCTGCGCCGGCGTCGGGTTCAGCGGCAGGCCGAACAGCTCGAACAGCCGGGGACCCAGGAACGCCGTCATCCGGGTGATCCGACCACCGTGCATCTCCAGCGCGTGCACCGCCCAGGGCTGGAAGGAACCCCCCGGCCCGCTGGCCCGCCACTGGGCGAACGCCGGGTTGCCGTTGACCCCCAGCGGGACGATGTGCGACCCCCGGCAGCCGGCGCCCGGGCCGAGGAACCAGGTGGCGATGTCGGCGGCGCCGCGCAGCCACATGGCGAACGGCGGCATGTCCATCACCGCGTCCTCGGCCAGCAGCGCCACGAGCGCGTCGATGTCGTAGCGGGCGAACGCGTCCAGGTAGCGGGCCAGCAGCTCGGCCTGCTCCGCCTCGACCATCGGCGCCGCCGGTTCGGCCGCCGCCTGCTGCGCGGCGAGCGTGGCGCGGGCGCGCTGCAGCGCGCTGTTCACCGCCGGCACCGACGTCTCGAGCAGGCCGGCGACCTCGTCGGCCTTCCAGCGGAGCACGTCGCGCAGGATCAGCACCGCCCGCTGCCGGGCGGGCAGGAACTGCAGTGCGGCCACGAACGCCAGCCGCACCGCCTCCTTCTGCACCGCCAGGTCGGCCGGGTCACCGCCGACGGGGAGCACCTGGCGGTCCAGCGCCGGCTCCACCCAGGCACCGTCGGGCAGCACCCCGGCCAGCGAGGCCTCGACCGGCGCGAAGGGCTCGCCGGAGAGATCGACCGGGAGGGCACGCCGCTTGCGGCCGTCGAGGGCGTCCAGGCACACGTTGGTGGCGATCCTGTAGAGCCAGGAGCGCAGCGCGCCCGGGCCCTGCAGCTTGTCCAGCGACCGCCAGGCCCGCACCATCGTCTCCTGCACGGCGTCCTCGGCGTCGAAGGACGAGCCGAGCATCCGGTAGCAGTAGCCGGTCAGCTCCCGGCGGTGCTCGGCCAGCCGGGGCTCCAGCTCGTCGGCCGCGGTGGTGCCGGGCCGGTCGGTGATCAGGCCGGTCATCGTGGACTCCCTCGTCGACGTCCCGGCCGATCCTGCCGGAGACCACCGACAGAGCCAATGGCTACTGGTAGGTCACCAGTTCCGGTGTGGGCAGCACCTGCTCGACGGTCTGCTCGGGGGACAGCATCGGGAGATCCTCGTCGATGAAGTTCTTCCAGCCCCAGGAGAGCTGCTCGGGTGCGTCCTTGTGGAGCACCTGCCAGGTGCCCTGCTTGGCCTCCTGGCCGCCCTGCCCGTCGACGTGCACCATGATCGCCAGCTCGTCCCGGGAGATGTCCAGCCGTTCCCGGTCGATGATCATCCGCACCTGGAACTGGTGCAGCACCAGCAGCTTCTGCGGCAGCGCGCTCGCCCGGGTCAGGTCGGCCAGCCAGGTGACGACCTGGTTGATCTCGTCGATGCCGACCTGCCCGATCTGGTTCAGCGGCAGCTGGCCGGCCTGCAGCCGCCACTCCGGGTCCAGCGCCAGGCCGACGTAGGGCAGCTGGAGCAGCGGCTCGTACTGCTGGGCCTGGCTCAGGAAGTCGCTGCGGCCCGGCTGCAGGTCCAGCACCACGTACAACCCGGCCGCGCCGGCGCCCTCCACCCACGGGCGCAGCGTCTCGACGTCCTGCTCGGCGGAGTAGTTGCCGTCGGCACCTGCGCTCCCGGAGGCGACGGTGGCGATGATCTCGAAGGTCGGGACGACGGTGTTGCCGACCAGCGGCCGGTAGGAGTCGGCCATCTGCTGCGCCCGGGTGATCGAGGCGGGCAGGTCCTGCTCGCCCAGCAGGCCCAGGGAGCCGCTGCCGGGGACGCCGTAGAGGGCGATCAGCATGTGCTGGGGGAACAGCAGCTGCCCGCCGCCGGGGAGCTGCGTGCCGCTGGCGGCCGTGTCCAGCTTCCAGTCGATCCCCGGCGCCCCGGCCAGGTCCGCGCCGAGCACCACGACCGTCGGCGACGTGGCCAGCCGCTCGACGACGTCGGCGGAGGCCCGCGGGTCGGCGACCCCGCCGGTGAGCAGCACCTCGGCGCCGGCGGCGCGGGCGGTCGCGATCCCGGCCAGCGACTCGGGGGCACCGCTGGCCAGCACCACCACGTCCGACAGCGCCTTGGCGCGATCGACGTCGGGCAGCTCACCGTCCGGGGTGGACGAGGCGGCCGAGGACGACCGGCTGGAGGAGGACGACGGGCTGGATGAGGAGGACGGGGCACCGGACGACGGTGCGCTGGACGACGGTGCGGTCGGCGGGGTGGCGGCCGGCTCCGGGAGGAGGGCGGGCAGCGCGTCCGCGGCGAGCTCGGCGACGGCGGCGCCCTGGTCGGCCGCGGCCACCGTCTGCTCGTCGGCCAGGTCCAGCCCGGTCACCTCGGCGACCGCGTCCGGGTCGGCGGGCACGGTGACGACGTCGGCGTCGCTGCCGCTGGGGAGCAGCTCCGCGGCGTCCGCCCCCACGGCGAGCACCGCCTGCACCCCGAGCCGGTCCAGCTCCGGGGCGAGCGCGTCGGCCGAACCCTTCCCGCCGAGCAGCAGCGGCACGCCCAGGCCGACCGCGGAGTCCGCGCCCAGCAGCACGGCCGCCGGGTCGTCGGCCGCGGCCAGGACCGCCACCGGCGAGCTGGCGTAGAGCGCGCGGCTCGTGGAGACCGCGGCGGCGACCGGGTCGGCGTCGGCGACCAGGGTGCGCGAGGACGTCGGCGCCGCCGTCACCACCGTCCCGGCGGCCGGCTCGTCGCCTGCGCTGGAGCCGGCACCGGAGCCCGGCTCGTCGGAGCCGGTGCACCCGGCCAGCAGCACCAGGACGACGACGGTGGGGAGGACGGCGGGGACGGAACGCATGGCCTGCTTCCTGTGCTCGTGGGCGACCGGGCGCCGGTGTCCCGGACGGTCGTGGGCACGAAGATCGAACAACGAACCCACAGGTTAGGGCCGCCGGGCGGCTGCGTCGCACCGAGGCCGCCCGGGTGAGCCGGTGGACACGACCGGTTTCCGACCGGGAGCATCCGACCTCGAGGTGATCCAGATCGAGTCGGGTCACCCCCCGATCCGCGCCGGCCGGGCAGCCGGCTCGGGCGACGGCCCGGCGTACGGCAGGCTTCCCCGTCCGGGTTGCCCCGGCCAGCGACGCGGACGACGGTGGTGATCGTGCGTCGAACCCCCCTCCTCGCTGTGCTGCCCGCCGCCTTGCTGATCGCCGGCTGCTCGTCCGGCGACGAGGACCCGGCCGCCTCCCCCGGCAGCGCAACGACCGCCACGACGACCGTCACGACGACCACCGCCGCCGCTCCCCCGTCCACCCGTGGTGCCGGCGGCTCCGGGTGCCCGGCGACCGGGTACGCACTGACCGGTACGAACTCCGCGCCCACCCTGGACGTCGACGGCGACGGGCAGGCCGACACCGAGTGGATCGCCACCCAGCCGACCGGCGACGGCTCGGTGCAGTTCGGCGTGCAGACCGCCTCCGGTGCCGCGATCAGCGCGAACCTCGCCTCGGCCAGCCCGAACGCCCGCTCGGTGCTGGTCGCCGACGTCACCGGGAACGGTGAGTTCGTGGTGCTGGCCAGCGACGGGCGCGCGGTGCAGCTGTGGGCGATCAGCGACTGCGCGATCGTCCCGGTGCAGAACCCGCAGGGGCAGCAGTACACCTTCGACCTCGGCTTCACCGGCTACGGCACCGGCGTCGGCTGCGCGGACGTCGACGGCGACGGCGTCCGCGACCTGGTCGGGCTCCAGGCCGACGGGGTGACCGTCACCAGCACGATCGTTGCGCTGGACGGGTCGACCGCCGGCAACGGCGCCAGCACGACGATCTCCGATGCTGCACCCGCGCTGGCCGACGCCGCCCGGTCGGTGAGCTGCGGGGACCTGACGCTCGCCGACGACGGGGTCACCAGCGGTCCGTGACCATCGGGTCGGTCGGGGAACTGGTTGGCGGACCGACGCACCCACCCGGTAGACACGGCCCGTGACCGATGCCGCCGACCAGCTCCGCCCGATCACCGCACCGGAGTGGCCCCGGTTCCACCGGGCCATGGTCACCACCTTCGGCAACGCCCTCTCCGGGCCGTACACGGAGACGCCGCCACCGATCGCCGAGCTGGAGCGGTCGCTGGCCCTGGTCGACGGCGACCGCATCGCCGCCACCGCGGGCATCTACAGCCGGGAGCTGACCGTGCCGGGCGCAGTGGTGCCGATGGCCGGCATCACCTGGGTCACCGTCGCGCCCACCCACCGCAGGCAGGGGCTGCTCACCGCGATCATGCGGCGGCAGCTGGACGAGGTGCACGCGGCGGGGCGGGAGCCGGTGGCCGCGCTGTGGGCGGCCGAGTCGGCCATCTACGGCCGCTTCGGCTACGCCCCGGCCGCGCAGCGGGGTGGCTGGCGCGGCGCCACCGAGCGGCTGCGGCTGCGCCCGGACGTCGACTGCGGCACCGGCACCGTCCGGCTGGTCGAGCTGGCCGGGTTCCGGCCGGCCGCCGTCGCACTGCACGAGCGGCTGCGGCGGACCGTGCCCGGCAACCTGGACCGCACCGACGGCTGGTGGGAGCGCGAGCTCCGCGACGACCCGGAGCAGCGGGACGGCGGCCCACCCCGGCAGCTCGTGCTGCACACCGAGCCCGACGGCACGGTGACCGGCTACGCCACCTACCGGCTCACCTCACGGTGGAGCGAGCGCACCGAACCCGAGGGCACGCTGACCGTCGGCGAGGTCCGCGCCGGCACGGCCACGGCGCACGCCGCGCTGTGGCGGTACCTGTTCTCCCACGACCTCGTGCGCACGGTGGAGGCGCCGAACGCCTCGGCCGACGACCCGGTGCAGCACCTGCTCGCCGACCCCCGCGCCTGGCACGCCGCCCCGGTCGACTCGCTGTGGGTACGGCTGGTCGACGTCGGCGCGGCGCTGTCCGCCCGCCGCTACCCGGCCCGGATCGACCTGGTGCTCGAGGTGCGCGATCGGTTCTGCGACTGGAACGACGGGCGCTGGCACGTCTGGGGCCACCCGGCCGGTGCCTTCTGCGACCGCACCGACCGCGACCCCGACCTGGTCATCGACATCGAGGCGCTGTCCGCGGCCTACCTGGGCGGGGTCTCGCTGGCCGCGTTGCAGGGCGCCGGCCGGGTCACCGAGATCAGCCCCGGCGCGGTGGTCAACGCGGCGACGGCCTTCCGGTGGCCGGTCGCGCCCTGGTGCCCGGACCACTTCTGAACGAGGAACCCTCGTCCCCCAGGCCTCGCACGCTCGGCGCGGGCCCCTGACGAGGGGCCGTTCGCCGGGGGTCAGGGGGTCTGCGCGGACGGGCCGCCGGCGGGGTTGTGCCGGTCGCGCTCGTAGTCGCTGAGCAGGCCGATGCGCCGGGTGTGCCGCTCCTCGCCGCTGAACGGGGTGCGGAGGAAGGTCAGCAGCAGCTCGGTGGCCTCGGCGACGCTGTGCTGCCGGTTGCCCACCGCGGCGACGTTCGCGTCGTTGTGCTGGCGCGCCAGCTCGGCGGTCGAGGTGTTCCAGATCAGCGCGGCCCGCACGCCGGGGACCTTGTTCGCCGCGATCTGCTCACCGTTGCCGGAGCCGCCGATCACGATGCCCAGGGTGCCGGGCTCGGTGACCACCCGCTCCCCCACCGCGAAGCAGAACGGCGGGTAGTCGTCGGCGGCGTCGTAGTCGAACGCGCCGCAGTCGACGGGCTCGAAGCCCTCGGCCGCGAGCACCTCGAGGAGGTGGGACTTCAGTTCCAGACCCGCATGGTCGGTGCCGAGGAAGACGCGCATGGGCCGATCCTCTCAGCCGGCTGGCAGGCTGGCCCGGTGGCGGTGCTCGGGGTCGACGGCTGGCGGCTCGGCTGGGTCGGCGCGCTGCTCGACGGGCGCTCGGTGCGGCTGCTGGCGCTGCCCGACGTGGCCGCGGTGCTCGCCGTCCCGGACGTGTCCGTGGTGGCGGTCGACATGCCGATCGGGTTGTCCGACGACGGCGTCCGCGCCTGCGACGTCGCCGCCCGCGGACTGCTCGGCGGCGCCGGGAGCTCGGTGTTCCCCACCCCGGTGCGCGGCGTGCTGGCCACCGACGACTACGCGCAGGCCCGGGCGATCTCCCGGGCCGCCACCGACCCGCCGCGGGCGCCGTCCGCCCAGGCCTTCGCGCTGGTCCGCTCCATCCGCGCCCTGGACGACGCCCTCGGGACCCCACCCAGCGACCGGGTGGTGGAGGTGCACCCGGAGCTGGCGTTCCGGCGCGGCCTGGGCGGGGTCGCCGACCGCAAGGGCACCGCACGCGGCACGGTGCAGCGGCTGCAGGCGCTGCGGGCGGTGATGGACGTCGAGGCCGCGCTGGCCGGTGCACCGACCGGCGTCCCGGTGATCGACGCGCTGGACGCCTGCGCCGCGGCCTGGTCGGCGCAGCGGCTGGCCGACGGCACCGCCGAGTGCGTCGGCGACGGGAGCCGGGACGCCCGGGACCGGCCGATGCGGATCTGCTGGTGAGGCGGGCCGGTCAGGCGAGCTTGCGCACCAGCGGCAGCGGCAGCACGCGCAGCAGCCCGGCGACCGGACGCCACGGCCACTCCGGCACGTAGGCCCGTACCGGCTCACGCTCCACCGCCGCGGTGAGCGCGGTGACCCCGGTCGGCAGGTCGACGGTGAACGGACCCCGCCGGCCGGTGTTGATGTCGGTCTCGATGAAGCCCGGGTGGATGGTGCTGACCCGGATGGCGCGGGTCCGGCGGTCGGCGAGCAGGTCGGCCCGGATGCCCTCGGCGAGCACGGCGCCCGCGGCCTTGGATGTCGCGTACGCCGTCCGGGTGCCGCCCATGCCGCGCACGCCGGCGACCGAGGAGATGACCACCAGGTGCCCGCTGCCCTGCGCGCGGAAGAGGGCGACCGCCGCCTCGCAGCAGGCGTGGGTGCCCAGCACGTTGGTGACCAGCACCGCCCGGTTGGGTCGGGCTCCGCCGGTGCCGACCGGGACGCCCTTGCCCAGCCCGGCGTTGGCGATGAACCGGTCGATCCCACCCAGCTCGGCGGCCAGCTGCGGGACCGCGGTGGCGACGGCGTCCGGGTCGTCGACGTCCAGCGCGCCGACCACCACCCGGACGCCGGGGTGCCGGGCCAGCAGCTCGGCCCTCAGCTCCTCCAGGCGGTCCAGCCGCCGGGCGACCAGGACGAGGTCCCGGCCGCGGGCGGCGAACTCCCGGGCCATGCCCGCGCCGAGGCCGGCGCTGGCGCCGGTGATGAGGATGCGCTGACGGACGGGGTGCGGCACCCGGTCAGGATGCCGCACCCTCCGATCCCACCAGAACGGCCGTTGTGGTGGAGGGGCGTCAGCGGGTGCCGGTGAGCTCCAGGGCGTCGGCCGGGACCGAGGACATGTCCGGGCCGGCGGTGCGGGTGCGCTTGAGCTCCCAGAAGTCGGGCAGGTTGGCCAGCAGGACGGCGCCGTCGAAGGCCTTGCCGGCGTCCTCACCGGTGGGCACCTTGCTGATCACCGGGCCGAAGAAGGCCACGCCGTCGATGTGCATGACCGGGGTGCCGACGTCGTCGCCGACGGGGTCCATGCCCTCGTGGTGGCTCTTCTCCAGCGCCTCGTCGTACTCGGTGCTGCCCGCGGCCTGGGCCAGCTCGGCCGGCAGGCCGACCTTCTCCAGCGCCGGCGCGATGACGTCCTCGATCTCCAGCCCGTCGTGGTGCCGGAGGGTGCCCATCGCGGTGTACAGGTCGCCGAGCACGCCCTCGCCGTGCTGCTGCGCGGCGGCGACGGCGACGCGCACCGGGCCGATCGCCTTGGCCATCATCTCCCGGTACTCCTCGGGGAGGTCGCGACCGCGGTTGAGCACCGACAGCGACATGACGTGCCAGTGCAGGTCGATGTCGCGGACCTTCGCCGCCTCCAGCACCCAGCGGCTGGTCAGCCAGGCCCACGGGCACAGCGGGTCGAACCAGAAGTCGACGCGGGCCGCGGTGGGGGCGCTCTGCACTGCCTCGGTCATGGGGGCTCCTCAGGTCTGTCGGTGCGGCCGGTGGACCGCAGCCGGGTGGTCTGGGGCGAGCAAGTCCGGTCGCCGCCCGGTTGTTCCCGGGCGGTGACCGCGGCACACGGCAGCAGGACCGTCGTGCCCGCATGGAAAGCTCCAGCACGTGGCAGTTCCCAACCTGACTCGAGACGACGCCGCGGCTCGCGCCGCGCTGCTGGCCGTGCACAGCTACGACCTCTTCCTGGACGTGACCGACGGGCAGGGCCATCCAGGCGAGGAGACGTTCCGCTCGGTCACCACCCTCACCTTCGACGCCCGCACGCCGGGCGCCGACACCTTCGTCGACCTGGTCGCCGACCGCGTCCGCTCCGCCACGCTCAACGGCGTCGAGCTGGACGTCAGCGGCTACACCCCCGAGGGCGGCCTGGCCCTGCCCGGGCTGGCCGAGACCAACGAGCTGGTCGTGGACGCCGACTGCTGGTACTCCCGCACCGGTGAGGGCCTGCACCGCTTCGTCGACCCGGAGGACTCCCAGGTCTACCTGTACACGCACTTCGAGCCGGCCGAGGCCAAGCGGGTGTTCACCTGCTTCGACCAGCCCGACCTCAAGGCGACGTTCACCGTGCACGTCACCGCACCGTTCGACTGGCAGGTGGTCAGCAACACCGGCGACCGGACGATCGAGGCCGGGGAGGCCGGCTCCCAGCTGGTGCACTTCACCCCGACCAAGCGGATCTCGACCTACCTGGTGGCGCTGGTCGCCGGGCCCTACGCCCGGGTCACCGACCTGCACGACGGCATCCCGCTGGGCATCTACTGCCGCGCGTCGCTGGCCCGGCACCTGGACCCCGACGAGATCTTCGCGGTCACCAAGGCCGGCTTCGACTTCTACCACCGGGTGTTCGACTACCCGTACCCGTTCGACAAGTACGACCAGCTGTTCGTGCCGGAGTTCAACGCCGGGGCGATGGAGAACGCCGGCGCGGTGACCTTCCTGGAGGACTACGTCTTCCGGTCCAAGACCAGCCGGGCCCGCTACGAGCGCCGCGCGGAGACGATCCTGCACGAGCTGGCGCACATGTGGTTCGGCGACCTGGTCACCATGCGGTGGTGGGACGACCTGTGGCTCAACGAGTCCTTCGCCACCTACATCTCCACCCTCTGCCAGTCCGAGGCCACCGAGTACACGACCGCCTGGACGACGTTCGCCAACACCGAGAAGTCCTGGGCCTACCTGCAGGACCAGCTCCCCTCGACCCACCCCATCGCCGCCGACATGGTCGACGTCGCCGCGGTCGAGGTGAACTTCGACGGGATCACCTACGCCAAGGGCGCCTCGGTGCTCAAGCAGCTGGTGGCCTACGTCGGGCGCGAGGAGTTCCTGGCCGGCGTGCAGCGCTACTTCCGCAAGCACGAGTACGGCAACACCACCCTGGCCGACCTGCTCGGCCCGCTGTCGGAGGCCTCCGGCCGGGACCTCTCCGCCTGGGCCGAGCAGTGGCTGCAGACCAGCCAGGTGAACACCCTGCGGCCGGTCTACACCCTCGACGAGGACGGCCGGTACAGCTCCTTCGCGATCGAGCAGACCGCCGTCGCCGCCCACCCGGTGCTGCGCCGGCACCGGCTGGCGGTCGGCCTGTACAGCTCCGGTCCCGACGGGCTCACCCGCTCGCACCGGGTCGAGCTGGACGTCGACGGGGCCCGCACCGAGGTCGCCGAGCTGGTCGGCCACCCCGGCGCGGACCTGGTGCTGGTCAACGACGACGACCTCACCTACGCCAAGCTGCGGCTGGACGAGCGGTCGCTGACCACCCTGCGCGCCCAGATCGGCGCCATCCCGGACTCGCTGCCGCGGGCGCTGTGCTGGTCGGCGGCCTGGGACATGACCCGGGACGGCGAGCTGGCGGCCCGTGACTGGGTGCAGCTGGTGCTGAGCGGGGTCGACGCGGAGACCGAGACCAGCGTCGTGCAGTCGCTGCTGGCCCGGGTGCAGTCCGCGCTGGCCTCCTACGCCGACCCGGCCTGGGCGCCGACCGGCTGGGCGCTGCTGGCCGACAAGGCACTGGCGGCACTGCAGAGCGCCGAGCCGGGCAGCGACGTCCAGCTGCAGTGGTCGCGCACGCTGGCCGCCGCCACCCGCAGCGACGAGCACGTCGCGGCGCTGCGCGGCCTGCTGGACGGCTCGCTGGAGATCGAGGGACTGGCCGTCGACACCGACGCGCGCTGGGCGTTCCTGCACGGCCTGGTCGCCGTCGGCGCGGCCGGGGACGCCGAGATCGACGCCGAGGCAGCCCGGGACGCCACCGCGACCGGTGCCCGCCGGGCCGCGACGGCCCGGGCCCTGCGCCCGACGCCCGAGTCCAAGGCGGAGACCTGGCAGCGGGCGTTCACCGACGCCTCGATCGCCAACGCCGTGCACGAGGCGATGGTCGCCGGGTTCTGGCACCCGGCACAGCAGGAGCTGACGGCTGCCTACGTGGACCGGTACTTCGCCGACATCCGCGCGCTGTGGGACCTGCGGCCGGGCGAGATCGCCAAGAACACCGTCGAGTACCTGTTCCCGAAGGTCGTCGAGGAGCGGACGCTCGCCGCGGCCGACGCCTTCCTGGCCGCCGAGGAGCTCCCCGCGCCGCTGCGCCGGTTGGTCAGCGAAGGTCGGGACGGCGTCGCCCGGGCACTGCGGGCGCGCGAGAAGGACGCCGCCGCGCAGGACTGAGCGGACACAGCACGAGGCCCCGCCCCCCGGCGGCCAGGGGGACGGGGCCTCGTCGTGGTCGGGCCTAGCCGCGGCGGGAGGGGTGGCCGGCGGCGTCGGACAGCTGCCGCAGACCGTTCACGATCGCCCCGACCAGGTCACCGGAGCTCAGCCGGCTGGTCATGGACAGCACCGCCAGCGCGCACGCCCGGTCGGGCAGCCGGCGGGCCGCGACGGAGCCGGTGACGATCTCCAGCACCCGCTGCCCGGGCGAGATCGCCACCAGCACGCTGCTGCCGGTGTCGCCGCCGGAGCGGCCGTGCAGGCCCTCCGCGGTGCCCCGGGTGTCGGTGCCGAGCTCACCCACGTAGAGGGTGAACCGCAGCCCGGTCTCCTTCGAGGACATGGTCAGCGCCTCGTCGAGCCGGGCGAGGTCCCGGTAGGAGAAAGGGTTGGGGTTGGTGCTCTCGTCGACGACCGGCTCGCGGGTGTCGGGGCGCCCGGTGACGTAGCCGTCGGTCTGCTTGGTCATCTGTGCTCCATGGTGGGCCGGAGAGCCTGCGGAAGGCGACGGGGCGGGCGAGAAGGCGGTGCTCACGGCGTGGTCACCAGGTCCCGCGGGCGCCACCGGCGGCGGTGCGCCGGGGAGCGTCGTGGTCCACGAGGCCGGAGTGCGGCTCGTGCGGGTGCTCCCCGATGGCCAGCGCCGCGGCGGTCGCGCCCAGCCCGGGGGCTGCGTGGACGTCGGCGTGCGCGTCGGAGCCGTGGCCCACGCCGCTGGCGCCGGGGTGCGGCTCGTACCAGACCGGCTGCGCCGTCCAGGGCTGACCGGGGCGGTAGGTGGTGCGGTCCCGGCCGCGGCCGGGGAGGAGCGTCACGACCGCCAGGACGACGAAGACCGCCAGCGGGATGACGCCGTAGATGAGCACGGTCTCGATCACGGACATGGCCGGCAATCTACCGGGACGGCGGTGCTGCGGCCCGGTAGGTCACCACAGCGCGGGGTGGCGGTGCGCCCACGGCCGGGCCTGCTCCAGCTGGGCGGCCAGCGAGATCAGCGTCGCCTCGTCCGCCGGGCGCCCGACCAGCATGGTCCCGACCGGCAGCCCGGACGCCGTCCACCACAGCGGGACGCTGACCGCGGGCTGGCCGGTGATGTTGTAGACGGCCGGGAAGGCGGCGTAGCGCTTCTGCCGCTCGAAGTCCTCGGCGCCGTCGTCACCGAACCAGCCCACCGGCCGGGGCGGCATCGTGCAGATCGGGGAGAGCAGGACGTCGTAGCCGCTGGTGGCCTGGATGAAGCGGCGGGCGAAGACCCGCAGGGTGAACATCGCCTCCATGGCGTCCTTCGCCGACAGCGCCAGGCCGCGCTCGCGCAGGAACCGGGTCAGCGGCCGCAGCTGGGGCACCGCCGCCTCGGGCACCGGCAGGGTGGTGGCCGACAGCGCCCAGACCACCTCGAAGGAGCCGAAGATCGCCTCGGTGGGCGGGCCGGCGGGCAGATCCTCGACGCCGTGGCCGAGCTCGGTCAGCAGCGCCGACGCGTCCTCGAACGCGGCGCGCACCTCCGGGTCCAGCTCTGCGCCGGGCATGCCGGAGTCGGCGTACCGGCCGATCCGCAGCCGGCCCGGGGCGCGGTCGGCGTAGCCCAGGAAGGACTCCCCGGCCGGCGGGGGCGCGGCCCAGAACGGGTCACCGGGCACCGGACCGGCCATCGCGTCGAGCATGGCCGCGGCGTCTGCGACGGTGCGGGCCAGCGGGCCCTGCACGCCCAGCGCGGTGACCTCGGAGCCGTAGGGGGCGTTGCTGACCCGGCCGCGGCTGGGCTTGATGCCGAACAGCCCGTTGATGCCGGCCGGGATGCGGATCGAACCGCCGCCGTCGGAGCCCTGCGCGAAGGGCAGCAGCCCGGCCGCGACCGCCGCCGCCGCGCCACCGCTGGAGCCACCGGCCAGCAGCCGGGTGTCCCAGGGGCAGCGGGTGGGGCCGGCGACGTCGTTGTCGGTGTAGCAGGGGAAGCCGAACTCCGGGGTGTTGGTCTTCCCCAGGCTGATCGTGCCGGCCGCCGCCAGCGCGGTGACCACGGCGTCGTCGGAGTCCGGCACGAAGTCGGCGAGCGCCCGGGAGCCGAACGTCGTCGGCACGCCGGCGGTGTTGTTCAGGTCCTTGATCGCGGTCGGCACACCGTGCAGCGGGGGCAGGTCGGCGCCGTCCACGACGGCCTGGTCGGCCCGGGCGGCGGCCGCCCGGGCCCGGTCGGGGGTGACGGTGATGAACGCACCGATACCGGCGTCCAAGGCATCGATCCGGGCCAGCGAGTGCTCGACCAGCTCGGTCGGGCTCACCTCCCGCGCCCGGACGGCGGCCGCCTGCTCGAGCGCGGTGAGGTCGTGCAGCTGCGTGCCGGTCGAGGAGGTCACGATCGGGCACGCTAGCGCCGGGAGAGGAACATGGCGCCGTGGACCTCACCCGCGCCGCAGCCGGAGCGCTCGACGCCGCCGACCCGCTGGCCGCGTTCCGCTCCCGGTTCGCCGGGGTGGCCGACGACCTGCTGTACCTGGACGGCAACTCCCTGGGCCGGCTCCCCGCCGACACCCCCGCCGCCGTCGCCCGGGTGGTCGAGCAGGAGTGGGGCCGCGGGCTCGTCGGGTCGTGGAGCGGCTGGGTGGAGCAGTCCCGCCGGATCGGTGACGTGCTCGCCGCCGGCGTCCTCGGTGCGCGCCCGGGTGAGGTGCTGGTCTCCGACACCACCAGCGTCGACCTCTACAAGCTGCTGGTCGCCGGGGTCGACGCGCGTCCCGGCCGGGACGTGCTGGTCTGCTGCGCCGACGACTTCCCCACCGACCGCTACATCGTGGCCGGCGTCGCCGAGCAGCGCGGGATGACCGTGCGCGAGGTGCCGGCGCACATCGACACCGGCCTGGACACCGACGTGCTGGCCGCGGCGCTGGACGAGCGGGTGTCCGTCGTCGTGCTCTCCCAGGTCGCCTACCGCTCCGGCGCGCTGGTGGACATCGCCGAGGTCACCGCACTGGCCCGGGCGGCCGGCGCGCTGGTGCTCTGGGACCTCAGCCACTCCGCCGGCGCGGTGCCGGCCGACCTGACCGCCGCCGGGGCGGACCTGGCCGTCGGCTGCACGTACAAGTACCTCAACGGTGGTCCCGGCGCTCCGGCGTTCCTCTACGTGCGACGGGAGCTGCAGGCGCAGCTGCGCCAGCCGATCTGGGGCTGGTTCGGCAACCGCGACCAGTTCGCGATGGGGACGGCGTACGACCCCGCGGACAGCGTGGACCGGTTCGCCGTCGGCACTCCCCCGGTGCTGGCGATGGCCGCGGTCGAGGTCGGCGCCCGGCTGTCGGCGGAGGCGGGCATCGAGCGGCTAGCGGCCAAGGGCCAGGCGCTGACCGAGCTGGTGATCGCGCTGGCCGACGAGTGGCTGACCGGGTACGGCGTCACGGTCGCCTCCCCGCGGGCGGCCGCCCGGCGCGGCTCGCACGTCAGCCTGGCGCACCCGCAGGCCTGGCAGCTGACCCAGGCGCTGATCGACCGGGGCGTCGTCCCGGACTTCCGCACCCCGGACCGGCTGCGGCTGGGCCCGGCGCCGCTCTACACCCGGTTCGTCGACGTCTGGGACGCCCTCGACCGGCTGCGGGCGCTGCTGGCCGACGGCGCGCACGAGGCCTACCCGACCGAACGCGCCCGGGTCACCTGAGTCAGGACTCGGCGACCACCACGAGGTTGTCGTCGGTGTCCCGACCCTTGACGTCCAGAGCGCAGGTGAGGAGCACCAGCCGTCCCGGCGACACCGCCCAGACGTCGGTGGCGGCGGCCAGCTCGCTCTTGGCGTGGTGCTCTGCGCTGGTCACCGTGTAGCTGGTCGTGCCCGCGGCCGTCTGCACCTGGACGACGTCGCCGACCGCGATCGAGTGCTTCTTCGAGTTCTGGCCCATCAGCGGATTGAACGCGGCCGACCCCTTCGACCAGGAGTGGCCGGCGATGTAGAGCGTGTTGTCCGTCGCCTCGCCCGGGCCGACGGGCCGGCCGTAGGGCTCGATCCAGTAGCCCTCGTGCTGGGTGGGCGGATCGATCACGCCCTTCTCCGGCGTCAGCGGCAGCACCGGGACGTCAAGGCCCACCGACGGGACCACCAGGTGGGTCGAGGAACTCAGCGTCCGTGGCGCCGCAGTCGTGAACTGGTGGGTGTTCGTGGGGCTCGCGGACGCGGACACCGGGGCGGGCTCGGCCGACGTCGTCGCCGACGACGTAGACCCCACCGGCGTGCCTCTCGCGGCAAGGTGGACCTGCCCCCCGCTGCTCACGAGCACCAGCGCCAACACCAGACCGACGACGCCGAGCACGGCGACCCCTGCACGGGCCGCCGTACGACGGGGCGAACGGTGGACCACCCTCAGCCCTCAGCGCGACGCCGGGAGCGCAACGCCAGCGCGCCACCCGCACCGACGACGACCGACACCGCACTCACCACGAGCACCGGAGCAGGAGCCCCTGAGCCGGCGGGATCGACGTGCTCCTCCCACCCGGTCTCCGACGTCAGACCGACGTTGGTCGCAGTCACCACGTCGGTCGCGGCCACGACGTCGAGCACGGACTCGACGGAGGCGACGAAGGCCGGCGTGCCGTCCGTGATGACCGAGTCGAGCACGAAGCGCCCCGCCGCGGTCTCCGCCGGCACCACCAGGGAGACCGAACTGCCGTCGCCGGCGACGGCGGCAGCCAGCGCGACGGGCGTTCCGCCAGCAACGGGGGTGATCGAGAACGCACTGGTCGTGAAGGAGCGGGCACCCAGCGCGTACACCTTGGACGTCGTCGGCAGCGTGACCGTGAAACTGTCTCCGGCGGTGACCGTGGTGCTGGTGCAGTCTGCTGTTGCGCCGTCGCACGCCGGGGCATCGGCGACCAGCGGCAGGATCATGCCGCTGGAAGATGGCCCTGCCGTCAGGTCCAGCGTCCAGCGCACCGGGTCCAGGAGCACCACATCGGGGTCGCCGGAGACGGTCATCAGGTCGGACAGGGTCAACACCCCGATCGGGCCGTTGACGCCGTCGTCCGCCGGCAGGTCGACCTCGTACCCACCGTTGCCGAGGTCGGTCAACGTCAGCGCGTCGGCAGGGTCGGCGCTGTCGGAGGAGTACGTCCGGGTCGGGTCACCCGTCTCGGAAGGCTGGAGGTCGAGTGAGACCTGCAGACCCGCCCCCGCAGGCACCACCTGCTCAGGGAGGTAGAAGTCGAGCGAACCGCCCCACGCGGCGGGCCGGACCTGGAACGGGGAGAACTCCAGCGGGCTGGTCACTTCACCCGCGTAGACGTCGGGGGGGCTGTTCGGCGGGATGCTCAGCTCGACATAGCCCGGATCGATCGGGATGGACGCCGCCGTATCGGCACTGGCGGCCGGGAGCACCAGCCCCCCCGAGGTAAAGGTGGCGAGGACGACCACCCCGCAGCGCGCGATGGACCTGCGGGCCCAGAGGGGGTGGGACGCGGGACGAGACGACATGGCTGAGCACCTCTGCGGGGTAGGAACGCGACGCCCTCTGGCGCCGGCACTGGCAGAAGCTAGCGCCGCACCAGCTCTGCCAGAAAGATGGTCGATCGCGTTTCGAAGAAGTCCCCAAGGTTTGACTTCTCTTGCCCATCCCGAGTCCACACTTGTCAGTTCCTGCCAAGGCTTCCGGTGCGCACCGCAGCCGGCCGGGCGAGCAGGTACAACCGATACCGGGGCGACCGCTCCCTTCAGGCGCTGACCGAGTCCGGCGCGCCCAGCCACTCCCGCCAGCGGGGGTCGACCGTGCGGTGGCCGAGCAGCCGCCAGGCCGCACCGCTGGGCGCACCGGGCGGACGTGGCAGGGACCAGCCCAGCTCCGCCAGCGACCGGTCGGCCTTGACGTCGTTGCAGCGGCGGCAGGCGGCCACCACGTTGTCCCAGCTGTTCGCGCCGCCCCGGCTGCGCGGGACGACGTGGTCGATGCTGGTCGCCGCGGCGCCGCAGTACACGCAGGTCGAGCTGTCCCGGGTGAACACCGCCCGCCGGGACAGCGGCACCTGCGCCGGGTAGGGCACCCGCACGTAGCGGGTCAGCCGCACCACGACCGGCACGGCCAGGGTGATCCGCTCGGCGTGCACCTCGTCGTCGGTGACCTCGACCGCCTCGGCCTTGGCGGCGAGCACCAGCACGATCGCGCGCCGGCTGGAGACCACGCACAACGGCTCGTAGGTGGCGTTCAGCAGCAGCGCCGCCGTCGTCGTCGAGGTGGCCTGGGCCACGACCGGCGGGACGGTGGAGCGGGCGCGCGGGCGACCCGGCGCTGACCTGGCTGCGGCGACTGGCACGCGACACCTCCGAGTGCCCCCGGCCACCGACGGCTTCGACAGCCCACGGGCACCTCCATGGTGCACGCTGCGGCCGCGCTGGCGCAGGGAATTGTCGGCGTCCCCCGATACGGTCGGTCCGTGCGACATCCCGATGCCCCCCGCCTGGACCTGGTCGACGATCTGCACGGCTCCCTGGTCGCCGATCCCTACCGCTGGCTGGAGGACGACGACGACCCGCGCACGCAGGCCTGGGCGGCCGCGCAGGACGAGCTGGCCACGGGCCTGCTGGCCGGCCTGCCCGCCCGGCCGGCCTTCGCCGCCCGGCTGGGCGAGCTGGTGCACGCCGGCGCGGTCGGTGTGCCGGTCTGGCGGGGCGGGCGGGCGTTCTCCACCCGCCGCGACCCCGGCCAGGAGCACGCCGTGCTGCGGGTGACCGAGCCCGACGGCACCGTGCGGGTGCTGGTCGACCCGACCGCGCTGGACCCGGCCGGCACCACCACCCTGGACGCCTGGTCGCCCAGCTGGGAGGGCGACCGGCTGGCCTACCAGCTGTCGGTGGGCGGCGACGAGGAGTCGCAGCTGTTCGTGCTCGACGTGGGCACCGGCGAGGTGCTCGAGGGTCCGATCGACCGCTGCCGCTACTCCCCCGTCGGCTGGCTGCCCGGTGGGGAGGAGCTGTTCTACGTCCGCCGGCTGGCCCCGGAACTGGTCCCGGCCGGCGAGGAGCAGTTCCACCGGCGCGTCTGGCGGCACCGGGTCGGCGGCGACCCGGACGCCGACGTCCTGGTGCACGGCGCGGGCAGCGATCCGGCCAGCTACTTCGGTGCGCGCACCAGCGCCGACGGCCGCTGGCTGGTGGTGTCGGCCTCGGTGGGCACCGCACCACGGGACGACGTCTGGGTGGCCGACCTGGCCGGGGACGGCGTGCTGCGCGAGCTGCAGGTCGGCGTGGACGCGCAGACCGCGGCCTGGGTGGCCCGGGACGGCCGGCTGTGGCTGCACACCGACCGGGACGCCCCGCGCAGCCGGCTGGTGGTCGCCGATCCCGCGGACCCGGCCAGCTGGGTGCCCGGGGCGTGGCAGGAGGTCGTGCCCGAGCAGACCGACGGCGTGCTGTCCGACCTGGCCCTGGTCGACTCCCCGGAGGGAGACCTGCAGGTGCTCGCGGTGCACGCCGTGGACGCCACCGACCGGCTCTCGCTCTGGGCCGGCGACGGCAGCGGCCGGCTCGCCGACGTCGACGCCCTGCGCCCGGGCAGCGTGTCCGGCGTCAGCGCGCCGCCCGAGGGCGGCACGACCGCCTGGGTGGGCTTCACCGACTACGCGACCCCGCCCTCGGTGCTGCGGTGGAACGCCGCCGAGCCGACCGCGCTGACCTCCTTCGAGCAGGCGCCGGTCGCCGGCGCCGTGCCCGACGTGCAGGTGCAGGAGACCCACGCGACGTCGGCGGACGGCACCCCGGTGCACCTGTTCGTGCTGTCGAGCACCGGCGCCCCGGACACCCCGCGCCCGACACTGCTCTACGGCTACGGCGGCTTCAACGTCTCCCTCACCCCCGCCTACAGCGCGCAGGCGCTGGCCTGGGTGGCGGCCGGCGGCGTGTGGGTGGTGGCGAACCTGCGCGGCGGCTCCGAGCACGGCGAGGAGTGGCACCGCGCGGGCATGCGCGAGCGCAAGCAGAACGTGTTCGACGACTTCGCCGCCGCGGCGGAGCACCTGGTCGCCGACGGCTGGACGACGCCGGCCCAGCTGGCGGTCATGGGCGGGTCGAACGGCGGGCTGCTGGTCGGCGCGATGACCACCCAGCACCCCGACCTGGTGGCCGCGGTGGTGTGCAGCGCTCCGCTGCTGGACATGGTCCGCTACGAGCTGTTCGGGCTGGGCCGCACCTGGAACGACGAGTACGGCACCGCCGCGGATCCCACGGAGCTGGGCTGGCTGCTGGGCTACTCGCCCTACCACCGGGTGGTCGAGGGGACGGCGTACCCGGCGGTGCTGTTCACGACCTTCGAGTCCGACACCCGGGTCCACCCGCTGCATGCCCGCAAGCTGGCCGCGGCGCTGCAGCACGCCACCACCGCGGAGGCCCCGATCGTGCTGCGACGCGAGCTGTCGGTGGGGCACGGTGCCCGGGCGGTCAGCCGGACGGTCGGGCTGGCGGCCGACCAGCTGGCCTTCCTGGCCCGCTACACCGGGCTGACCCCGGCGGGTTGAGGGCGGGCTGAGCCGCCGGTCAGTGGGGCGCTGACCGGCGGCTTCTCCGGCGAACCCGGCGTACCGGAACTCACGCGGCGCGCCGCAACCGATCCTGCCGCGGTGATCGAGAGTGTCCCCGGTACCTGCAAGACTGCCGACCATGGAGCGCGTACTGGCCGGTAGGACGGCAGCGCACCGGCGCGCCGGCACCGCTCGGCAGCGCGCCGGTGGGCCCCGCCGCCCCTCCCCGACCGCGGTGCTCCGCTGAGCCGCCGCCGGCCCGGGTCGAGCAGCTCGGGCGACCGTCCGGCCACCTTCGGGCAGGTCTTCGCGGTGGCTGAGTTCCGGCCGCTCTTCGGTTCCTACCTGCTCTCCACGATCGGCGACGAGCTCGCCCGGGTCGCGCTCACCGTGCTGGTCTTCCAGCGCACCCAGTCGACCTTGCTGTCCGCGATCACCTTCGCGATCAGCTACCTGCCCTGGATCGTGGGCGGGCCGGTGCTCGCGGCGCTGGCCGACCGGCTGCCGCGGCACCGGGTGCTGATCGCCAGCGACGTCGCCCGTGCCGTGCTGGTCGCGGGCATGGCACTGCCCGGCATGCCGTTGGCGCTGCTGCTGGCCCTGCTCCTGCTGGTCTCCTTGTGCTCACCGCCGTTCGAGGCCGCCCGCTCGGCGCTGATGGCCGACGTCCTGGAGGGCGACCGCTATGCCGTCGCCACCTCGCTCACCGGCATCTCCACCCAGATCGCCCAGCTGGTCGGCTTCCTGCTCGGCGGGGCGTTGCTGGTGCAGTTCTCCCCCTCGGCGTGCCTGCTGCTCAACGCGGCCACCTTCGCCGTCTCGGCGGTCTGGCTGACCCTGCGGTTGCAGCGCCGGCCGGCGCCGGCCGACACCGCGGGCGAGGTGGCGACCCTCTGGCGGGACACCGCCAGCGGTGTGCGTCTCGTGGCGTCCGCCCCGCGGTTGCTGGCGATCGTCGGGGTGCTGTGGGTCGCCGCGTTGTTCGTCAACGCCCCCGAGGGGATCGCCACGCCGCTGGCCCTGCAGCTGCAGGGCACGACCGCCGCCACCGGTGTGCTGCTGGCCGCCGGCCCGGCCGGCACCGTCCTGGGCGGTGTCGTCGTGGGTCGGTTCTGCCCGCCGCACGTGCGCGAGCGGCTGCTCGCACCGCTGGTGGCGCTCTCCCTCGGCGGCGTGCTGCTGGCGGGCCTGGTGCCGGTGTGGCTGGGTACCGGCGCGGGCGCGCTCGGCCTGGTCCTGGCCCTGCTGTTCCTCGCCGGGATCGGCGGGGCCTGCTCGATCCCGCTGAACGTCGCCTTCGTGCAGGCGGTGCCCAGCGCCTACCGCGGGCGGGCCTTCGGTGTCGCCGCTGCCGGGCTGGCCGGCGTGCAGGGGCTGGGTGCGGTGCTGGCCGGGCTGGGCGCCGAGGCGTTGCGTCCGAGCACGGTGGTGGCGCTGTCGGGTGGGATCGGGTTGGTCGCCGTCGTCGTCCCGCTGCTGGGCCTGCGCCGCACCCGGCCGCGATCGGACGGAGGAGACACGGCCCACGTGGCCCCGGCGCCGGACCCAGGAGGACCATCGACGTCATGAGCGAGACGAGCCGACTGCCCTCGGCGCGCACCTTCTACGCCGAGATCGGTGGGGCGCCTGCCTTCCGCGCCCTCGTTGCGCACTTCTACGCCGGCGTCCGCGAGGACCCGATCCTGCGCCCGATGTACCCCGGCGACGACTGGGACGGCGCCGAGACCCGGCTGCGGATGTTCCTGGAGCAGTACTGGGGCGGCCCGACGACGTACTCCGAGGAACGCGGCCACCCCCGGCTGCGGATGCGGCACGCCCCGTTCGCCATCGACGCGAAGGCCCGCGACGCCTGGCTGACCCACATGCGGGCCGCGGTCGACTCGCTGCAGCTGCCCGCCGAGCAGGACGCCACGTTGTGGGGTTACCTGACCATGGCCGCCCAGAGCATGCAGAACCGCTGAACCCGCCCGCCGCACCGTCAGGGAGCCCCCGCTGAGCCAGTACCCGCCGTCCCTGCCCGGAGCCGACGCCGACTGGTGGCGCGAGGCGGTGTTCTACCAGATCTACGTGCGCAGCTTCGCCGACGCGACCGGCGACGGGGTCGGTGACCTGGCCGGCATCCGCAGCCGGCTGCCCTACCTGGCCGACCTCGGCGTCGACGCCCTGTGGATCACGCCGTTCTTCCCCTCACCGATGGCCGACCACGGCTACGACGTCGCCGATCCGCGCGACGTGGAGCCGGTCTTCGGCGACCTGGCCGGCTTCGACGCGCTGCTCGTCGACGCCCACGCGCGGGGCATCCGGGTGACCATCGACCTGGTGCCCAACCACAGCTCGGACCAGCACGTGTGGTTCACCGAGGCGCTGGCGGCCTCGCCGGGCTCGCCGGCCCGCGCCCGGTACTTCTTCCGCGACGGCCGGGGTGCCGACGGGAGCGAGCCGCCCAACAACTGGCCCTCGGTGTTCGGCGGCCCGGCCTGGACCCGGGTGCCCGACGGGCAGTGGTACCTGCACCTGTTCGCCCCCGAGCAGCCCGACCTGGACTTCACCAACCCCGAGGTCGTCGCCGACCTGGAGGCGACGCTGCGGTTCTGGCTGGACCGCGGGGTCGACGGCTTCCGGATCGACGTCGCGCACGGCATGGCCAAGCCGGCGGGGCTGCCGGACATGGTTCCGGCCGAGGACACCGGGTTGTTCGCCGACGACGGCCCCGGTGACCTGCGCTTCGACCAGGACGGCGTGCACGCGCTGCACCGCCGGGTGCGCGCGGTGCTGGACGCCTACCCCGACCGGATGGCGGTCGGCGAGGTGTGGGTGTTCGACGACGAGCGGCTGGCCGCCTACCTGCGCCCCGACGAGCTGCACCTGGCGTTCAACTTCCGGCTGCTGACCGCCGAGTGGGACGCCGCCGAGCTGCGGACGGCGATCGAGCACTCGCTGGCCACCGTCGCCTCCACCCCGGCGCCGGCCTGCTGGGTGCTGTCCAACCACGACCGGCCGCGGCACGTCACCCGCTACGGCGGCGGCGAGGTCGGCACCCGGCGGGCCCGGGCCGCGGCGCTGCTGCAGCTGGCGCTGCCCGGTGCCGCCTACGTCTACAACGGCGACGAGCTGGGGCTGCCCGAGGTCGACCTGCCCGACGAGGTGCTGCAGGACCCGATCTGGGAGCGCTCCGGGCACACCGAGCGCGGCCGGGACGGCTGCCGGGTGCCGGTGCCCTGGTCCGGGGACTCCCCGCCCTACGGCTTCTCCGCCACCGCCGACACCTGGCTGCCCATGCCGGCGGGCTGGGGTTCGCTGACCGCGCAGGCGCAGGCCGGGGACAGCGGATCGATGGTGTCGCTGTACCGGACGGCGCTGGCGTTGCGGCACGACGAGCCCGCGTTCACCGGCGAGGGGCTGGAGTGGCTGCCCGCGCCGGCCGGCTGCCTGGCCTTCCGCCGCGCCGGCGGGCTGGTGTGCCTGGTCAACCTCTCCGGGGCCCCGGTCGACCTGCCCGCGGGCCGGCTGCTGCTGGCCAGCGAACCGACCGACGACGGCACGGTGCCGGTGGACGGCGCTGTCTGGCTGCAGGGCTGAGCCGCGGGTCGGGTAACTTCCGCCCCCGTGAAGACCCGTGACCTCGCGTACGTGGCGCTGTTCGCCGCGATCGTCGCCGTGCTCGGGGTGGTCCCGCCGATCGCCGTCCCGGTGGTGCCGGTGCCGATCACCGCGCAGACGTTGGGCGTGATGCTCGCCGGTTCGGTGCTCGGCGCCCGGCGCGGCGGCCTGGCGTTGCTGCTGTTCCTCGCCGTGGTGGCCGTCGGGGCACCGGTGCTGTCCGGCGGGCACGGCGGGCTCGGCGTCTTCGTCGGGCCGACCGCGGGCTACCTGTACAGCTGGCCGATCGCGGCGTTCGTGATCGGGGGCCTGACCCAGCTGTTCTGGCGCCGGTTCAACACCGCCTACGCGTTCGCCGCCAACGTCATCGGCGGGATCGTGGTCATCTACGCCATCGGCGTCCCGTTCACCAGCCTCTACGCCGACGTCCCGCTCGGGACCTCGTTCGTCGGGTCGTTCGCCTTCCTCCCCGGTGACCTGGTCAAGGCGTTCATCGCCGCGCTGGTGGCCGACGGCGTCCGGCGCGCCTACCCGGTGATCGAGCTGCCCGCCCGGCAGCCGGTCTCCTCCTGACCTCCTCGACCGTGGCCCGACCGTGGCGGCGCGCCGCCGCGCAGCCGGTCGAGGACGCCGCCGCCCGACCGCGGACCGCCGTGGAGCTGGCCGGGGTGAGCCACGCCTACGGCGAGCGGACCGTGCTGCGGGAGGTGTCCCTGGTGCTCCCCGAGCACCGGATCGGGGTGATCGGCGGCAACGGCTCGGGCAAGAGCACCCTGGCGCGGCTGCTCAACGGGCTGGTGCTGCCCTCGGCGGGCCGGGTGCTGGTCGACGGGCTGGACACCGCCACCGACCTGCGCGCGGTGCGCCGCCGGGTGGGCTTCGTGTTCCAGGACCCCGACGCCCAGATCGTGCACCCCACGGTCGCCGAGGACGTCGCCTTCGGGCTGCACAACCAGAAGGTGCCCGCGCCCGAGCGGGAGCAGCGGGTGGCCGAGGTGCTGGCCCGCTACGGCCTGGCCGGGCACGCCGAGCACCCGGCGCACCTGCTGTCCGGCGGGCAGAAGCAGCTGCTGGCGATCGCCGGGGTGCTGGTGATGCGGCCGGCCCGGGTGGTCTTCGACGAGCCGACGACGCTGCTGGACCTGGCCAACCGCCGCCGGGTCGCCCGGGTGATCGACGAGCTCGAGCAGGACGTCGTGGTGGTCACCCACGACCTGGACCTGCTCGCCGGGTTCGACCGGGTGCTGGTGGTCTCCGACGGCCGCGTGGTCGCCGACGGGACGCCGGCCGAGACGGTCGACTGGTACGTGGCGCGGATGTCGTGACCACCCTCGCGCTCTACTCTCCCCGGCCCAGCGCGCTGCACCGCACGCCGGCCGCGGTGGAGCTGGCCGCGCTGGCGGCGCTGAGCGTGCTGCTGTTCGCGGTGCCGTCGGTGACCGTCGCCGGGGCCTCGCTGGGCGCCGTCGCCGTCCTGGGGCTGGCCGGCGCCCGGCTGACCCCACGGCAGCTGCTGGCCCAGCTGCGCCCGGTGTGGCTGTGGCTGGTCGGCCTGCTGGTCTTCCACCTGGTCGTCACCGACCTGGCCACCGGGGCCGTGGCGGTGGTCCGGCTGGCGACGCTGGTGCTGGCCGCGGCGGTGGTGACGGCGACGAGCCGGGTGGCCGAGCTGGTCGCGGTGGTCGAGTGGCTGTGCGCGCCGCTGCGGCTGGTCGGCGTGCGGCCGGGCCGGATCGGGCTGGCGATCGCGATGACGCTGCGGTTCATCCCGCTGGTCGCCGAGCGCGCCGCGCGGATCCGGGAGGCCCAGGCGGCACGCGGGGCCGCCCGGCCGCTGTTCCTGATGCTGGTGCCGCTGCTGGTGCAGGTGCTGCAGCTGGCGCACACCACCGCCGAGGCGCTGGACGCCCGCGGTGCCGACGACGAGGCGCCGCCGCGCGCGCTGTGGCGGCGGGCGTGACCGGGCGGGTGCTGGAGATCTGGACGGCACCGGCGGCGGCCGCGCCCATGGTCCGGTCGGCGTCGGTGCGGGCACTGGCCGGCATCGGGCTGGCCGGTGACCGGTACGCCCTCGGTGGCGGTACGTGGGCGGCCTACCCGCAGCAGGAGAAGCAGCTGACCCTGATCGACGCCGACGAGATCGCCGCGGTCGCCGGCGAGGTCGGCGTCCCGCTGACACCCGGGCTGACCCGGCGCAACGTGGTCACCCGGGGCATCGCGCTGCCTGCGCTGGTGGGCAGCTACTTCGCGGTGGGCGGGGTGCTGCTGTTCGGCACCAAGCGCTGCCCACCGTGCACCCACCTGGAGCGGCTGACCGGGTGGAAGCTGGTGAAGGCGCTGGCCGCGCGCGGCGGGGTGAACGCGGCGGTCGTCGTCGGCGGCGCGGTGGCCGAGGGGGACGTCGTCCGGCTGGTTCCCGACGCCGAGGCCGCCGAGCGCGGCGCTCCGGTGGGCGCGGACCGGCCGGTGCCGCGGATCGTCGCGCTGCCCGGCTGACCGGCGCTCAGGCCGGGGCGTCGTCGGTGTAGCGGTCGAGGAAGACCTTCTCCTCCGGGGTGAGCCGGCGGGGGCGGTTGATCGCGAAGTCGACCGGCACGAGCAGGGTGCTGCCGGTGACCGCGAGCGTGCCGTGGTCGAACAGCTCGTAGTGGCAGGTGAAGGCGGCGGCCCGGATGTTCGACACCCAGATCTGCACCTCCAGCGGCTCCGCGTCGTAGACGACCGAGCGCTTGTAGGCGATCTCGTGCGAGGCGACGACGATGCCGCGGCGCAGGCCGGTCTTCTCGTCGTGCGTGGGCTGGTCGAAGAACAGGTCCACCCGGGCCATCTCGAAGTAGCCGAGGAAGGCCACATTGTTGATGTGCTGGTAGGCGTCCATGTCCGACCAGCGCATCGGGACGGCGACGGTGTGCCTCACGCCCGCCACCCTGCCCTACGGGACGGGGGCCGGGTGCACGCGGTCCTACCCTCGCCGGCATGGGCGCGCTGTGGAGCCCGGCCGCGCCGGGCCTGCTCACCCTCCCCTCGGGACGGCGGGTGCGTGGCCGCGGGCTGCGCGCTCCGCTGCCGCCGGGACCGGAGCCGGAGTTCGGCGTGCACCTGCTGGGCCGGCGGGCGGCGGCGGCGCCCTGGGCCGTGCGCTGGGTGCGGTGGCCGGACTTCCGGCTGCCCGCCGACCCCGTCGACCTGCGCACGGCCCTCGTCGAGGTCTGGGAGCGGGCCGCCGAGGAACGGGTGGAGCTGGCGTGCTCCGGCGGGACCGGGCGGACGGGGACGGCGCTGGCCTGCCTGGCGGTGCTGGACGGCGTGCCCGCAGCCGACGCGGTGGCGTTCGTCCGGGCCGGCTACCGGCTGCGGGCGGTGGAGACGCCGAGCCAGCGCCGGTTCGTGGCCCGCTTCCGCTGAGACGCCGACGGCCGGCCGGAGCCCGAGCTCCGACCGGCCGAAGGTGACGTGCTGGCACGCCCCGCTGCCGGGGCCCGCGCCGAGGTACGAGGCGTGGGGGGCAGCGGGGTCCTTCCTCAGTCGCGGGTCAGCTTGCGGTAGGTGGCCCGGGTCGGACGGGTGGCGTCGATGCCGAGCCGCTCGACCTTGTTCTTCT
>Ga0210040_10001656_pt1 | contig 33062 bp, 27 predicted proteins | sample CryGeyCG12114_NA_FD_185462 | JGI IMG/M metagenome (GOLD analysis project Ga0210040, IMG submission 185462) | Groundwater microbial communities from aquifer - Crystal Geyser CG19_WC_8/21/14_NA (SPAdes) (version 2) | ecosystem: Environmental > Aquatic > Deep subsurface > Groundwater | place: USA...
TAATATTAATAGCTAATAGCGCGCGAGCTATATTAACGTTAATAAAGAGGTTATTAATAAAGTAAATATATTATAGCTTATACTAAGCTACTATTACTCGCCTATAAAGTATATACACTATTAACTTAAGTATAAGAAGATTAATATTATTTACTATCGCACTTATAGTTCCTCTTTTACGCTTTTAAATTACTCTTATCGTTAAGTTAATACTAATACCTTAAAGTACTTTCTTTAGCCTTTATTAGCTAGAGTATATAATCTAATCGTATACTAAGCCTTTATAACTAGTAAGAATATAGTAAATAAAGCTCTTCTTTACTAGCTTATATATAAGCTTTATAGTATTAATCTTTTAATTATAAAACTTAATCGTATTCTTATTAATATATATATAACTAAAGAGTACTAGTAGCTTAGCGAATTAAGTACGAATAGCGTTTATTATATACTAGATCTTCTAGTACTACTAAGTATAAGAGTTTACTTTTACTTTACTCTTTAATTAACTATTTAAGCTAATAAACTATTTAATAGCCTTAAATCGTTAGTAGCTAAATCGTCGTATAGCTCTATACTTTTAAGACTAGAAATCTTAGAAACTAGCTCTTAAACTAAGTATAAAGACTATCTTAAGGCGATAAGCTAGCTAATAGTATAGCTTAATCGCTATTATTAATTTCTACGGCTTTTATAGTATAGCCTACCTTTAAGCTACGATATTAGTATACTATAGTAGTAGGTTAAGAACTACTTAAAAGAAGAGTAAGAATAGCTAAATAAGCGATAGCTACTTATATTTTAAGTTACGTATACTCTAATATTAGTATCTCGTCGCTATTAGAGGTTAATAATAAGGTAATAACTTACTTAAGTACGCTTCGTACTATACTTTAGTAGTATCTTTTATAGAAGGTACCGTACTAAGGTTATTAAACGCGTTAAGCGCGTTTAGATTTTAAATAACCTTTTTAAATACCTACTAAAATTCGAAGTTAGGTATAATCCTAATAAAATTAGTATCGTTATAGAGAGTACGATTAGCCGATTCTAACGGTATAATAAAATATCGTTAATTATTATTATATAAAGACCGGTAGTGTTAATAAAAAAAGTACAAGAATCGTAGAGCGCGATATAAGGTTAACGCTAAATGGATCATTTTGTACGCGGAGGGGATCTGACTATTCAGCCAGTCGAGCGTAGCAAGTGGGGTACAAGTCGTGATAGGCCGGCGTTGTGGAGGTAGATAGGACAAGGCCTGCTTTATTTAGGAGTAGTGCTGGTTCTGGATAGTTCAGCCGCTGGTCCTATCTACTTAGGTCTCTTCCAGAGAAGAGAAGATCAAAGAAGTGGTTTCATCATCCTAGCACTTGCAGCTTACCGCTGTAGGGCCCAGAAGGAGAAGGGTAAAGTATGGTATTGGTGGTGGTACTAAGGTAGCTAAGTGGTGAAGAGATGCACAAGGTCATGAAACGACAAGTGAGTCGTAATTGCCCAACACCGTCGATGAAAGTTCCACTGCTGGCAACTTCGGATATACTGAAGATCGCAGGCACGTGTTCCCATTCCCGTTCCTGCATAGCACATCAACTCGGATAATGCCAACTCCCACTCTCACCATCCAGAAACTCGGTTGGATCGGCGTTCATCAAAATCCCCCAATCCATATTGTCAAACCCAAACATTGCATCTTGCAACGAATCCGTCTGGTCGAAGCCCATCATGCCGCCATTGAGGTCTGGTACACGCGACGCAACAGGTAGCCCATAGCCCATCACTCCAGCTCCTGCATCGTCGACGCCTGCCATACTTACTGGCGGCATAGCCTGGTCCCGGCTCTGGTGAATGCCAATGACACCATCAACAGTCGCGATGGCCTCGAGCTGCGCAGCAGCACTATGATCGCCCTCGCGAGACCCGGGTGTTGCACTACCACTTGGTACACCGTCGTAACCGTCTTGACCAGCAGACAACATTATTCTTCTGGCTCGCGGTAATTGGCCATCCATGATTGCACCATGCAACTTAATGACTCGATCCGCAGCTGCATGAGCAAAAGTGCTACGGGGTACATCGGGGTTGCCTCTCATGTGGACGAATGATAGTGCTGAGCTAGTGATCCAGTACCCGTGCAAACCCTGACCCAGATTGCGGACGCGGTCGTCGAGCATCTTGACCACAGTCTCAATCATCAAGACCAACCGAAAGTCATCCGACACATGAAGGTAGAATGGCTTCGTGGAGGGACTGGTGCTCACGGCGTAAGAATGTGCTAGGGATAGCGCCGCTCGGAGACAGTCTTCTCTCATGAACGAGAAAAACCTCCTTTGGACCTCATTAAGGTACAGGCTCTTGTCGATTGTGGGTCGCTTGTTCGTGTCCGTGACGCTGAGTTGGGGATTGTAGAGTTGTATGGTCGAGATTGCAGCATAACGCCGTGCTACTCTACTGTGAAAGTCTTGCGAGCGCCAGCGGGAGTCAGTGGGGTAGGTCTGATGCAGAATGACTATATACTCATACAGGATGCATTGGGACATGGTTAGGGCGATCAAGGAAGTTGTGCTTGAAAGCGAGGTCGCCTCTGGCATAGTTGTCGATTCATTGCGAACGTCCACTTGCCAGCCTGACAAGGGTATGTCGTCCATGTGGCCGCGTAACTTGTGGTCGTAAAGGTTGATAGTATCGTGATCCAGAGTGTTACGAATGCTGTTGATCTTGTACAAAAGTTCAATTCGGAGCGGAAGGTTCTCCGCGGCCCACGCGAGGAAGGATGTCCGACTGAATGTGCCTCGAGGTTTTGGATCTGGGAGTTCCTCAGTATCGATGTCGAAGCTTTCATCATCAATGTTGAGTGGTGCTGTAGTGTCCCAGTCATTGGGTCCAATGGTTGGTGTTATGCCTCGATCGACCGCTGCTTGCAGATCAATCTCCAGAACTGTATACCACAACCTCCTTCTCATCTCGCAGTCGAAGGTGTTGATCTTTCCACACAACAAGCTTGGCTCTCGATGTAGACCGGCGGCCATGAATCTCCTCACCAGACTGCCGCTATCAACCCAGACGCGCTTGACCTTGATGCAGTTGAGCCATCTTGCGAGCCAAAGCTGAACATGGAGCTGATAGTTGATTAGCGAGACGTGCTTCTGACTTTGAGATTCTAACCAATAGTTGCAGGCGTTAATCCAGTGGGTGGCTGTTTCGCGCCGTGCGGAGCTCCTGCCAACATAACCCTCTTCACCTCCAGGGACTATGCAATTCATGCATGCCATGCATACCAAGAGCTGTACCACGAATTCAGGCCTAGTGTCCATAGGGGATTCCCAGAAGGTCTCATAGTCCTTCAGAAATGTTGTCACATGCACTATGCGGTATGTGGTTTCGATGGTATCGAGGTATTGATGCAGCAGACGATCCGCGAACGGTCTTTCGGGGACCATGTTGACCAATGATTCGATCGAGATATCATATTGTTGTCTTGCTGCTTGCTTCTCTTTCTCCCTTATCTTGGTCATAGAGTGCTTCGCGTTGGCCAAAGAAGGTAGACAGAGGAGAATTTCTCGGACGAACTTGGATAGGTCCTCAAATTGCAGGAGTATGGCTAGGGCGTTGCTGGGTCCAAAGTACTGAGTCTTGAATGACTTCCCACGAAGCAACGCTTTTTCATGCTCAGCCAAAGCGTACTTGTCTGAAAAGGGGTTTCGTTCTCGGTTCCCGCCAGGACCCATAGGGTTGTAAAGGCCGACGATCATTTCGTGGGATGTTGGTTTGCCGCCAGCAGAGTATACCATCGTTTCAAGCTCTATGAGCCGCCCATGAAGCTGAGCAATCTTTCGGTCCCTCGAATCTGGGGCTGGTTGAGGAGCAGATTGGACTTGAGCGTTCGACGCTGTGCCTGGATCCGCCTCCCGGCGCTGTACTGTTGCCTCGTGGGAGCGCGCAGCAGCCTGATGCTGCTCTGCTCCGTCGTCCCAAGAAGCCTCGGTTGCTGCTCGTGATTGCCGATGTCGTCCATCTTCAGGTGTGGGTAGACCACTCGAGGATGCCGCCCCTGTGTGTGGTACATAGACACATTTGTCACCGTAGCCGCCTTTCTGACATCTATCGCAAGACGGGTAAGTTCGGTCGCACTTGACTTTCCTCCGTCGACAGTCCACGCACGAGAGAGCGATGCGACGCCGCTTTTGGCCCATGCTGGCTGCCCTCAGCTCGACCGAGTCTCGGCAATAGGTCAGCAGCAAGAGTACATAAGTTAGGCCTGGCCAGAGCTTTTCAGAAGGTAGTTCGCCTCGGACTCTACTGCTCCAGAAGGTACGCGAAGAACGTATAACCGATCCGGCCGAGACTACCTGAAAGCGTGAACCTGGAGGTTAGATCTGAAATTGAGTTGAATCTGATAAGATCAGGAAGTCTTGAGACACTTTGGGATTTGCTGTTGCCTGGTTCTGGACCCTTTCGAAATGCAGCACGCCCATGGGAAGGAGAGCGGTGCTCATCGTTGAGGCCGTCCATCTCGGAGATAACAACTTACAATTTAGCCTACTAGTAGCGAAGCGGACGGCGGTGCGCGAAATGGGTGGAAGTCTGCCTGAAATTATGGAAAGCCTAAGCCGACTCGGAGTCTCGGCGGTGGACGAGCTGACCAAGCAAGCCACGACCTTGCGCTACACGCCTCGATAGTAAACAACAATAACCTGTGGAAAAATAGGTCGCTTGAATGACTGTTCTTACAAGTAATCCGCTTATAGCTCTAGGTACCCCGTACCTAGAATTCCCCCTAACTATCGTCGGTCTTGAGTTATTAACTCCCTAGACCTACGAGCGACGTCATGTCTATAGCTTTCAAATAACAGTAAATTCTAGGCCCACTTTTCTACAGGTTGTTATTGTTTACTATCGAGGCCTGTAGCTGTAGTTTTCTCACCACATCCAGGCTTACCGCTGTCCAGGCTATTAGAGTGGTGGAGGCGATACAACATTTATCATGCTGGAGCTTGACATCGAGCAATCTGGGTCGAGACAGCGAGCAGTTTGTATCGGAATCTCATTCACTGCAGGCCCAAATCGGTACTCAAGCAACACCTGCACTCTTGGCATTGCTCTCGAGAAGCACTGTGAACACCATGGTAATACTAAAACAAAATTGGGTATCATTGCTACGCTTCCCTCGTGTCACGCCTACGTTGCAGCGTGGTCTTACATGGCACAACTATGTATCCCCTCAGGACCCAACTCATTATACTCGCTCCTCGTCAGGAAGCCTTTGCTGATGCCTTGGTCCACGATGAATACCACCTTCGCGGCGACCTGCGCTCCTAAGAAGGTTGCCTCTTCCATTCCTGCGACGGACGGGTCCTTCCATTCAGGAAAGTACTCGGGGGCCTTGACCGTCTTCATACTGGTCGGTGACTGAGAAGTGCCTCTATAGCTTTGACGATATGATTGCTCAATCGCGCCTGGAGCCATGAACCCGCCGTGTAACTGCTGTTGTGGTGGCTGGCCTGGGACCTGAAGGTGCTGCGGTGGTGCCCCGCCGGGCTGCATCATGTTCTTTGTTGCTGCGACGAGAAGTGGATTAACGCCTGAGCCGATGTGATGTTGTGGATTGCTGGGCTGGCCAGGAATCGGTGTATTCGTGCCACCTGTTGGCACTGGCGTCGAAAAGTTTGAGGGTAACTCTGATGTGAAGATGGTCGCGTTTGACGGTGACAAGGTGTACCTCGCAGTCAGGACTTCCACCAGCGCGTTCGTGAAGCCTCGCAATCGACTGCCATTTCCAAGCACTATTAAGTTGTCCCACAGTGACGAGCGGGCGGATATATCAGGCACAGCCATGACGGTGCTGTGCACAGCGCTAGCTATCCTGTCCAAAATGCTGTCTGTGTGGCCCGTGGAGGGCGTGGCAGCTAGGAATCGCTCAGGGCCAATCTCGATTTCCCTTTTTCGTTTCCTGCTTTGTGGGACAGTGCCTTTGATCGCTTCGGCATCCAGAAGTGGATAGTCCTCGAAATTGAAGGTAACGTTGTGTCTTTCTGCATTGCGCAACCTCATAGCCTTGGGCAGTTCTGCTCCAGCCTTCTTCTTTGCGTCTCTTTCGGCCTTTTCTCGTTCTCTTTTTGCTATCAGTTCAGCTGCATTGTTCTGGGCCACGATGGCGGCAACATCCAATACGCCTTCGTTCTCCTCTTCCTCTCCTTGGCCGCCAGCATTAGTTGTTCCGTCCTGGTTCGACGTCGGACCAGTGCTTTCCTTCGTGTCTATACCTGTACTCGCTGCCACAAGCGGATTCTGAGGCTGCGTGGGTTCGGCAGCTTGGCCGGGAAGCGGTGTCCCTGCAGGCAGAATCTCGCAGATTGCGCTTCTCTTGACTTGTTCAGCCAAGTCAGTCAAATCTTCAATGTCCCTGTACTTATCCCTCTGCTTCTCCAATTCCTCTCTTAGTCTCGCGGTAAGAGCACTCCCTCCACACCCGTCAATGGCAATCCCACGGCCGACCTCATTGACGACGTAATCCGTCACAGCCGTAACGTCACACTTATCAAGGCCGACATCAACCACGACTGCACTCTGCACGCCGAACCCCCAAGCAGCAGCCAGAGCGCTGTCCATGACGCACAGGGCGGGTATCTTCCAATTCTCAAAGAAGTACTGGGTTATGGTTTCCTTATCTCTTGCTGTCCAACACGGCTGTGCTACGACCAGTACCGGCATATGGAAGGGAGGAGAGATCATCTGGTAGATGTGCGACAGGAGGGCAAAGAAGCATGGCCAGTTTTCTATGCGGCCCGATTTGATGGGATAGACTGCGTTGGCGGCAGTGAAAGGGTCATCATAGTACTCGGTCTCTCCTTCCCCATCCACAGTTGTGTCAGGTTGTGGCTCGACGGGTTGTACAGCGCCTGTCGAATCCGAAGGGAGATTTTCTAGCTTCTGCTCGGTAGTATCTGCTGAAGCATCGGCCATAGCAACATCCTTCTCCTCGCCGTTCGTTTGCGCTTTGATCTTAGCCTTCTCCCGTACGAAGACTGGTTCCCATTCGTCGTCCTTCAGACCTGGGAACATTCGCGTTGGGAACCGCCATCGTGGTGGTGTGAAGGTCTCTGGTAGACCGAGTTGTGTTTGTGTTATTGCCGACCCTGGCGCTATGATCTGGCCATTGTGTTAGTCTGGCTGAGTACAAGAAAGTGCTGTTGCAAGGTTGGTTGGTGTGGAGGATGGTGGAAGATCCAAAGACAATATAGCAATGTAACTTACAAGCACATGTTCATCCTTGAATGGTGGCATTATTGTTAGTAGTGCGGATGCTGCACCACAGGCAGCCGCAAGTTCTGTTCAGTCGACCAACTTCTGTCGCACTGGCAGCCAAAGCGCGACTCACATGCCGCAGATCTTAGGTGAAAGACGCGCCTGCCGAGACTGGTCGTGTCGTCGTGACTAGTACAAGGCTGAGAAATATAGCCTTGTCCCACGAGAGAGGGAGACGTCGAGACGCGCATTTTCTACTAAGCCTACCTACCGAAGGAGGGGCTGATTAGGGCCAGATTCAAGCAAATTCAAGACCATGGCCTTTCACAGCACCTTCTGCTGCATTGCTATGCGACACAAGCGAGAAAGAGGGCAAGAAGAACATGATTCATTTATTCGTTTCTCTCTCAGTGTACCTCAATCTGCGATGTGTATGAGGTGGAAGCACTAGAAGATGCTACTTGTATCGTCGCCTTCGGATCTATCTCATCGAACAACCTATAATGTTGCTCTACTGCCGCACAATCAACGCCTGAGTTCTCTCGGTCATAAAGTGAATCTCTGTCCAATTTCCCATTCCTCAATTGCATTCGCACGTTATAGTGTTCGTTACACAGCCACCTAATCGACCATTTGATTGTCACAAGACTCGCTACCACCCATCGACGATCAGCATCCTCCGTCCAATCACCTTCAGCTACTTTCTGTTGCAAAGCCCTGTCTGCGGCCGTCGTCAAAAGAGGCGCTAAACTGGGATTGCATGCCAGAAGTCTGCTGAGGAGCTTGATGCGAAAGATCGCTGGTCGTGTCGATGTTGAAGGCATCGAAATCAAAATATGAATCAGTTGGAAATTGTTCAGGACAATTGACTCCAGCTGACTCGAGGTCGTTGATAATGCCGTTTCCAAAATCTGGAAAAGTCGGAATGTCGGCGAGTGCATTGAAGGAGAAAAGGTCGTCGCTATTGTCAAGTAGTGTATGAGAGTCAAGATCGTGTTGACCAAGGGAATCGGTTGGAGCTGTCCAAGCTTCTTGTCCAAGACCGGTTGACACTGCAGGTCACACAATACCACAGCAGGATATTGTGTCAAGCCGGTGTCGAGGACTGAAGTTGAAGAAGGCTCCATCGATCGCTCGAGGTCGATCTGAGGTGCAAGACATGGTGATTCATGTTCGACTGTTGTTGGGGGTGAAGGTTCTGAGAAGACTGGGTGTGGGCTTTCATTCTGTTGTTCTGAAGAAACCGAGTAGTCAACGGACGGCGGAGGTGTGAATGTGAACTGTATGCCAGCCTTTCGTAATACTTCTTTCAACTGTGCATTCTCCGACAGAAGGTCTTTGTTCTGTTGCTCAAGACCAGCCTGTTGAGCCTTCTGTCGTTGTCTGGACTTGTCGGCTGCTCTTCTGTTGCGCAGAATTCTTTCGTTCTTGCGCTGCTCCTTCTCCTCTGCTGTCTTCGCTCGTTTCCTCGGGGGGAGTATCGGCACTATCTCCGGCACAGGCTGGCCCCATGCCTTACGCTTCTTCTTGTTGGGCTCATCTTTGATTGATGTACCTGCATCAGAAGAGTCGCATGGAGTCGGGTAGTCGAACTCCGGCGTGTCTTGCCTCGAGAAATCGAGTTGAGAGAACTCGCTGGCGTCCAGGTATGCAGTCATCTTGATAGCGTGTCTTGTTTTGGTTGTGACAATTGGGGTGGCCAGATGACAAAGGGATGCGATGCAATACAAGATTTATTGCATATGGTCTAATGACCACGTATCATAAAGCTGGCCATATCACTCCAGGTGGAGACCAGCAGTCATGGGATCGGTAGATAAGAGTGTGAATGAAATTGGACTTTGTAGAAGACAGAGTGTTGCGTCGATTGAAGTGATACTGCTAGAGGGACAGGCACCATCCATAAATAAGAACACTGTGTTCAATTCAAGGGTGAACCAAGGATCACTTGCATGTGCGACGCCTGTAAGACGAGGACGTAATGCGCTACGCCACGCACGGCCCCTGACGCTTGGGCTCGGATTGGTTAACCAGGAATGCAAGGGCTCAGGAGAACCAAGCCCAAATGCACTTTCAACCAATCACAATCTTCCCACACATTCCATGACTTTCCGCTGCCCCCTTTTGTTCCTTCGCATACACAGCTGCTGTACCTTCGCTGCAGGCTCCTGTGATTTTCAGCTTCTTCTTTGGAAGCCATCGCACCATAGCTGTGTTCGAGACTTCAGAGCATGTCTCAGGCTGAAGAGTGAGAAGTCAACGTCAAAAGGTCAGACATGGTAACATTCACGCCATGGTTGCTGCAGCCTGCGTTCTTAGCTAAGATACGTAAGTCTTGGATCATCCATGATTTGATTCATCACCTGCCATACAGTAGTCTCCAGATCATCAAGACTAAGCTCGAGATCCTGGCTGGATGTTGTTGAAGCCTGATCCGAGGTACACAGTGGCATATTTCTAACGGCTGAGGCTCTTTCCTGAATTCTTGGCACGGCCAGAGGATCTACCTCCTGTCCACAGCTCTTGCTCGGTCTAAATGGTGCGCCAAGAATCCTTCACCAACTTATACAGCTGCCCCTGGCCTACCAACCCAGTGGTTGACATGCCTCCCAAGGTTCGCCATATCCTTGACTAAGCACACCTAAAGCTCCATCTCCGCATCAAGCAAGTCAGACACTGGAACATAACCGTCACCCGCAACTTCAGGATGTCCGTTAGCACAAAACATAACAGGAGCAGCCTTCGTCGTTGTGTGACTTGCGGCCAACCTCTCATAATTGGCAAGCTCGACCATTTGACCTGCGTGCAGGTCCCACGTCCACACCTCTGCACTCTCGATCTCGAACGGCTCATGCTCGACTTCTGATCCTTTCAGTCGTCGTATATGAGCTTCGTTCTCTGCGTCAAATCTGGCTTGGTGGAAAAGCTGTTCTGCTTCTTCTGCCTGTTTGAAGCGCCGTATGTGACGTTGGTTTTCCTCCTCGAACCTGGCCTGGTATAGGAGTTGTTCTCTTTCTTCTTCCTCTCTGGATCGTCGTCTGTGGGCCTCCAGTGCTGCTTCGGACCCGACTTGGGGGTGGAGCTGGCGAAGCTGGAAGTGCTGTTCTGGAGCTCGATCTTGGCCTACCACAGCGATATCGTCCCAACTCCGATTCTCTTCCATGACTGACCAGTTCTTGCTCAAACCGCAGTCCATGCAGTCCCAATACCCCTCCCCAGACATCACATTGGTGGACTCGCAGAGCTCGCAGAACGGTGCTGGAATCCTCCTGGGTGCACTGATTGGTCCACGGAGAGTCAATGGGGACGATGCTTCTTTGGATAGAGTGAGCTTGGACGTTGTCCTAGGCGATTGGTCTCTGTAAGTCGATTGGATGCCTAGTAGTCTCACAGGCGACATTGAGCGCTCGCGTAGTGGGCGCATAGGTAGGTTGGACATCGTCAGTGGTATCACTTTAATGCACTACAGCAGGTCTCGATCACGATGTTTTTTGGTACGCGAATGGGACGATTGTTCGAGGCAGACGTTAGAGCTACGGGAAGCGTGGGAGAAGTAAGAAGAGAAGGACCAAAAAATGGATTGCTTTGGTCTACTTTCGCATTGACACGTGTTCGAGTGAGTGCGAGTGGCTACGAGTACAAAAAAGGAGTGTGAAAGTGGTAGATGGGGCATTCAAATCGTCAGTCAGGCTTGTTTCTGCTGTGCAACCTGCTCTTCTTCAAGCTAACGGGGCACCGAAACAGTATCAGCAACGAAATGATATCTGGGTTGTGAACAAAAACTCTTTGGTGTTTACTATAATATTTTTTTCTCCGTACTGCAAACAGTAGAGGCGCAGCCTCGTACTTCGTGCTCAAAACTTACCTATACTAACAATGCGACTATCCGCTTACCACCGACTTACACTGAACCTTGAGGTCCCCGCCTCATTCAGCAAGTACCCCAGATACCCACCACTCAGAAAAAGGAAAAGCCAGACGAATCGCTATCGCCATCACCGAAGTTGCTCGTACTCGGCGATGGACTCCGAGCACGCGGATTGTATGCCCGGGCAGCAGGTCGAGGCCGTGGGGCACGCACGCGGTGAGCCTGGAGTCGAGAGTAAGCCTTTGTGGAGACAGAGCCAGATGAGACAGAGCCGCCAGATGAGACAGAGCCGCCAGATGAGATAGAGCCGCCAGATGAGATAGAGCCGCCAGATGAGACAGAGCCGCCAGATGAGACAGAGCCGCCAGAGCAGCAAGATGAGCCACAGACCCGATTGCCTCGGCCTCGTGCCAACCGCGAGAGAACACCTGGTTCATCTGAGTCGGAATCCTGACTGCCTAATTTGAGGTTAGCGAGACCTGCAGCGACGGATGCATAGCCCGTTGGGTCACGGTATGCTTCTCTAGTGCCGTAGCGTCGAGGGGACGGAGTGGAAAATCGTGCTCTTCTGCTCTTGCAGCGTTTCGGCTTCCCGGTTGAGGGTGGAGAAGGGGTCCGGCAAGGATCCGGAGAAGGAGATCGTTCAGGAGATGGCGGCGGGCAAGCGATCGGAGAAGGAGATCGTACACGTTTACGCACAACCTGACGTCCTCGACGAGGAGGTGGAGAAGGGGTCCGGGAAAGGATCGGAGAAGGAGATTCGGTGTCGTCCGATGAGAAACCTCTGTAGGAGTAAGCCATGGTACGCCGTAGTCTATTGTAGTCTGGAGAAGGGGTCCGGGAAGGGATCGGAGCCATGGTACGCCGTAGTCTGTTGTAGTCTGGAGAAGGGGTTCGGGAAGGAATCGGAGAAGGAGATTCGGTGTCGTCCGATGAGAAACCTCTGTAGGAGTAAGCCATGGTACGCTGTTGTCTGTTGATGTATGGTAAGAGGCTATTCGAATTAATCGTAGCTGTGATACTGATTTGTGACCTGCACAAATAGTAAGTAGTGATGAGTGTCAGTCAGTTGCTTCTGCTAGTGGTTGGTTTCGTGTGAGAGAAGATTCATCAGGTAGTCGTTGTGGCTGCCATACTTATACTGTGCGACGGCCTTGTCCATCTCGCTGACCCGAACACCTTACATTGTAGTAGGGAGCAACAATGATCAGCTTTGTGAGCTTACAACAATGGTCCTGTCAATATGTTGGCAACATGGCATCGTGAACAAAGAAAAGCATCTTTAACGACTCTTTCTTCATTCTCCTTGTCTGGCTCCTATGTGTCCACTCCGTTCTGAGCTTGATGATCGCGAGTGGTAAGGGGCGTGTCTCAGCACCTCTTACTAGGCTTGGAGATGAGGAAGAGTCCTTGTCTGTACCAGGGTTTGGCCAGAGAACTTTGAATTGATCAAGTAGAAGAGTTATGCGGTATGTAGATGTTGTTGAGCTGGATTCATGTTTGCGTTACTTATCAAGCCGAATATGGCATCTCACAGTGGCTTTTGTGGATATGCTTTGCGGTTGATATCGGGTTGCCCCTGGCCATAGGATCAGGGACGGCAAGTAGGATACTGCACCTTGGGAGGCAATCTAGGAGGAACATGGTAGGCCGGCGAACGCAATGACTTCGCTCACGATGAGCGAATGCTGCCGTAGCCCCCCAGTCTGGACCGAGGATGCGCTATCCTCGGGTTAGTTTAGGGAGATCCTGTGCACATCTCGAGCTGCATGAGGCTTGCAGACTATTGAATTCACGCTGCCAGTCGTCTAACGAAGTCAGGAAGATCTTGTGTTCGACATTCGGTCTTCCCGAGGAGACCTAAAATCAGAAAGACTTGAGGAGTAGCACGTTACCAAGAAGCGCTTATCATAAAACTTTACATATGCGGGCGGGTAATAACAGGGGAGTAATGAGTATATTGAGTATCAAGCGATAAAATGAAGATGCCGAGCAAGGGTTGGTTAACATATTGCGCGCGGCGTGTTGAAATCAGTCTCCGAGGTGTACTGGCGTCTCGTTAGTGTACTTCACTCTCTGGTATATCGAGTGATCTTTCTCTTTCTACTGTAGCTTGGGTCGCCGGTTCTGGAACATCGGTTGCAGGGATAGCCCACCTTTTGTCTCTTATCTGACTTGTAGATGCCGGCACACCGCCGACCCGCGTCGCAACCGAGGTCAACTCGATTTGTAGAGGGGCAGCCACAGCTGTACTTGATATATGCGAGGTAGCACATGACTCGATTGCTCTTTTCGACTGGCTGTGTCGTGGCTTACCGGCTTGTAGAGAGTATTGTTGGTTAGCTACCGGCGAAAGTTTTGTAGAATTTGGGATGCGCTGTGTCGAGTACTCCTTCGTGCTAGCAATGTTCAGCAACTGAGAAAGATAACTTCTCTTTTGGCGGCGTGGTATTAATACTATCGCAGCCTCTGTTGTCCGTTACCACTCGAGGGTACCAATCAAAGACAGCGACCAGAGACAATGGATGATCAACCAAAAGATGATAGATGATCTGGCAACAACGAGACTGTCCATCATCGACAACAAAGCGCCATGGTTAGGTCGGCTTTCCCGCCGTACAGATGCACAATGAACTAGAGACATTGTGTCCCCTTGTTCTTGTGCCGGATCTTGCTGGACATACGCGACGACGGAGTCGGCGCAAGCTGCCGTCATCCGACTCCCCTGATGAAACAGGCACAGACGACGTCGTCAGCTATTTTTGCCGTTGTGAACCATCAAGTACAGCTCACACATTTGGTGGAGTAAAAGAGGATGATCTGTGGTGTCTGTGGAAGATAGGGGCACCTGACTTCGCCTGGAAACTCAAAATGATTGAAGCCTTGACCACATTTGGCCAGGTATGAACGAGACCAGCGAACTGGGACTTGGTCTCTGATATCAAGATAAGAATGTATGTATACATCAAGATATCTCAATCATGCGTCGAAAGTGGTGTGCTTGTGTCACCTTAATATTCCGGATGAGTGATGAGTCTGGCCGGCGACGACCATCCACCGGACACACAAAACTGGCCGGTCGCTAACCTAAAATAGTTTAGTGGATAAGCGTTGCAGCAGCGGCCACCTTGTTTGTCCAGTGGATGGACGACGTTCGGCATTTGCCAAGCTTGCGGGGGACAAGGCGGTGGTGATCTGAGCAAGGCTGAAACCTATGAGTCGAGTCCGAGTCCCCACAATTGGGCGCCTAGAATCTGTAAGACGTGCATTGTGTTCCATGGTTCGATGTTGATGGCACAACTGTTGCCTGTTATTTGTTGCTTTTTCGGCAACGATATTGTCCCGTCTCCGGTCCGTTAGCGAAGAGCTAACAGTAACGTGAACATGGGCCTGTCAGCACGCTATGGGTGTGCAAGCTCGGTGGCGCAAATCTCACTGCGTTCTCCAGTCATGTCCTCCAATCATCAGGCACCTCATCCTATTCTCATGGGACTACTCTATGCAGCTTTCCCTGCTGAAGGAATCTCCACGGCCCCGAAGCTTGGCCTGTCGGAGATGCCAACGCGAAAACGAACCTCGTTAATATAGCTGGACTCTGTCAGCTTACACAGTTACGGTCGCCACTATGTAGCATCCGGGTCCACTGACGCAGTCCGACATAGATCATTGTGTCACCCTTTCATGTCGCTTTTGATTGTTCTTCACATTCAAGCACGAGTGCACCAGTCTCTTCGACGCGATTCAATTGAACATATCTACAGCAAGTCGCAGCTATGCAATACTCATTCCTCATTCCGCTTTGGGCAATATCGGCTTTGGTGATCTATAAGATCATCTCCATTGTTGTTGCGAAGCGTCGACACGCAGGTAAGCATTGCCTCTTATCTCAGCACAGGGTCTAGGAGTACGAGGCCTTTAAGAAAAGCGCCAATATCTGGGTCGTTTGCTGATACAAATGATAGCAAGGGCAACAGAGCTCGGTTGTCAAGATGCGCCTGTGTTCCCAGGCGGTGGTATCCTGGGCCTGAACAACATTAGACGCATGCTGGAGGCCGATAAGAAGAAACTCTTCCCAGATCATTTGGTCGAGCGTGAACAAACTATGAGCAGAATTCACGGTCGTGAATGCTCGACCTTCTACTCCGACCTATTGGGACAGAAGGTGTACTTTACTAGTGATCCACAGAACATGAAAGCCATGCTGGCAACCCAGTTCGAAGACTTCTACTTCGGGCCTTCTAGGCGGGGTAACATGATCCAGACTCTCGGTGACGGCATTGTAAGCAAAGTGTATTCCGGTCGGTTCAACCCGGTGCTGACAGGCGACAGTTCGTGCAGGATGGCAAGCAATGGGAGCACAGCCGCGCTCTGCTCAGGGTAAGCAACGACTTCGCCCCGTCCCCAAGTTCGGTTCCTGTCAGCTAAATTTTCACGCAGCCCAGCTTCGTCCGCGACCAGATATCGGACCTTGAGTTAGAAGAACACCACGTCCAGAACCTACTGAAGGCCATTGGACCCGTGCAAGCTGATGGTTGGACTGCTGAGACCGAGATTCAGACCTTGTTCTTCCGCCTCACTATTGACTCAGCCACAGAATTCCTCTTTGGCGAATCAGTCGAAAGTCAAATTAACGCGATACCTGGTGCTGCTTCGCAAAAGAGCGGTCGCGAGAGTTCATTCGCGCATCACTTCGATTCCGCACAGATGCATATGGCCAGGCGCTTTCGCCTAGGAGACATGTACTGGACACACAATCCTCGCGAATACAGAGAGAACAACAAAGTGGTTAACGATTTTGTCGCACATTACGTGGACCTTGCATTACGTGGGACCCGGAGTGACGCGAAAATGGAGGAAGGTAGCAGAAAGGGAAGATATGTCTTCCTTGAAGCCGTGGCGCAGCAAACCCGCGATCCATACGAACTGCGTTCGCAACTTCTGAACATCCTGCTCGCTGGTCGTGACACCACTGCCAGCTTGCTTAGTTGGCTCTTCCACCAACTTCTTCGTAACCCCGAAGTCTTCACCAAGCTCCGAAGTAGTGTCATAGAGACATTCGGCACTTATGAAGATCCGCGGGACGTCACCTTTGCGTCTCTCAAGGGCTGCCAATATCTGCAATACTGTCTGAATGAGACCCTACGTCTCTGGACGGTCGTTCCAGGGAACAGTCGCCGGAGCAAAAAGGCTACCACTCTCCCTAGAGGAGGCGGACCTGACGGTAAGTCACCCATCTATCTCCCACCTGACACCGAGGTCAACTACAGTATCCATGTCATGCACCGCCGCAAGGACATATGGGGTGCGGATGCAGAAGAATTCAAGCCCGAGCGCTTCATTGGTCGGCGATCAGGCTGGGAGTACTTACCTTTCAATGGTGGACCAAGAATATGCATCGGGCAGCAGTTTGCGCTCACTGAGGCCTCATATGTCGTCGTTAGGCTCCTGCAGAGGTTCGATCAGATCGAGCTTGGCGCACATGAGCTGGAGGACAGAATCACGAGCAACCTGACGCTGACGAACTGTCCTGGCAAGCCGGTAACGCTGAGATTGCACGCGGCAAGGGAATGAAAAGAACGGAGGAAGGCGTGGGATGAGAGGGTGCACATGAAGGACGTTCGGATAGGCTGCGGTTACTCGGCATTCACACTACTCAACTCTATGTTCGGTGATCTAGGTATTGTTGTGGCGTCTCGTATGTAGCTGGCTGACGTATGAAGTGGACATCATCTGCCATGAGCCACGGTAAAATAAGCATTATCTTGACCCTATGTACTTGCCGGACTCCTCCCAGAATACACTCGTTAAGACTGAGGGGCCGGCACACCTGCCGAAGTTGGCACTCGAGACGCGGTTTTTCCTGGCGACGGTCACGTGACTCAACTGATATATAACAAGCATCAACTTCATTCTTCGTATATGCATGCTCCGACATGGGCATTTTTTGCTCGCGTTCGGTTGCTGCGCTAGGTCCGGTCTCGGACGCTCAAGATCCAACATGAGCCCAAGAAGACATGCCTGGGCTGCATTCGAAATCGCCAAGGTGGACACTGTTGACTCAATGGCAGAAACAAACCTATGCCCCAACTTGCAATCCTCTGCCTTTCTGCAATATCATAAAGTGAGGTTGATGGAAGCAGTGTTTGCCATGCCGAAGACTAGTCCAACTACGGAGAATGTCCACGTTTTGATTCAAGGTCGATGCCTTAAGTCTTTATCCTTTGTCTTCCGCATGCGTCGTGGCTGTCCTGCGAAAGTGTTCGCTCTGGCTTTCTAGCTAGCATGATGTCTTGGTTTACTCCTAACAGGCAATAGGCACTATACATGGGCAACGACATCGACATGGCGACCACGACCATCACCAAGACACAAACGCGCAGCTACCCTGCCACAAGAACATCTACCGGAACTCGAGCACGCGTTCAGTGTCGTAAGAGTGAAGTAAAAGTCAAGGACAAGGCTGTTAATGATACAGACAATACCCGAACTCTTTCCCTCATTAGGACGCCTTCCTCCTTCACGAAGCAGCAGAAACTCGAGCGCCGCCGAAAAGTTTCCGGAGTCACCATTCCAACCGCATACGTGGTACGTGGTAGCACCGCTAGCGTCGCATCTGAGCCAAGTACTTCCGGCCCAAGTGGTTCAGGAAGTGGCTCAAAGCACACAAGCACGGAGACCAGCGATCGGTCACGGAGTAGCAAAGGTAGCGGTCGCAAATCGTCTAGTTCGTCCCCCGAAGTTGAACTCGTGGACGATGTGAAAGACCGGGAACGCAGGACACGTTTCTTCCTGCGTAAAGAAGGGACTATCAAAGACAAAAACGGGAAGAGACCAAGGAGATTGAGCTTAGAGAAGCTCCCCATGGGGTTGAGTGGATATCAAGCAGTTCGAGGAAGCCTCACATCGAATCAAGGAAGGAAATCACCTGCGCACGAGGTATTGCCAGAATCAACGGATGATCTCATTGAACTACCACAAGACGGATTCAGCTTCGCAAGCATCCCACTCATCGAAGCACCACTTCCGCCGCTGCGACGTCGAAGCGAAGATCGACCTAGCCCTCAAACCTTACGCCAAGCAAGGATGAAGCAGTTGAGCCAGACAATACACGAAATCGACGACGAACTCGGTGCTCCGCCACTGCCACGAGACCATAATTGTCCGCCTATGCTAAGGAGCCATCACGACGCACCGAAGACGCCATACAATAGCCGCGAGCCATACGCTAGATCAGCAGCAACAGGCGCGCCTGACGGCGATAGTCAACCACCCAGTCCTGGACGCGCACACCGAGCCAAGCGAAGAGCAAATGTACGGATTCGCCTCGCAAGCCTCGCAATCGACCGGATCGTGAATCTAGCAGATCGGGGCTACGTAGTCGATATCCTCCCTTCTGTCGCGGTCCTCAACCTCCCACTTGATACCAGGACCCGTCAGATCATCAAGCGCTACCTCAGCCGAGACCGAGGGACTACGGTCACTGGCTTCGGCAGTTGGCAGTCATACCACAGCTCTGGGTCTGGAAGCACATTCGAGCAATGGTGTTACGTCTCACGCCTGAACATGGCGGATATTGGTCTCGATGGACGAAGAAGATCGAATAATGACGCAGGATCGAACGGGACCAAGGACGAGCAACATAGTGTTGTGCTTGTGCCGCTGACTGCGGGTATGGCAGAGGAATTGCGGGATGGGTTATATGGTAAGACAAAGCAAGGAAGAACCATACTAGATAGTGAAATTGCATGATTATGTGGTTTTCGGACCCGCTAGCATAGCCAATGTCAATCAATCATGAAGCATTCATTCACTTTCCTTACGCATACGGGCCTATCCCAAGAGCCATCAATATCATATCTCTCCTCTCCGCGCTCCACGCATCCAATCCACCTTTGAAGAACCTTAACCTCAAGTTCGCCGTCCCAGGTGTCCTCACGACTATGGGGCCCATGTCCTCCCCCTCCCCCTGCAGGGACGTCTCGTCCATACCCCATGGTCCATCTTCGACGCTGGGCTCTACCGTCCATCCTTCAGCACTGCACCAGGCTAGCGCGCTTCCAAAACCGTCGTCGATAACGGCTATGATGTTGAGATTGGTCAGGGCTTCAGTGAGGAGCGGTGTTGGAGATGGACTCGGGTCGTGGTTAAGTCTGAGGAGGTACCACGCGTCTGAGAGGGGGGTGGTCATTGTTTTGTTGTGGGGTGTAGTGTCGGAGGATGTGGTGCTTAGGGTGTTTTGGTTGCTGTTAGTTGTGCTGAATCGTTTGACACTATGATTTGATAGCAAGTGTGTGGCCATTCGGGTACTTAGGCCCAGCATGACGGCGGGGCCGTATGTACTGTAGTTCCTGGAAGCCGTTCATTGTCGGGTAGTGTGTCGTTGTCTAAGACAAGGAGCGTGCTATGGCAGACAACGGGTGTGCCGTGTCAGACAAGGCTGTCATTGTGCGAGCGTCTGACGAGGACTTCTTGGTCTGTATTGGACGATTCGATGGATTACGAGATCTCCTGGAAGAGCTTGACGGCTGACATTGGATAACTGAGCTGACGAGACTGTGCTTCAAATGGCGCGCATTGCATTCGCGACGAAGGCATAGTAGATGCGAACCTTTTCGTAGTGCAATCCATATCTTTCGTTGGGTTCCGCTCTGCACCTCAGCGCAGCCTCCACCATTGGATCGGTGCCCTAGGAACGACGCCCCGACATGGCAGGCATCACAACTCGATCGTCGAGAATACCTGTATGCCACGCTTGAACGCAGCTTCAAGACACAAGCTTGTGATCGTGTAGAAGGCACAACCAGATTGTCATTGTCTGCTCTTTTTCTCGGGATCGGGATTGTCTGTTGTCTCACCTCACGCATAATAAGCACCAGAGCTGTGAAGGGGAAGGCTGCAGAGGAAACTCCGTCTTTGTTCTACATGTTGAGACCGCCACATTCACTGTGAGACACTCTTACGTGTCGCGATGGGATACAAGAGGCAGTGGTATAACAAGATGGCTGAGCCGCATCTGCAGCACCAGTAGGCTACCGGGCCGTGCTATTACTAGCCTTGTACCGTCCAAAGCAGCCCCTTTGAGAAATTACCCTCTTTCAGCATGAATGTCAAAGACCGATCTGAGCAAGAAGCAGAGCACACTGGCCTCGTTGTCATCTTCAAGACTAGGACGAGTAGCCACAAGATCACAATGCCTCGGACGCAATCGGCGTCCCAAGTCCAGGCACCAAGACACATCGGCGAGGCGAAAGGTGCAACAGTACGAGTCGAAGTCCAGGAGACAGGCGCCAATTCCCCGTACGTGGTGATGAAAGCAGCACCACTCCATGCCGTCCTCCATTGTTTCTGCTTACTCGGATCCGCTTTCAGGATCATCGCGGCCATTGAAGATGTTGATCCCGTCGAGAGCGTCTTGCTACCTCAACCGACTTTTTACGCAAGTTGGAGACTCAACGAGTTGTTGGCACTCGACGGACCTGATAACAGGCTAAAATTTACGCTGATAGCGATAGCTAGAGAATGTGGGCAAAAGGGTGAGCATCGCGGTATTGCACATCAGGTGTTGCTCTGTTTGGTTTGATTGTGTGCTGGTGTCATCCTTCTGTGGGTGTTCTCCAACGCTGTCTGCACAAGGTGCATATACCACGCGACTGGATATCAGAATTCTCCCCGGCCATGAGCGGCTTTGACCTAGAGTGGCCAGGGTTCACCATAGCTCTTACTTAGCTCCTGTGTTCGGGGCAGGATCCCGCCTTGCATGGTGCGCCAAGCCCCGAGCCCTGGACACTCAAGAGGAGACCGTCGCAAATTCGCAACTGGATGATGCAGCCGTTGGACTGCATGGCTGGCGCAATGTCTGCCAATGATATGTATGACAAGAGCGTACCGCGGTATAGAGACTTGGATCTGCAGAAGATGACATCGTACTACTCGCTGCTCAAGTAGGGCTCATTGGCAGTAGCTGGTATCTATGTCAAGTCAGCAATTAAAGCTCGAAATGTCTTTGGACAAACGGTAAAGCAAGTGGCCATGGTAGCAATGGACCCTTCACATCAGATGGGAGAAGCGGAGCTATTCAATACATGATCACGTGACATTCTGTGAACTTGATCGAAGCCCTCGAGATTCCTTCCGTCTTTCCCTTCTATCGTGCACTGGTCATCACTCTTACTTACATAGCTCGACATCCGGACAGTATGCATAGATGACGAATGCCTCGCACTGTAATCTGGGTAGAATCGGCCGAGCCTTATTCGGCGACCTTGAAGGGCTAGACCACTTCGCAAGTGTTGCGTGCTGCGTAGCAGAAGGGACTACGAAAATTCCGGTGCATTCCGGCGTAGCAAGAAGACAGACTGACAGGACTCAAAAAGTTCTTGACATTTAGGCGCGCCATTCCAGCTATGTTCGGAGCTTTCGTTCCTTCCCCATATCACTGCAAAACAAAATCTCGAATCAGCAGAGCTAGCATCGAGCTGCTCGCCTAACAGTTTCGTAATCATACTGGCCATAGGGATGAACGCATCGGCCGCATCATGCGACGCAATCGAAAACGAGTGTGAGACAAGACACACTGAATTCGTGTTCGAAGTGTCGTCAGTTCATCATTACTTGTTACCTATGCTATGGACATTGGCGACGACCGTTCACTCCTAGGCAACTCGATGGCATAGGCACTTTCGTCGAGCACCTGCTTGACTCTACTAAGCGACAGGACCTCAGCGCCAATTCCTGCGGCCCGTTTGCCGACTCCTCCAGCTTGCTCTCGAAGTCGAGCCAGCCCCAGAGTAGCCGCCGGGCTGCCGTCTCCGCCATTGTCTGATCCAGTCGTCCAGATCAGGGGAGTATCTGTCGCGATATGCGTCGCGATCGATGACCTCTAAGGAAGCATCTGTCTCCGGCGTCTCACTTGAAGGTATGATGTCTTTAGTCATACCTTCAGCAGGGCTGATGATCATATCACCGAGATGAGCCTCGGCGAGCTCATTCTCAAGCATCCGTCTCATAGCTTTGCTGGCGAGAATCTCGTCTTCGACAAACCTGAACACGATCGAGTCTACTGATCCGGCACTTTCAATGCCTAGATCCTGAGGTGTCGCCCATAACATCGGTTGCGCTGCAAGGGCCCACCTGCGATAACCAAATGATTGGCGCTGGGCAACAAAACATTCCGTGACCATTCCGAACCCAACCTGGCGCCGAGCCTGACACTTCGCAGGCCAGACCAGCAGGTCGAGACCCGGATGCCGGAGAAGCAGGAAAGACAAAAACCGAAGCAGCCTCATTCTGTGGTATCCTTTCCTGGTCACTGTCACCTCTCCTTCACCTTCCACTGGCACTTCTGTTGCATCCTCCTCTATTGTCCATGAAGAGGACAGCTTGAACTCAGACAAGTGTGGCATGTCCCTCACAAGTAGCTCGAAATACCCCGGCCAATTTCTCCTTGGGTAGTGTAGCATGCCTCCCTCCATACGGAGCTCGAGTTTCTGAATCATCAGGCAGCCACCTGGACCAATGAGGTCTGGCAACTTGCTGATGACCGTTGACGGCGCATTGACGAAGCCACAGTGCCTCCGAATGTAACTGAGCACTTCAGCCTGGAGTGTCCCGGAGGCCTGGACGAGGCCGGTGCAATTCCTGAATGTGGCTGGGAGAAGGTCTGCCACGGATGCGTCTTGAGCATTAGGCTCGACCAATTTCAATGGTGTTAGGTCGAGCTCTTTATCGACGACGAAGAAGGAGTAGATGATGTCACGAACTTCTGTTGGAAGCGTAAGAAGAGTTGCTTTTTGGAAGGAGCACGATGAGGACGCAGACATCTTGAAATATGTTATGGTGACCCTTGAACGAGGAGCTGGAATCTGAGAGCAGAATGAAGGGGGCTGAATCACGAGTCAAGAGTCTAATGAGGCGGGAATAGGAAGAAGAGACGAGGAAGATGCTTGCGTCGTCTATTATAGCTAATGCCATGGGAGTGTGTACGTTTCGAGTGAGTGCATGTTGTGCGAGCCGTTGGTACCGCGATAATGCACCCAGACTTTGTTTGTGGGGTCGGCCAGTTAACTAGTGATACCAACTCTTGTATCTGAGCATGTTTCGGCATTTTTGGTTCTCTCCAGCAACGCCAGGCCATCCAACATCAACAACCACAGCAACGACAACAGCACATCTCCGGCTTAGCTTCGGAGCTGTCCAAGGAAATCATGTTGCGGAAGACTGGACAGCGAGGTTTCTCGGTTCACCAGGCGGAGCGCGTGACCACTGTCGTAGAGCGCATGTCTCAACCTAGAATCTTGCTCGACCACTGCACTCGAGTCTTCGTCGTTGGCTCATGGTACGCTTCACGCACGTGCATGCTCACCTTATGCTCTGCCGGTTCCGCCCCTAAGCGCATAAGCCCCCCCACCTCATCCGTTTGTCTTACGGCAAGATCCGACTGATGAAAGCAGTCGCGCGCCAGACAAGCAAAATGGCCGCAACCCAACACCTCTTGGCTGTAATTTTCTCCCTATCCTAGCACCGGCGCAAGGTGGCAGTCAGCAGCTGATGGACGTCCATCCACCAAATAGGCGCGTTTTGATGGGGAAATCCCAATTTGATTACCGCCTTCACCTTTTCCTCGGACGTGGACACCCCAGAACCATCGACGTGCTGACCGAGCAGCTACACACTTAGGTAGCCTAGGTACGATTTCTTCAGTGCCAGAATCATCTTGTTTCTGCTCCACAGAGCAAAAATCTGCTTGAGATGGTCTAAGTGTTCTTCCACAAACCAGCTGTAGATGACATAGTCATCTACATGCTCTGCAAAACCCTCGGTATGGCGGTAAGGACTTGTCGATTTGCCGCCGGACGTCAGGTAACGAGCCAGTGAATCCCACCGGCGACACCACATATGTCTCCTAGGCGACCACTATGGAACAGTCCTGACTATCTTCTTTGACTGGAAATGCAAAGAAAAGTGGTGGTACATGGGGAACTAGGACTTCGTCACTGAGACCATATACGCTGGTCAGATGACCTACCGATCGCCATAGATTTCACTCTTGACGGTACATAGCGGACATGAGATGGGATGCCGTCTCGAATGATAGAAGCACCCTTGAGACCGATCGCGACACGACGACACGATACGACATGATCCCTACTCGTTCAGCAAGCGCTGTATCCTCTGCTTTGGTCCTGACGTTACGTTCCCCGAAGTAAGGGAAAGAATATCAGGGCCTTCCGATCTTTACACAACATCACGCACTCCCTCGAGTCCATGTCGTTCGCAGTTGATCACGCCGGCCGATATAATGTCAGACGCACTGCAGTGCAGTGTGTTAGCCGAGGCAAGGTGGAGAAGTGGCCGTCTTACTAATACGCTTCACGTCCGCCCCTCATAATCATACATAGCCACGACGATATCCATGAATGACTGGAAACCACACACGGGAGAACTAGACTCACCGTCAACATCACATTCTTGCTACTTACTCGCCTCGTAGACCCCAATTCAAACACCCAGCTAGCTTATCACCGCAACGTCTCATCAACACGATGTCAACAGCGATCTACGTCTCCTATCTCCAAAAGGACCCCAAGACCGGCGAGCCATACACGTTCGACGTGGACTACTACCTCAGCACGCACATGAGACTGGTCCAGGAACACTGGTACGTAACGTGCTTTGCTTTCCTTCCCTCCATCGCCCCGGACGCCATCAACTCAAGCCCTATCGCTACCAGCTGACTCGATCCATCAGGGGTCCGCACGGCATGGAATCCTGGCAGGTAATCCAGTTCGAGGAGAATGACCCGTCCGGCCTGCATGTGCAAGCTATCATGTTGTGGGAGAGCAAGGAGGCGTTTGAGAAGTGCTATGCGCTTGGCATCAAGGAGGTGCATCAGGACCTGCCGAATTACACGAATGGGCTGCCTGTGAGATATGTTGGGAAGGTGATAAAGACGGGCTGAGCTGATGGGACCGAGATCGTGAGCGGGGTAGAGCTCCGGGCAGGGTGGTCGAGTGGAAGTGGACGGTCGGGGAATGTGTCGATTCTGAAAGCATTGCTGTGTGTCGCAAAGGTAGTCTTACACTCGGTCATTCTGTGATATACATCATGCTCTCACTCACATCATCCCGCCCACGACAGGAACAGCCCTGTAGACCTGATCCCACTGCTTCAACTCCCACGCACTTCCTGCGGGCGCGCCGATGCCCCTACCTACCACGCCTAGTCCTCCTAACGCCCAGACAGCTGCTACCAGGGCACTGACCGCATTCACGACGCGTGACCTCAACCTCCTCTGCCGCATCCCGTAGTCTCCGCCCTCAGTCACATACTCCCTCGTCAACTTCAAATACTTGGCGGCACCGCCTACAAAATGAAAGCTCGCAACACTAACCATCACCGTGTAACCCAGGTTCGCCAGCCACGGATGCCTCTTGACGCCGTAGCTGAAGAACCTCAAGCCCACGCTACTTGAGTCGCCGTGCACCTTGAGCGGCGTTATCCTGTTCACAAGCACATGGGCGATCATCATCGGATACAGTGCGTAACCAAGCGCACTCGTCAGACTGAGTTTCGGCCATAGGTTCTTCGACATTTGTCTGCGCTGGGCGTGTGTTTCGGCGCCATAGCGTTTGGCCGCCTGGAAACGGCGGTAGATGCGCAGGCTGAGACCTGATGCGACGTGGGTGACGACCGGGGCGAATATGAGTAGGGCTTCGAGGGGAAAGGACTGGTAGTAGGGCCGGGTGAGGAGGAGGGAGTTCTCGGCTGTCTGGGTTGAACGAGTGAGGAGCGGTATTAGGGCTGTGTTCGTGTAGTGGCCGATTAGGTAGAGCGAGGGCGGGATGGTTGAGTATTTCTGGAGGGCGAGGAGGATGGAGGGGATACGCGAGCGGGAGATGCCGAGATTGTTGGTTGTGCTGCGGTTGCCAGTGGGAGGGAAGTAGGTGGGGTGTTGGTCGGCGGAGAGGTCTTCTGGGTTCGCGACATTCTCGTCTTTGACGTCGGTGTTGTAGAGCGTTGGCGGTTCCTCGTCGACTGGCGACGGCTCGAGCTGCTCCATCGGGTGGGACGAGATGGAGGGCATGTGCTCGACTTGTGGCATTAGAGCTGCTTAGCTAGAGGTAGAGATAGTGGTCACGCTGTCAGCTCATTGTGAGGTCAGTCGATGTAGTTCAATGTTGTTGCTTCGCGTCCCCCATACGCTGCTGGTCGCCTTCCGAGTCGACGGAAATCGGGCAAACACGACAAATGTCAACAAAGCTGACCATCTCTTCTTTCCTGCTGCTTTCATTTGTTCTTTCTTCAAGTCTACTCTGGAGATTGGTTTGCAAGCAATGTTGTACACTCGGACTTGATCACATTGTTTTACTTACAACTCTGCTATTGTGTTTGGTGTGCTATTACGAGTCAGCCACCATGGGTCCAGTAAGTCGCGACATGCTTTGATTTCCTCTCAATCCGTCCGTGCCGTGTGCTCGATGCTGTAAAATTGTAGCTACTAAACTCTCCAGCGAGGCTTCACCCTGCCGTCAGCCAAAACAGATTCAGCCAAAGCTGCTAGAAGTGCCTTCTACTGCGAACTATGTCAGAAGGGTTACAGTCGAATGAACGAGTTCGAAGCTCATGAATCGTCCTACGACCACCAACACAGGAAGAGACTCAAAGACATGAAAGAGATGCAGAGGCAGGTACAGACATCTGGGAGGAAGGAGGAGAAGGGTCCGTTGATGAGCATCAAGTTGGGAGGGTCAAGTACAAAGCCGACTGGTGGAGGAGGCGGCTTCAAGAAGGGAGGCTTCAAGAATGCTTTTGCCCCCGTCGCTGCTGACGAGGATGTCAAGAAGGAAGACGACGATGTTGATAGTGCCTTCACGAGGAAACCATCCGTCGCCAAGGACGAAAAGCCCACTGAGGATGAAGACAGCGACATCACCGACCAAGAGGACTATTATGATCCAAGGAAGCCGACTGGTTGCATGCCTGGTTGCGGCAATGCTGTCATCGCCAGCTATCCATAGCTTGATCTGGCAATCGTGCTTTACAGTTCGGCCAGTACCCAAAAGCTTCACAGCGTATTTTCAGCGGTTGCGATTAATCATCTTCACTATTCTCCGACTCGGCTTCTCTCCATGGTGCATAGTCTAGATTCAGGTTAGCTCTGCTTCTGGTAATCTGCTTGTCACATTGGTTGGCCGGTTGTCAGATAACAACCAAAGCCTCTCTGCGAGCTGCCTTGGGGTTGGACCTCGCTGTCCGACTAGGAGAACACATCGCTCTGGCGGAGTTTCAACGAAGCCCTTCGAGACAAGGAAAGATGAACATACCGAAATGACCTCCGACTTGAGTTTTAATTGATTCTGTAACAAGCTGCAGCTCCTGCTCGCTCAGTGAAAAGTCCATATCAACAGCTAGCAGCGAGAGACTGAATCCTTTCTGCGTCTCCGGATCTAGACGTTGGACAAAATCGAGAATTGAGGACAGATCGAATTGGGTTAATGCGTTGAGCGTCAAGCTTTTCAGGTGTCTTAAATTGGCCAGCAGTGGCAGGATGTCGGCCGACAGTTCTCCACCGCTAGTCCAGAACTCCTCGAGCAACGGCAGGTTCAGCGCCAAATTGGTAATGTGTGTCATATCAAATTCATCAGAGACTTGCTTCAAGAAGAGCTCCTTGAGATTGGACAGCTGGCAAATGGACGAGACCATGATTTCAAGGTCGTGCGAATGAGTGTCGTCTCCAGAGCCACTCAGAAACAAAGATTCGAGATACTTTTGGTCGGGCAAAGCTGTGTGGAAAGATGCCGAATTTGCATTTCTGACAGTGTAGCCCTCAAGACAAAGCTTAAACCATTTCACATCTGGTGCCCCAGCGACAGCTGCCAATATTGACGGTCCATCGAAGAAGTTCTTGATTGTGATGTCTCGAAGTCTCGTGCAGGAGCTCAACCAAGCAATGACTTCCGCATAAACATCGTTGTGGGATTCCTCGAGTCGAACGTTTCTACTGCTATCCTCCAACGACAACAACCGAATCTGAGTACAGCATTTGAGGGCATTGAGATTCTCCATAGCTTCTCGGTTCAAGTCGTTGAGAATAAGCTCTTTGATAGTGGAATGTCTTCCAAGAGCTTCGAAGGAGCGTTGACAGATGCTGTTGAAGCTGATGAAATGCAGGTATCGAAGGGTGTCCGGGTTCAAGTCGTTCAAGAAGGCGGCGAAGACCTCGTCCGCATCTGGGTTGATCCACCCATGCACAGTAAGCGCGTCAAAATACTCGCAATTGCTTGCGACAGCTTTGCCAGCTTCGCTGCCCAGCGCATCGCCCTTCCACAACACCATCTGTTTCAACCGCGGCGTTTGTGCAATCCATCTGGTCAAGAATCCTGGTCGTAGATGACCCGATATCTCTTCAAGCAGCATTGCCTTCGGAATCACAGTTTCACCAACGTCATTGATTGTTGCCACAGTATCTACCATCTCCCATTTGCCTTGTTGTCTGACATGGTTGAATCGAGACAGTGGCTTGGCATAGAATGACCTCTTGGCTGCGCGGAAATGTGTGCTTTCGAGCATCTCTGATAGATTTCTGAAGTCAATGATGCGCAGGTAGCGGCAATAGGGCTTGTAAGTAGTAGGCGTAACCTCTAGACTCGAGCTGATGATGGACCGCCAGAGGATTGTCCACCTTCGGAAATATTGCTGGCTGAGCTGCTGCTTCCGCTCGAACGTGTCATCTTTCTGCTGTACATTATCTTCTGTGAAGTTGAAGGCAGGTGACAGCTCGTGATACTGGTACATTGTTCGTAGAGCTGCGTCGGCAAGGGACCTCGAGCTTCGAGCACAATTGTACAAGCATTTGAACTCCCGTTCTCGGCCTAGCTCAGCGCAGATAAGAGACAAGATCTCTTCTGGTAGTATTGCCACTTCCATCGTGCCGGCATCAGCCGTTCAGAACGTCGCTATAACCGGTAGCAGAGTTTTTCGATCGTTCTTTGGCCTTCAACACTTCAGAAGGAGCGTTTCAATTTACTAATGTTGAAAGTCGACACTATCGCAAATCAAGAGGTGATCGCCAAAACACGTGACCGCGTCGCAACACGACCGCGTCGACGCGTCGTGGTTGCCTTTCTGCAGCCGCAAGCTTTCTCCTACTACCAACCTAGAGAGGGCAAGGCTCGATCATGAGCTTGTGAAGATACTACACGCATTCAACATGACGGCAGTCAGCTAACATGCCTATGTTCAGCTTCACCATTGCTCCGAGCGCGGTAGCACAGGTACACGATGCATTATCGTGCTTAGCGAGATTTGACGAAAACATCTCCTTGGAAGCCAGTGCCCAAGAGGTAAGCTGAAGGTGAGTCTGCTTGGCTTTTTCTGACCCCACTAGCTTCGGATCTCTAGCTTGAACTCATCCAGGACTGCGTATGCATCCTTCATCTTCAATGCTACAAACTTCTTTGACAAGTACCATTTTTCAACATCTAGTCGTTCTTCGGGTCGAGAGCCTCCAAAAACCTGGGCTTGTAAGTTGCAGAACAGAGCGTTGTTGTCAATATTCAAGAAGCGACAAGTCGACAATAAGGAAAAGGAGAACCCTGTCGAGCGGTGTGATTTTGAGCTCCAGGCTGGAGCTGACGAGACTGAGTGTCGACTGGTCATCAGACTGTACTGTCGCTTCAGCGTGATCAAGACGTATCGATTGACTTATGAGTCTGCTGAAGTCCTCCATGCAACGTTCGACAAGCAAGGCTCACCTAATACATGGACGGTCTCCGCGAGAACATTGCGTGATGTGGTTGAATATTTCGGCCCAAAGACCGAGCACGTAGACTGGTCTCTACACGACGACAAGGTCACATTCACCAGCTATACAGACAAGATACAGGTTGGTAGAGAAATCATTCGGCAGCCTACTCATACTTCTGTCACACTAAACCACCAAGATTTCGACGAATGCAAAATTGAGCAGGACCTCCATATCAGCATACCAGTCAAAGACTTTCGCTCGATAGTTGCTCATGCCGACACAATGAAAGCGAACGTCAAGACAGCATACTCGCGGGGTCACAGACCTGCACAGATCACCTACGGATCTAGTGGTCTGACTGCCGAGTTCACCTTGATGACGAAAGGCACGAGCAGCACCGTCGCGGATAGTTCAAGGGCAGCGACACCGGCGCAAGGTCTTTCTGTCCGACCAACGTCACGGTCAACCGCCAGCTCGCTAGCACCATCTGCCCTGAGAACAACTCAAAGCGATGTCGTAGCTGCCGCAGAAGCAAATGGGAATGGCCTTGTACCGACCCCAAGCCATGACGTGGGACAACCTGCCAAGCCAAAACTCTCAAACGCACCGTCTGCCAGCACCTCAGCGCCGCCAGCGAGTGTCAATCCAGATAGCCTGTTCTTCCCAGCAGCGGAAGACAACGATCAGCAATGGGACCCGCAAAACTTCGACGATGAACCAGACATGGTGACATGGGACAATACAGGCGCAAGGTCTTTCGATCCTTCTGCAATATCGGCTCGACGGTCGCGAGCTGCTGAGGAGGGCGGAACTTCATTTGGCAGTGCCCTCGAAGATAGAAGGTCGGGGCCCTTTGAGATCGCGCCTACTCAGAGATTGAGCCAGATTAAGGGCATATTTGACTGACAGAGTAGCACACTCTCAATTCGACCGATCGTGTCGATAAACCACATTGCACGGTATGATGGTGTTCTCCGTCTCATGCTCTCTTGTGTCACAGTGGTGTACGTCGTGCAACTCGAAATGTGCAAGGCCATGCCTGCGAGGTTCAATACCTGCTTCTGGAAATCTCACCTTCCGGATCTGGTAACAACTTACGAAATCGATGACTGAGGCAGGTGCCGCACCGCCGGCTGTCACGGTGTAGCAGCCAATCGATTCGAAGTCGTGTCACCCTGGTTTGTACGAGCTCGGACTGGTGTGATGCAGGCACAAAGGTTTGTAGCTCAAGTTGATGATCATTGACAGCTACTTATGAGCTATATAGCAAAGCTCCCCTTCTCTGGGACACAGGTCAAGTTGAATGGCACAAGCCCGAGGGCGCTAGTAGCCCAAATACAGGCACTCACCGCCCAATATGTTGAAGCTAACCCATTACCAGTGCCTCTCATCCATCACAACAGTCCAGCACAATCAGTGGGAGCGAAGCTCCCAACGCCCTCGCGCACAACATTAAACGCCCTTCCCTGGCCACTGTTACCAATCGCAAGGCTCCAGCAAAACATAACACTCCTCACACCTTCAGAGGACGCCAGTGTCTCTACATCAGTAGCGTCGATCATGCTCAAAGGCCTCGTTGCTGTATTGTGAGACTGTGCCCCGTCGCCTGCCATCGTGGCCGTCGAAGTCGTCATCTTGAAAGTCAAAGCCCTGATCACATGGTGGATAGCCCTCTGGGTCGGACTCATTGATCTGATAAGAAGCACGATGCTGATTCAAAAGGTTGTGGCGGCCACCCTAATACCCCCGCCCGCGACTAGAACCACCACCACCGCCACCTCGAGGCCGAAGAACGAATTGAGCAAGGCCACTAGGGTGTGGCCTCGGTGTCTCCTCTGCGCCATGATCCTCCCCGTCGTTGTAGTCGTCCTCATCCCCCTCGGACTCTTGGGGCTGGTATGTATGGGGCTGGTATGTATGGGGCTGGTATGTCTGGGTCTGGTACGTCTGATACGGCTGGGTCTGGTACATCTGATAAGGCCGGGCCTGGTACGCCGAGGTCCCAATCCGTTCTCCTCGGGCGTCATCTTGTATTGGCGGCTCAGTAGCTAGTGCCTCCGTCACGCTCATGCCACCAGCAACCGAGAATGGAGGGCCCGTCACAGGATCCTGTGCATCAAGGATTTCCTGTTCGTCGACTGCTGAGTTCAACAACCTGGGGTAGCGAGGTGCAGTGACGGTGCTTGTGCCCGCAAACCTTCCACCCCTTCGGAAGTCAGTCGCTTCCGGACCTTTCATCATCCGGTCCTTGGGACCTCCTACCTTGTAGCGGCAAGTGGAGCAGAATTTCCCGCCATCCGTGTTTCTATTCCAACAACAATCTCGGCAGACACACATTGAGCAGAAGCTAGATTGATCATACTTTATGGCCTGCTGACACCTGTTGCAGACACACCCGCGACAAAAACCATTCAGAGCCTCTGGGCGCTCATAACAGGATTTGCAGAGATTGTCTTCTTGCATGTTTGCTTTCAGGTTGCTGAAGTCGTTCCTATGCTTGAGAAGGCAGCGCTGCTATTGAGATACCGGGCCACTTCCAAACCTATCGACCTGTGGTCGTTTCTGAAGTATTGAGTTGCTCCCAGATGGCTCAGGAACGTGGGTGTCACAGCCACCAGAATAGTCCCTAAGGACTTAGATATCGGTATACCAGGGATGCAGGTGTACTTCCAGGCACCTCGAAGTATGTGTGGTCGAGCCCTGGGCTGCTCCCGCACCTAGAAAGGCGGTTGAACTCGAACGTGCCCGGCGTCGCTCAGCCGCTTCTGCTTCGAATGGGTTCAGCCTCTGCAATTTGCCTGAGTGGTCTGAAATCTGGTTGATTGTCGCGGATATATAACCATCCACCGAATGATCCAGTTGCTTGGTGCTTCAACCTCAACAGCTGGTAGGAACCGAGCGTTCTTATAGCACCTGGTGCGCACGCCGGGACACCATCATGACTTGCAGCGCATGACGAGCATGGTTGCTGTTTGGCGACATGCATGGCTCGATGGCTGATGGAAATGCTGCGTTGGCATATAGTCGTGCGAAGGGGTGAGTGTGGGAGGTGAATAAGATGGCTCGATTGACGAACGGGAACGAACGTTGTCGGAGTCATGCTCGTGGTTGGACCTGTGTGGTAGTGTATATCCGAGTCAGTAATGAGAAACAGCATTCATGCACTGGCGTTGTACAAACAAGGGGAGAATCATCGCTTCATGC
>Ga0210040_10001657_pt1 | contig 33050 bp, 32 predicted proteins | sample CryGeyCG12114_NA_FD_185462 | JGI IMG/M metagenome (GOLD analysis project Ga0210040, IMG submission 185462) | Groundwater microbial communities from aquifer - Crystal Geyser CG19_WC_8/21/14_NA (SPAdes) (version 2) | ecosystem: Environmental > Aquatic > Deep subsurface > Groundwater | place: USA...
CGTCCAGGTCGATGTCGAAGCCGGCGAGGAGCTCGCGCTCCTCGTCCTCCGGCGAGACGACCTGGATGTCGTAGCCCAGCTCGGAGCCGAGCAGGCGGAAGGTGTCCTCGTCCAGGGACTGGGTCGCGGTCGCCATCTCACCGAGGTGGAACAGCACCGTGACCAGGCTGGCCGGGTTGGCGTCGATCCGGTCGGCGAAGTCGCTCAGCGACGCGCCGCGGGGCAGGCGGACGACGGTCGTGCCGTCACCGCGCCGGACCTGGACGCCGCCGACGGACGGCGCCTGCATGGCCTCGAACTCCTGGCGCTTCGCGCGCTTGGACTTGCGGCCCCGGACGGGACGGCCGCCGCTGCGGCCGAACGCGCCCTGCGTGCCGCCGCGACCGCGGCTGCCCTTGCCGAAGCCGCCGCCGGGGGGACCCCCGGGACGACCGGCGCCACCGGCGCCCGCGCCGGCCCCGGCACCACCCGGACGGCCGGGAGCACCCGGGCGGCCCGGCGCGCCACCGCGGGCAGGAGCGCCCGGACGACCGACGGAGGAGCGCCCGGGCATCATGCCGGGGCTGGGGCGGGGACCACCCGGACGGGGACCACCCGGGCGGGGGCCACCAGGACGGTCACCGGCACCGGCCGCAGGAGCGCCGGCGGCGGGAGCGGCGCCAGGGGCCTGGGGGCGCGGACCACCGGGCCGGGGCATGCCCTGGCTGGTGGCGAAGGGGTTGTTGCCCGGGCGCGGAGCACCCGGACGAGGGGCACCACCGGGACCGCCGGAGCGCGGCATGCCCTGGCTGGGCGCGAACGGGTTGTTGCCCGGACGGCCGCCACCGGGGCGAGCGGCACCAGCACCGGGAGCACCGGCACCAGGAGCAGCGGGAGCACCGGCAGCGGGGGCGCTGGGCGCGGACGGGGCCGAGGGGCCGGCCGGTCGCGGCGCACCCGGGCGCGCCGGGGACTCCGGGCGACCGGTGGAGCCGGGCGCAGAGGGGACCTCCGGCGCGGCGGGCCGGCTGGGAGCCGCCGGACCGGGGCGCGGGCCGGCGGCGGGGCGCTGCGCGGCCTGCTCGTCCGGAGCCGTGGGAGCGGAGGGCGCCGGCGCGGAGGCGGCGGCTGCCGCCGGGCGCTCCGCCGGAGCGGGGGCCCGCGGGGCGGGGCTGCTCTCGACCGGCGCGCTGGGCGCCTCGGGAGCGGCGGAGGGCGTCGCGGAGCGGGGCCCCGGACGGGCGCCCGGCACCGCGGGACGCGGTGCAGCGGGGCGCGCGGGGGCGGCGGAGCCGCTCCCGGCCGAGGGGTACTCGGACTTCAGCTTGCGGACGACCGGCGGCTCGATGGTCGAGCTGGCCGACCGGACGAACTCGCCCATCTCGGTGAGCTTGGCCATGAGGACCTTGCTCTCGACGCCGAGGTCCTTGGCGAGCTCGTATACCCGGACTTTTGCCACTTCTCTCCTGTCTCGGTCCGGGCGAGGCAGGCTCGGACCGTCGTCAGTGCTGGGGGGTGTTCATCGCTGGGAGCTCATCGGGTGCCCATCAGATGTGACCCGCTTCCGGTGCTCGTCGACGGTGGGTGTGGTGCTGGTGGAGCTGGGGTTCCCGTGGGGCTCGTGGTGCCCAGCTGCTCCAGGTGGGCCCTCACGGCGGCGACCTCCATCGGGCCCTGATGGCGCAGGGCGCGGGGGAAGGCCCGCCGCCGCTCGGCGAGGTCCAGGCAGGTCGGGTCGGGGTGCACCCAGGCACCTCGCCCCGGCCGCCGTGCCCGAGGGTCCGGGAGGAGCGACCAGACGCCGTCCTCCAGGGCCGCGACCACGCGCAGCAGCTGCGACCGCCCGGCCCGCCGGCGGCACCCGACGCACGTCCGCTGAGGTGCGGCGCGCCCCTGCGGGGGTGCGTCGTCCTGCAGCTGCGGTGCGGGCGGGGTTCGCCGAGCGATCCGCCCGGTCTCCACCAGTCTAGCGCTCCCGGGCGCGGGCGGTGTTCCCGCCGGTCGGCGGGGCCGCGCGCAGCCCGGTGCGCGGCGCCGGGGAGGTGGCCGCCTGGCCGGACGCGTCGGGCGCCTCGGTGTCGGAGTGGATGTCGATGCGCCAGCCGGTCAGGCGGGCGGCCAGGCGGGCGTTCTGGCCCTCCTTGCCGATCGCCAGCGAGAGCTGGAAGTCCGGCACGACGACCCGGGCCGCGCGCGCCTCGGCGTCCACGACCGTCACCGAGGTGACGCGCGCCGGGGAGAGCGCGTTGCCGACGAAGGTCGCCGGGTCGTCGCTGTGGTCGATGATGTCGATCTTCTCGCCGTGCAGCTCGGTCATCACCGCGCGCACCCGGGCGCCCATCGGGCCGATGCAGGCGCCCTTGGGGTTGACCCCCGGCGCGGTCGAGCGCACGGCCATCTTCGTGCGGTGCCCGGCCTCGCGGGCCACCGCGGTGATCTCCACGGTGCCGTCGGAGACCTCGGGCACCTCCAGCGCGAACAGCGAGCGCACGAGGTCGGGGTGGGTGCGCGAGACCGTGATCGAGGGGCCGCGCGGGCCGCGGCGCACCGACAGCACGAAGGCCCGCAGCCGCTGCCCGTGGGTGTACGTCTCCCCCGGCACCTGCTCCGCCGGCGGCAGGACGGCCTCGACGTCGCCGAGGTCCAGGTGCACCATCCGGCGGTCGCTGGCCTGCTGGATCACGCCGCTGACGATGTCGCCCTCGCGCCCGACGAAGGCGCCGAGCACCTTCTCGTCCTCCAGCTCGCGCAGGCGCTGCATGATCACCTGGCGGACGGTGGCGGCGGCCACGCGGCCGAAGCCGGACGGCGTCACGTCGCGCTCGCGGACCGGGTCGCCCTCGACGTCGGCGCCGGTGGCCAGCACGGCCACCCGGCCGGTCGTGCGCTCCACCTCCACGCGGGCGCCGGGCTCGGCGCCCTCGGTGCGCTGGTAGGCGAGCAGCATCGCGTGCTCGACCGCGGCCACGAGGACGTCGAAGGGCACCTCGCGCTCGCGCTCGATCATCCGCAGCGCGGCCAGGTCGATGTCCATCAGGCCTCCTCGTCCTCGGTCGCGTCGTCGTCGAGCTCGTCGTCGAGATCCTCGTCCTCGTCGTCGCCGAGGTCGTCGGCCTCGTCGGCGCCGGGGCGGTTGAACTCCACCTGCACCCTCCCGGCGCCGAGGTCGCCCCAGGCCACCAGGCGCTCGGCGCCCGCGACGTCCAGCACCACGCCCTCGTCGCCGACCGAGACGACCCGGCCGGTGACCTCCGCGCCACCGGCGGTCCCACCGACGGCCACCGCCACGAGGCGGGTGCGGGCGCGCGACCAGTGGCGGCGCTCGGTCAGCGGGCGGTCCACGCCGGGCGTGGTCACCTCCAGCACGTACTCGGCGCTGCCCAGGACGCGGTCGTCGGCGTCCAGGGCGGCGCTGACGGCGCGGGAGACGGTGGCCACCTGGTCGAGGTCGAGGCTGCCGAGGGCGTCGCCCGGCAGGTCGACGACGACGCGGACGACGCGGCGGCGGCCGGCGGGGGTGACGGTGACGCCCTCGAGGACGAGGCCGGACGCGGCGACGGCCGGCTCGACCACCGCGTGCACGCGGTCGTTGGGGGACACCGGAGCTCCTTGTGCTGTTGGGTGGGAAGGCCCTGAGCCTACCGAGCCGGCGTCGGCGCGCCGAACCGCCGTGGAGCGCCGGTCCCCCGCCCGCGGGGCCGCGGCGTGCGAGGATCCGGCGCGATGAGCCCGTCCGCCGCGCCGTCGCGCCGAGCCCTGCTGCGCGCCGCCGTCGCCACCGGCCTCGCGGCGTCCGGGCTGGTGGCCCTGACCGCCTGCGCCCCGGGCCCCGGCTCCTGGTCGGACCTGCGCGTCCAGCCGCTGGACGGCGACCCGGCTCCGCCCCCGCGCGAGCCGGACGCCGACGAGCTGGCCCGCCGCGCCGCGGTCGAGGCGGTCAGCGGCGTGCTCGCGGCCGCGCGGGCCGCCACCGCGCCGGCCGACCGCCCTGACCTCGCCGCCCTGCTGGCAGCGCTGGTCGCGGCCCAGCAGGAGCAGCTCGCCGCCCTGGAGCCGTCGGGCTCCCCCGCCGGCTCGGACGCGTCCGGTGCGCCCGCCGCCACGGCGACCCTCGACGCGCTGCCGGCCGCCCTCACCGCTGCCGCCGCCACCGCGCGCGGGCTCCTGCCGGGCGTCTCCGGAGGCGAGGCGCGGCTGCTCGCCTGCCTCGCCGCCGGCGACGGGACGGCCGCGACGGCCCTGGCGTCCGCGCTGGGCCAGCCGGTGCCGCCGCCGCCGGCGGGGTGGGCGGCGCTGGGCGGCACCGGACCGGTCGAGGACGTCGAGGCCGAGGCGCTGGCCACCGCCCTGGACCGCGAGCGCGCCGCGGTCTACGGCTACGGCGTGGCGGCCGCCCGCCTGGACGGGGCGGCGCGCGAGCGGGCCCTGGAGCACCTGGGCGCTCACGACCGCGCGGCCGAGGCCCTGGCGGCCCGGCTCACCGGGTCCGGGCGGGAGGCGCCGGCCGGGGCTCCCGGCTGGGCGCTGCCCTTCCCGGTGACCGACCAAGCGAGCGCCCTGGCGCTGGGGGTGGCGGTGGAGGAGTCCGCGGCGGCCGCGGCCGCGGACCTGGTGGCGGTGGCCGGTGCCGGCGACCGCGAGGGCGCGGCGGCCCTGCTGGACGAGCGCGCGCGGCGGGCGACGGCGTGGCGGGCCGAGGCGGGGCGGGGCGCCGAGCTGGTCGCCCTGCCGGGCCTCAGCGGCCGGTGAGGTCGCCGACCACCTGCGTGCCCAGGCGCGCCACGAGCACGGCCACGACGACGAGGAACACCACGCGCACGAAGGCGCTCCCCCGCGCCACGGCGGTGCGCGCCCCGAGGTAGCCGCCGGTCATGTTGGCCACGGCCATGGCCAGGCCGAGCGCCCACAGGGTGCTGCCGGCGATGGTGAAGACCACGAGGGCGCCGAGGTTGGTGGCCGCGTTGACCACCTTGGCGACGGCGCTGGCCTGCAGGAAGGCGTACCCCAGGCCCACGAGGGCGGCCACCAGGAAGCTGCCGGTGCCCGGGCCGAGCGCCCCGTCGTAGGTGCCGATGACCAGCCCGACGCCGGCCGCGGTGCCGACGTGGCGGGCGCCGCCCCAGCGCAGGACCGGGTCGGCCGCGGGGGCGCGGCGCAGCAGCGTCCACACCGCGACGGCCACGAGCGCCACGAGCGTGACCGGTCGCAGGGCTGCGGCGGGCACGGCGTGCGCCACCGCGGCTCCACCGGCCGCACCGCTGCCGGCCACGAGCGCCATCGGCAGGGCCGTGCGCCAGTCCAGGCGCACCCGGCGGGCGTAGGTGATGGCGCTCGTGGTCGTGCCGGCGAACCCGGCGAGCTTGTTCGTGGCCAGGGCCTGCACCGGGCTGATGCCCGGCACGAGCAGCAGGGCCGGCAGCTGCACGAGCCCGCCGCCGCCGACGACGGCGTCCACCCACCCGGCGACCAGGGCCGCCAGCAGCAGGAGAGCCAGCGTGCCGGGGGTGACCTCGACGCCGAGGTCGAGCGCGCCGTCCAGCGCGAGGGCGCCGGCGATCACTCCCCGGCGCGCACGAGCGCCACCAGGTGGGCGGCGGCGTCGGCCACGGCCACGTCGGAGCGCTCGCCGGTCGCCCGGTCGCGCACCTCCACGACGCCGTCGGCCAGCCGCTTGCCCACGGTGACGAGAGTGGGGATCCCCAGCAGCTCGGCGTCCTTGAACTTGACGCCGGGGCTGACCCGCGGGCGGTCGTCGAGCAGCACGGTGAGCCCGGCCGCGTGCAGCTGGGCGGCCAGGGCCTCGGCGCCGGACTGCACGGCCTCGTCCTTGCCGGCGGCGACGAGGTGGACGTCGGCCGGGGCGATCGAGCGCGGCCAGACCAGGCCGAGCTCGTCGTGCAGCGACTCGGCGACGGCGGCGACGGCGCGCGAGACGCCCACGCCGTAGGAGCCCATGGTGGCCGTGACGAGCTTGCCGTTCTCGTCCAGCACCTGCAGGCCCAGGGACTCGGCGTACTTGCGCCCGAGCTGGAAGACGTGGCCCATCTCCATGCCGCGGGCGGTCTCCAGGGGCCCGGAGCCGTCGGGCGCGGGGTCGCCGTCGCGCACCTGCGCCGCCTCGACCGTGCCGTCGGCGGTGAAGTCGCGGCCGGCGACGAGGTCGAAGACGTGCCGGCCGAGCTCGTTCGCGCCGGTGACCCAGCGGGTGCCGGGCACCACGCGGGGGTCGAGCAGGTAGCGGATGCCGCTGGCGCCCTCGGTGCCCAGGACGCCGGGGCCGATGTACCCCTTGACCAGCGCGGGGTGGCGGGCGAAGTCGGCCTCGCCGAACGGCAGGACCTCCGCGGGCGTGACGGCGGCCTCCAGGCGCTTCTCGTCGACCTCGCGGTCGCCGGGCAGGCCGATCACGAGGGGCTCGGTCTCGCCGCCGGGGTGGCGCAGGGTCACCACGACGTTCTTGAGGGTGTCCGCCGCGGTCCAGGGCCGGTCGGCGCGGGGGAAGCGCTCGTTCGCGACGGCCACCAGCGACTCGATGGTCGGGGTGTCCGGGGTGTCCTCCACGTGCGCGGCGGGGGCGTCGTCCCAGCCCAGCGCCGGGGGCACGGGGGTGGTGACGGCTTCGACGTTGGCCGCGTAGCCGCCCGGGGAGCGCACGAAGGTGTCCTCGCCGAAGGGGCTGGGGTGCAGGAACTCCTCGCTGGCCGAGCCGCCCATCGCCCCGGAGACGGCCGAGACGATGACGTACTCCAGCCCCAGGCGGTCGAAGATCCGCACGTACGCGGCGCGGTGGCGCGCGTACGCCTGCGCCAGCGCGGCGTCGTCAACGTCGAAGGAGTAGGAGTCCTTCATGACGAACTCGCGCCCGCGCAGCAGGCCGGCGCGCGGGCGGGCCTCGTCGCGGAACTTGGTCTGGATCTGGAAGAGGCTGAGCGGGAGGTCCTTGTAGGAGGAGAACAGGTCCTTCACCAGGAGGGTGAACATCTCCTCGTGGGTGGGGCCGAGCAGGAAGTCGGCGCCCTTGCGGTCCTTGACCCGGAACAGGGTGTCGCCGTACTCGGTCCAGCGGCCGGTCGCCTCGTAGGGCTCGCGGGGCAGCAGCGCGGGGAACAGCACCTCCTGGGCCCCGATGGCCTCCATCTCCTCGCGCACGATCGCCTCGACGCGGCGCAGGACGCGGTAGCCCAGCGGCAGCCACGTGTACCCGCCCGGGGCCGCGCGGCGGATGTAGCCCGCGCGCACGAGCAGCCGGTGGCTCGGCAGCTCGGCGTCGGCGGGGTCCTCCCGCAGGGTCCGCAGGAACAGGGTCGACATCCGCAGCAGCACGAGGGGCAACGCTACCGGGCGCAGCGGCCCTGCCCGCGCCGCTCCTGCGGGAACACCCCAGGGGGGTATGTGGTTCTGCCTCCCATGACGCACTCGCACGCCGGCCACCCCGCCCACGACGACCCGGCCCCCGCGTCCTGGGCGATGGCCGCCACGGCGACGCTGCACTGCCTCACCGGCTGCGCCATCGGTGAGGTGCTCGGCATGGTCGTCGGCACCTGGCTGGGCTGGCACACCGCCGGCACCGTCGTCCTGTCCGTCGCGCTGGCCTTCGTCTTCGGCTACGCCCTCACGATGCGCGGCGTCCTGCGCGCCGGGGTGGGCCTGCGGGCCGCGCTCGGCGTCGCGCTCGCGGCCGACACCCTCTCGATCGCCGTCATGGAGGTGGTCGACAACACCGCCATGGTCGCGATCCCCGGCGCCATGGACGCCGGCCTGTCCAGCCCGGTCTTCTGGCTCGCGCTCGCGGGGTCGCTGGCGCTGGCGTTCCTCATCACCACGCCCGTCAACCGCGCGCTGATCAGCCGCGGCCGGGGCCACGCCGTCGTGCACGCGATGCACCAGCACTGACGCGCGCTCAGCTCCGCGGGTCGGCCTGCGGCAGGGACGCCGGGCTGGCGGGCTCGACGTCGGTGCCCCGCCAGCGCCCGATCGCGGTCATCACGTGGTAGATCAGCAGGGACGCCGCCGTGCCCAGCGCGATGCCCCCGAACTCCAGGTCGCCGACGACCCAGGTGTAGTTCGCGATGCCGATCACCAGGGCCACGCCGGCGCTGGTCAGCGCTGCGGGGCGCGAGAAGTCGACGCGGTTCTGCACCCAGATCCGCGCGCCGAGGACGCCGATCAGCCCGTAGAGCACCGTGCCGGCGCCCCCCAGCACGCCCTGGGGCACCGTGGCGACGAGCTCCCCGAACTTCGGCGAGAGGCTGAGGAGGAACGCGGCGCCGGCGGCCACGGCGTAGGCGGCGGTGGAGTAGACCCGGCTGGCCGCCATGACGCCGATGTTCTCGGCGTAGGTGGTCGTCCCCGAGCCGCCGCCGAGGCCGGCCAGGGTGGTGGCCAGGCCGTCGGCGAGCAGCGCGCGGCCGGTCACCGGGTCGAGGTCGCGGCCGGTCATCGCGGCGACCGACTTCACGTGCCCGACGTTCTCCGCCACGAGCACGAGCACCACCGGCAGGAACAGGCCCAGCACGGCCGGGTCGAAGGAGGGGGCGGTGAAGTCCGGCAGGCCGACCCAGGCGGCCCCGCGGACGGTGGTGAAGTCGACCTCCCCGCGCAGCACGGCCACGAGGTAGCCGACGAGCACCCCGACGAGGATCGACAGCCGCCCGAGGATCCCGCGCAGCAGCACCGCCACCAGCACGACGGCGACGATGGTCACCACGGCGGTGACCGGCGCGGCCTCGACGTTGGTGCGGGCGCTGGGGGCCAGGTTGAGGCCGATCAGCGCGACGATCGTGCCGGTGACCACCGGGGGCATCAGGCGGTCGATCCAGCTCGAGCCGGCCAGGTGCACGACGACGCCGACGAGGGCCAGCAGCACCCCGGCGGCCACCACGCCGCCCAGCGCCGTGGCCTGGCCACCGCTGGCGGTCGCCGCCCCGATCGGGGCGATGAAGGCGAAGCTGGACCCGAGGTAGCTGGGCACCCGGTTGCGCGTGACGACCAGGAACAGCGCCGTGCCCACGGCCGAGAAGAACAGCGTGGTGGCGGGCGAGAAGCCGGTGATCAGCGGCACGAGGAAGGTCGCGCCGAACATGGCGACCACGTGCTGCAGGCCGATGCCGATGGTCAGCGGCCAGCTCAGCCGCTCGTCCGGAGCGACGACCGCTCCGGGGGCGATGGTGCGCCCGTCCCCGTGACGGCGCCAGATCGTCGTGGCCATGCGACAGCTCCTCCCGGCCCGGTCGTGCCCCGGGCGCCGCCGAAGGCTAGTGGTGCTCGTGCAGCTCCAGGGACGGGCCGCCGGGCACCCCGGACGCTGCGCGTCCTCCCCCGGCCGCCTCCACGAGCGGTGGACCTGACCCCGCGCCACTACCCCCCGCGCTCCGCGACCGGCACACTCGCCGCATGAGCTCCGCCGTCGCGCCCGCGGTGGCCCCGCGGCTCCGGCTCTGTGCACCGCGGCTCTCCCTCGCCGCCCTCGTGGTCGCCCTGGTGGTGCTCGGCAGCCACGTCCACTCCGTCCTCGACCTCGGGCGCTCGGGGGTGACCTCGACCTCCGGGGTGGAGGCCTACGGCGCGCCGTACTCCGACCTGTCCGACGTGCTGCCTCCAGGGGTCGGCCACCTGGTCATGCTCGTCGTGCTGCTCGGCGTCCTGCTGGGACCCGTGGTGGTGCTGGTGGCCGTGGTCGCGGCCGTCCCCTCCCTCTGGGCGTCCTGGCGCGAGCGCCACGCCGTCGACGTCCCCGCCCTCGCCACCGTCGCGGCCGCCGTGGCGCTCTGCCTCCTGCTGGCCGCCTGGGGCGACGAGCTCTGGGTCTGGATCCTCGACTAGGGCTGCTCCGACGACCTCGTGGGGACGTCGGCGCCGCGGCCCGTGGGAGCGGCAGGCTGCTCGTACAGCTCCAGCGGCAGGCCGTCCGGGTCGGCGAAGAACGTGAACCTCAGCCCCGTGGTCGCGTCGACCCGCACCGCCTCGACGTCCACGCCCTCGGCCTCCAGGGCCGCCACCGCGGCGTCCAGGTCGTCGACGGAGAAGGCCAGGTGGCGCAGCCCGACGGCCTCGGGGCGGGAGGGCCGCGCCGGCGGGTCCGGGAAGCTGAAGAGCTCCACGGCGTCGCCGCTGGGCAGCTCCAGGTCCAGCTTGTACGAGCCCCGCTCCGCGCGGTGCGTCTCGCGGACCACTCGCAGCCCCAGCACCTGCGTGTAGAAGCGCTTGGACCGCTCGTAGTCGGCGGCGATCACGGCCACGTGGTGGAAGCGGCGCAGCTCTAGGGGCATCAGGCCACCCTAGGCAGCCCCAGCCCCAGGTCCAGCCCTGCACGGCCGCGCCGATCATGGAGAAGAACGGGGTGCGGACGGGTCGACACCCCTGACTGCTCCATGATCGCCTGGGCGCGAGGGAGGACGTCAGCGGCGAGGCGGGTCAGCAGCGAGGCGGCGTCAGAACAGCACGGTGGCGAAGGTGCCGACCTGCTCGAAGCCCACCGACGCGTACGCCCGCACCGCGCGGGTGTTGAAGTCGTTGACGTAGAGGCTGACGACGCCGTACCCGGCCGCCTGCGCCCCCACGACGACGGCGGCCATGCCGGGCTCGGCGAGCCCCTCCCCGCGCCGCTCCGGGTGCACCCACACGCCCTGCACCTGGGCCACGCCCGGGCTGACGGCCCCCAGCTCGGCCTTGAAGACGACCTGCGGCGTGCCGCCGACCTCCTCGATCCGCACGAACGAGCGCCGGGCGGCGACCAGCTCCTGCACCCGGCGCCGGTAGGTCGCACCGCCGTCACCGGCGGTCGGCGAGTACCCGACCTCCTCGGTGAACATCGCGATGCAGGCCGGCACCAGGACGTCGAGGTCGGCGGGCACGGCCAGGCGCACGGCCGGGTCGGGCTCGACCTGCGGGAGCCCGCGGATCGCCATCAGCGGCTGGTCGGGCCGGACGTCGCGCGCCGGCCCCCACGTGCCCTCCAGCCGACCCCACAGGCCCATCACGGCGTCCGCGGGGCCCACGAGCGAGGAGCACCGCCGGCCGTGGCGCCGGGCGCGCGTGGCGAACGCGTCCAGGGCCTCGGCGTGGTCCTGGGCGTCGTCGCGGCCCGCGCCGGTGCGCGAGAGCACCGGCACGAGGTTCGCGCCCTCCCAGCAGGCCGCGGTCAGGCGCCCCTCGGGGTACCAGCCCCACAGCTGCCCGCCCATCCGCGCCGGGTCGGCGCCGACCTGGCTGATCCGGCTGGAGACGAACACGTTCGCCACCGGGTCCTGGGCGCACAGCCCCAGGACGTCGGCCCGGTCCCGGTCGTCGAGCACCCGCAGCGGGCTGCGGAAGACGGGGAGCACCACGGGGTCGCGCTCAGCTGACCGAGACGGTGGGCGCGCCGTCGGCGGACAGCTCGCCGTCCAGGCGCATCTGCTCGGCGAGGCGGTTGGCCTCCTCGATGAGGGTGGCCACGATGTCGTGCTCGGGCACGGTCTTGACGACCTCGCCGCGCACGAAGATCTGGCCCTTGCCGTTGCCGGAGGCGACGCCGAGGTCGGCCTCGCGGGCCTCGCCGGGCCCGTTGACGACGCAGCCCATGACGGCGACCCGCAGCGGCACGCTCATGCCCTCCAGGCCGGCGGTGACCTCCTCGGCCAGCGTGTAGACGTCGACCTGGGCGCGACCGCAGGAGGGGCAGGAGACGATCTCCAGCTTGCGGGGGCGCAGGTTCAGCGACTGCAGGATCTGGATGCCGACCTTGACCTCCTCCACCGGGGGCGCCGACAGGGAGACGCGGATCGTGTCGCCGATCCCCCGGCTCAGCAGCGCGCCGAAGGCGACCGCCGACTTGATGGTGCCCTGGAAGGCCGGCCCGGCCTCGGTGACGCCGAGGTGCAGCGGCCAGTCGCCGCGCTCGGCGAGCATCTCGTAGGCCCGCACCATGACCACCGGGTCGTTGTGCTTGACGGAGATCTTGAAGTCGTGGAAGTCGTGCTCCTCGAACAGCGAGGCCTCCCACACGGCCGACTCCACCAGCGCCTCGGGCGTGGCCTTGCCGTACTTGTCCATGATCCGCTTGTCGAGGGAGCCGGCGTTGACGCCGATCCGGATCGAGGTGCCGTGGTCCTTGGCGGTCCGGGCGATCTCCTTGACCTGGTCGTCGAACTTGCGGATGTTGCCGGGGTTCACCCGGACCGCCGCGCAGCCGGCCTCGATCGCCGCGAAGACGTACTTGGGCTGGAAGTGGATGTCGGCGATCACCGGGATCTGCGACTTCATCGCGATGATCGGCAGGGCCTCGGCGTCGTCCTGGCTGGGGCAGGCGACGCGCACGATGTCGCAGCCGGACGCCGTGAGCTCGGCGATCTGCTGGAGCGTCGCGTTGATGTCGGTGGTCGGCGTGGTGCACATGGACTGCACGCTGACCGGGGCGTCGCCGCCCACGGCCACGGAGCCGACCTGGATCTTGCGGGAGCGGCGCCGCGGACTCAGCACCGGAGGGGGAGCCGCGGGCATGCCGAGGCTCACGGGGATCGCCATGCCCCCAGTATCGCCCCGCCGTCCACCGGGAGGTGGACGGCGGGGCCCGGGTTCACCCGAGGGTGATCGGCCGGACGATGTCGGCGTACAGCAGCAGCACCGACATGCTCAGCAGCAGGGCCGTCACCACGTAGGTCACCGGCAGCAGGCGGGCCAGGTCGAAGGGGCCCGGGTCGGGCCGTCCGCGCAGCGCGGCGACGCGGCGCCGCAGGCCCTCCCACAGCGCCCCGACGACGTGCCCGCCGTCCAGCGGCAGCAGCGGCACGAGGTTGAAGACGAACAGCGCGAGGTTGAGGGAGCCGAGCAGGCCGAGCATCGCGCCCACCCGCTGGGTGGTGGTGGTGAAGAGGTCGCTGCTGGCGATCTCCCCCGACAGGCGCCCGGCCCCGACCAGCCCGATCGGGCCGTTCGGGTCGCGCTCGGCGTCGCCGAAGGCCGCCTGGGCGACCCCGACCATCCGCGCGGGCAGGTTGAGGATGACCTCCGCCGTCGCCCAGGTCGCGTCGGCCACGTAGCCGGGGACGGCGGTCACCGGCTGGCGCACGGGCTCCTGCGTGGGGGTGACCCCGAAGAAGCCGACCCGCTCGGTGACCGGGTCGCCCGCGGCGTCGGTGACCAGCTCGCCCCCGGCGGTGGTGCGCGGGACGTCGGTGGCGATGATCGGCGCCTGCAGCACCAGCCGCTCGCCGTCGCGCTCGACCTCCACGGGCACGGTGCGCCCCGCGGACGCGCGGATGGCGGACTGCACGCGGGTCCAGTCGCCGTCGGCGGCCTCGCCGTCGACGGAGACGATCACGTCACCGGGCCGGACGCCGGCCGCGGCCGCCGGGGCGGGGGTGTCGGCGGCGGTGCACTCGCGCGGGCCGTCGGCCGCGGTGAGGACGCACTGCGAGACCGAGGAGATCCTCGGGGTGAGGGCCGGGAGGCCGATCGCGGTGAGCAGCAGGCCCAGGAAGACCGTGGCCAGCAGCAGGTTCATGACCGGCCCGCCGAGCATCACCACCAGGCGCTCGCGCACGGGCAGCCGGTAGAAGGTGCGGTGCTCCTCCCCCGGGCCGACCTCCTCGGCGGCCACCTTGCGGGCGTCCTCGGCCAGGGCCTGGAACGCCCCGGTCGAGCCGCTGCGGGCGGTGCCGTCGGGCGCCGGGGCGTACATGCCGATCATCCGGATGTACCCGCCCAGCGGGATCGCCTTGACGCCGTACTCGGTCTCCCCGCGCCGGCGCGACCACACGGTCGGGCCGAAGCCGACCATGTACTGGGTGACCTTGACGCCGAAGCGCTTGGCCGGCAGCAGGTGCCCGACCTCGTGCAGGCCGATCGAGACGGCGAGCCCGACGACCAGCACGCCGACGCCCACCACCCACGCGACGACCGCGCTCATGCCCACGCCCTCCCGCGCGCCGCGCGGGCCGCGATGACCTCGCGGGCCCGGGCGCGCGCCTGCTCCTCGGCCGCCAGGACGTCGTCCACGCCCATCGAGGCGACGGCGACCGGCACGTGCTCGGCCACGACCTGCTCGACAGTGTCCACGATCGCCAGGAACGGCAGGCGCGAGCCCAGGAAGGCCGCCACGCACTCCTCGTTCGCCGCGTTGTAGACCGCCGGGGCGGTGCTGCCGGTCGCGGCGGCCTCGCGGGCCAGGCGGACGGCGGGGAAGGCGACCTCGTCCAGCGGCTCGAACTCCCAGGTGGACGCGGTCGTCCAGTCGATCCCGTAGCCGGGCCGGGGCAGGCGGTCGGGCCAGGTGAGGCCGAGGGCGATCGGCAGCCGCATGTCCGGCGGGGAGGCCTGCGCGAGCGTGGAGCCGTCGGTGAACTCCACCATCGAGTGGACGACGGACTGCGGGTGCACCACGACGTCGACGCGGTCCAGCGGCACGTCGAAGAGCAGGTGCGCCTCGACCACCTCCAGCGCCTTGTTGACCATGGTCGCGGAGTTGGTGGTGACGACCGGGCCCATCGACCACGTCGGGTGGGCCAGCGCCTGCTCGGGCGTGACGGCGGCCAGCTGCGCCCGGGTGCGCCCGCGGAAGGGGCCGCCCGAGGCGGTGAGCACCAGGCGCCGCACCTCCGCCGCGGTGCCGCCGCGCAGGCACTGGGCGAGGGCGGAGTGCTCGGAGTCGACCGGGACCAGCTGACCGGGAGCCGCAGCCGCCCTCACCAGCGGCCCGCCCGCGACGATCGACTCCTTGTTGGCGAGCGCCAGCACCCGCCCGGCGGCCAGCGCCGCGAGCGTCGGGCGCAGGCCCACCGAGCCGGTCATCCCGTTGAGGACGACGTCGCAGGGGTGGGCGGCGAGCTCGACGGCGGCCTCGGGCCCGGCGAGCACCCGCGGCGCCCAGCCGGGGCGTCCGGCCGCGCGGGCGGCGTCGGCGATCGCCGCGCGCAGCGGCGCCTCGGCGTCGGTGCGCGCGACGCCGACGGCCTCCACGCCCAGGCGCACGGCCTGCGCCGCGAGCGCCGCGACGTCCCCTCCCCCGGCCGCCACCGCGACCACCTGCAGCTGGTCGGGGTGGCGGGCGACGACGTCCTCGGCCTGGGTGCCGATCGAGCCGGTGGAGCCCAGGAGGACGACGCGGCGCGGCGGGGCGGGCATGGGCGCCATTGTGGGCGCCGACCCTGACAGCCGGCTGGGCGGCTCGCGGTCGCTCAGGCCGCTGACCCGGCTCCCGCGCCCGTGATGGCGTGCAGCTCGTCGGCGGAGAGCTCCATGAGCGCCCCGGCGAGCAGGGGCCGCAGCTGCTGGGGCGTGCGGGCCGAGGCGATCGGCACCATGCCCTGGGCGCGCAGCCAGGCGAGGGCGACCGAGGCCACCTCGGCGTCGCGCCCGCGGGCGACCTCGGTGACGGCGTCCAGCACCGCCCACCCGCGCTCGTTCATGTGCTTGTCGCGGACGCCGCCCGCGCGGGGGCTGGAGGGCAGGTCGCCCTCGCGGGAGTACTTGCCGGACAGGAACCCGGAGGCGAGCGTGGAGTACGGCAGCGCGAGCATCCCGGCCTCGGCCGCCGCGGAGAGGACGGCGGGGTCGGTCGGGACGACGGCGCTGCCCTCGTTCTGCACGGCGACCGGCCCGGGGACGCTGGCCTCCCGGGCGGCGGCGACGGCGGCGGAGATCCGGGCCGCGGACCAGTTGCTCACGCCCCAGCTGCGGGCCCGCCCGTCGGCGACGAGGCCGGCGAAGGTCGCCACGACCTCCTCGACCGGGCGGTCCTCCTCGTCGACGTGGGCGTAGTAGAGGTCCACGGCGTCGCGCTGCAGGCGGCCGAGGGAGGCGTCCAGGGCGGCGTCCACGGAGGCCCGGGACAGGTCGGCGCCGGGCAGCATCCCCGTCTTGGTGGCGACGAGGAAGCCGCCGCCGACGCCGCGCTCGGCGGCCCAGCGGCCGATCACGGCCTCGCTCTCGCCGCCGGAGTTGCCCTCCACCCAGTGCGAGTACGCGTCAGCGGTGTCGACGAGGTTGCCGCCGGCGTCGGCGAAGGCGTCGAGGACGGCGTGGGAGGCCGCCTCGTCGGCGGTCCAGCCGAAGACGTTGCCGCCCAGGCACAGCGGGAAGACGCCGACGCCGCCGCGGCCGAGCGGGATGGTGCCGGTGCCGCCGCTGGTCGTCGTCGGGGGCCAGCGGTCGGGGCTGGGAGCAGGTGCGGTCGTCTCGGTCATGCGGCCAGTCTGCGGCGGCCCTGCGGGCCTACGCTCGTCGGCATGACGACGACGACCGCCCCGAGCGGTGTGCAGGGTGGCGCGGACGCCGGCGCGCGGGGCCCCGTGGAGCAGGTGCGCCGGCTGGTCACCGAGGTCCCCGGGCCCCGCTCGCGCGCGCTGCACGAGCGCCGCACGGCCGCCGTGGCCCGAGGCGTCGGCTCGACCCTGCCGGTCTACGTCGAGCGCGCGGGCGGCGCCGTGATCGTCGACGTCGACGGCAACTCCCTCATCGACCTCGGCTCGGGCATCGCCGTGGTCAGCGTGGGCCACGGCGAGCCGCGGGTGGTGCGGGCCGCCCGGGCCCAGCTCGCCGACTTCACCCACACCTGCTTCATGGTCACTCCCTACGAGGAGTACGTCGCGGTGTGCGAGGCCCTGGTGCGCCTGGCGCCCGTGGAGGGCCCGGCCCGCGCCGCCCTGTTCACCTCCGGCGCCGAGGCGGTGGAGAACGCGGTGAAGATCGCCCGGCGCGCGACCGGCCGCGACGCCGTGGTCGTCTTCGACCACGCCTACCACGGCCGCACGAACCTCACGATGGCGATGACCGCCAAGGCGATGCCCTACAAGACCGGCTTCGGGCCCTTCGCCGGCGAGGTCTACCGCGCGCCGATGTCCTACCCCTTCCGCGACCCGGCGGGCATGAGCGGGGAGGAGGCCGCGGCCCGCGCGATCGGCGTCATCGAGAAGCAGGTCGGCGCAGCTGAGGTCGCGTGCGTGGTGATCGAGCCGGTGCAGGGCGAGGGCGGGTTCGTCGACCCCGCGCCCGGCTTCCTGCCGGCGCTGGCGGCCTGGTGCCGCGCGAACGGCGTCCTGCTCGTGGCGGACGAGGTGCAGACCGGCTTCGCCCGCACGGGCGACCTCTTCGCGTGCGAGCACGAGGGCGTGCGCCCCGACCTGGTCGCCGTCGCCAAGGGCATCGCCGGCGGGCTGCCGCTGTCAGCGGTCGTCGGTCGGGCCGAGGTCGTGGACGCCGTCCACGTGGGGGGTCTGGGCGGCACCTTCGGGGGCAGCCCGGTGGCCTGCGCCGGTGCTCTCGGCGCCATCGCGGCGATCGAGGAGCTGGACCTGGTCGCCGCCGCCCGCCGGATCGAGGCGCGCATGCTGCCGCGCCTGCGGGCCCTGGCGGCCGCGCACCCCGCGGTCGGCGACGTGCGCGGACGCGGCGCGATGCTCGCGATCGAGCTCGTGCGACCGGGCACCACCGAGCCGGACGCCGCGGCCGCCGCGGCCCTCAGCGGCGCCTGCCACGCCGCGGGCGTCGTCACGCTCACGTGCGGCACCGACGGCAACGTGCTGCGGTTCCTGCCGCCGCTGACGATCGACGACGCCCTGCTCGACGACGCGCTCGACGTGCTCGAGCAGGCGGCCTCGGCCACCCTCTCCCGGTGACCTTCAACCGCGGCGTCCGGATCGACCCCGGCAGAGCCCGCGGCGGTGGGCGCGGTGGTGGTCGCGGGCGCGGAGTGGCCGTGGGCGGCGGGCTCGGCGGCATCGTCGTGGTCGTGATCGCCCTGCTCCTGGGCGTGAGCCCCGACCAGCTGACCGGCGGGGCCCAGGCCCCCGGCATCGGCTCCGGCGCGGTGGACCCGGCTCAGCCGGCGAGCGAGGAGTTCGCGCACTGCGCCAGCGGCGAGGACGCGAACCAGTACGTCGACTGCCGGATCATCGCCACCGCCGAGTCGCTCGACGCGGTGTGGGCGCAGCTGCTGCCCGCGTCCGGCACCGAGTACGTGCAGCCCGGCCTGGTGCTCTTCTCGCAGCAGGTGGGCACGGGGTGCGGTGCCGCGAGCTCGGCCGTGGGGCCGTTCTACTGCCCGGCCGACCAGACCGCCTACTTCGACACCAGCTTCTTCCAGGTGCTCGTCGACCAGTTCGGCTCCAGCGGCGGGCCGCTGGCGCAGGAGTACGTCGTGGCCCACGAGTTCGGCCACCACGTCCAGGCCCAGCTGGGCCTGCTGGACGCGGTGCAGGGCGACCCGGCCGGCGCGGAGTCGGCCGCGGTGCGCTCGGAGCTGCAGGCCGACTGCCTGGCCGGGGTGTGGGCCGGGTACGCGGCGACCACGCCCGACCCGGACACCGGCGTCCCCTTCCTGGAGCCGCTGACCGACGCCGACGTGGCCGACGCCCTCTCGGCCGCCGCCTCCGTGGGCGACGACCGGATCCAGGAGGCCTCGCAGGGGCGCACCGACCCCGAGAGCTACACCCACGGCACGAGCGAGCAGCGCCAGCGCTGGTTCACCACCGGCTACACCGGCGGCTCCGTCGACGGCTGCGACACCTTCGCGGCGACGGAGCTCTAGAGGTCGTGGACCCCACCGACGCGGACGGCGAACGCTCCCTCGCGCCGCAGCACCGCCGTGGCGGCGGGCAGCCACCCGGGGTCGCCACCCGGGCCCGCGGAGGCGGGCGCTGAGGGCAGGTAGGCCAGGAACCGGGCGCTGCCGGGCACGTGGCGGCGCAGCACCAGGACGGCGGCCAGCAGCGTGCCGTCGGCGTCGAACCAGCCCAGGGCGCACGCGGACCACCCGGCGGCGTCGGCCACCCACGGCGGGGCGCTCAGCGGGGCGGCGTCCCGGGGCTCCAGGAGGGCCGCCACCTCCGCGAGGGGCACCAGGCGCACGCGCGGATGGGCGAAGCCCCGCCCCGCGCCGTGCGCCCGCGGCGCCGGGTGCGCCCGGTGCGCCTGGGGCCCCTCAGCGGCGGCGGGCTCGCGGTGCAGGGTGCTGGTCGGGGCCATGCCAGCAGCCTGGCGCGGGCACCAGGGCCGGGGCGTCCGCTCCGCGGAGGGTCTTGGCGGGCCCGGGGGTCATCCCCGGGGATGACCCAGCTCCGCCACGAGGCGGGCGAGGAACGCGGCTCCGGCCTCGTCGTTGACCAGGCCGGGCTCGGTGAGCACCGGGTAGGGGCGCTCGAGCTGGCCGTCGGCGGGCCGCACGTCGACGTGGCTGACCTGCTCGCCGCGGGCGTGCAGCCAGTCGGCCATCGCGTAGTCGGTGCGCGAGTCGCCCACCGTGAACCAGGCGCGCGGCGCCTCGCCGTCGGCGGCCAGCAGCTCCACGGCGCGGGCGGCGCCGAAGTCCTTGCCCAGCACGACCGACTCGACGTCGGTGGAGATGATCGTCGGGTCGATCCGGTACTGCACCTGCCCGTCGGCGTCCGGCACCTCCTGCTCCCCCAGCCGGGCGCCGAGCCCGAAGGCCGCGAAGCCCGCGAGCGCGTCGGCGTCGAAGGCGGCCTGGGCGCGCAGGTAGTCGGCGCTGGCGACCCCGACGTGCTGCTCGACCGAGACCATGGCCCGCTTGGTGGCGTCGAAGAACATCGTGTCCGCGTAGCGCTCGGCGACCAGGTCCTCGATCATGCGCCCGTACCCCGCCGGCACCGCGAGCGCCTCGTCGACGACGAGGTCGGTCTCGCCGTCGGGGTGCACGGTGAACCAGACGGCGCCCTTCTCGCAGACCGCGTGGATCCGCGAGCCGGCGGGGATGCCCGCAGCGCGCAGCGGCGGCAGCACCTGCGCGGCCAGGAAGGCGTCTGAGCGGCCGGTGTTGAAGACCACCGGGATGCCGGCGCCGGCCAGGGCGAGGAGGTCCGGCACGATGCTCGGCTGCGCGATCGTGCGGCTCAGCGGGCTGGCGATGGGCCCGTCGACGTCGAGGAGCAGGCCGTAGGGGGGCACCGGGTTCCGCGCAGTGGTCACCGGGCCATCCTGCCTGCGCGAGGATCCTGCGGTGAGCGACGGCCTCCCGCCCGACCCCGTCCTGCTGGACGCCGTGGTCGTGGGCGCCGGCCAGGCCGGCCTCTCGGCGTCCTGGCACCTGCGCCGCGCGGGCGTGGAGCACCTGCTGCTGGACGCCGGGGAGGCCCCGGGCGGGGCGTGGCGCCACCGGTGGCCGACGCTGACGATGTCCACGGTCAACGGCGTCCACGACCTGCCCGGGGCCCCGATGCCCGACGTCGACCCGGCCGCGCCCGCCGCCGAGGCGGTCAGCGCCTACTTCGCCGCCTACGAGCGGGAGCAGCAGCTGCCCGTGGTGCGCCCCGTCGCCGTGCGGACCGTGCGCCGCGGCGAGGGCCCGCTGTCCGGTCGCCTGGTCGTCGAGGCCGCCGACGGGCGCCGGTGGGCCGCGCGGGCCGTCCTCAGCGCCACCGGCACGTGGACCCGCCCCTTCTGGCCCCGCTACCCGGGGCAGGAGACCTTCGCCGGCCGCCAGCTGCACACCGCCGACTACCGGGGGCCGGGTGACCTCGCGGGCGCGTCGGTGGTCGTGGTCGGCGGCGGGATCTCCGCCGTGCAGCTGCTGGTGGAGGTGGCGGCCGTCGCCCGCACGACCTGGGTCACGCGCCGCCCACCGGTCTTCCGCGACGACCCGTTCGACGCCGACGCCGGCCGGCGCGCGGTCGCGCTGGTGGAGGAGCGGGTGCGGGCTGGGCTGCCGCCGGGCAGCGTCGTCTCCGTCACCGGCCTCCCCTGGACGCCGGCCCTGCGCGAGGCGGCGGCGCGCGGCGTCCTGGACCGGCTGCCCGTGATGGACCGGATCGTGCCGGACGGCGTCGCCTGGGACGCCCCGGTCGGCCCCGGCGCCGTGCAGCACGTGGCCGCCGACGCCCTGCTGTGGTGCACCGGCTTCCGCTCGGCGCTGGACCACCTCGCGCCGCTGCACCTGCGCGAGCCGGGCGGCGGCATCCGCGTGGAGGGCACCCGGGCGGTGCGCGAGCCGCGCCTGCACCTGCTCGGCCACGGCCCCTCGGCGAGCACCGTGGGCGCCAACCGGGCCGGCAGGGAGGCGGTCAGGGCCGTCCGGGCGCTGCTGGCGGAGCCACCGTCGGAGCCGGTCGACCGATGAGTCCCGGGCGCAGGCCGCGTCTGCACGGTGGAGCGCCCCCGACGGAAGGACCCGTGATGTCCCGCAAGGTCACCGCCCACCTGTTCAGCACGCTCAACGGTGTCGTCGAGAGCCCGCACCTCTGGCAGTTCGACGCCTTCGGCCCCGAGGAGGGCCAGCTGATGGGCGAGGTCATCGGCACGGTCACCGACGTCGTCATCGGCCGCAAGCTGTGGCAGGAGTGGTCGGAGCACTGGCCCGGCGCCGACGACCCGTTCGCGCGGTTCATCAACCCCGTCCGCAAGCACGTCGTGACCTCGACCCTGTCCGGGGACCTGACCTGGAACAGCGCCGTGGTCAGCGGTGACCCGGCGGACCACGTGCGGGCCCTGCGCGAGCAGGAGGGCGGGAGCATCTCCGTCACCGGCGGCATCGACACCGTGCGGTCGCTGTTCCTCGCCGGCGTGGTCGACGAGCTGACCCTCACCACGCACCCGGTGGTGACGGGCGGAGGGCGCCGGCTGTTCGACGACGGCGTGCCGACCACTCGGCTCTCGCTCGTGCGGACCCAGCAGACCAGCGCGGGCAACGCCATCTCGACGTACGCGTGCCGTTCGACCGGGTGACCGGGGCCCGGAGGTGCTCGACGTCAGCTGCAGCAGGCGTCAGCGCTGGCGACCGGCTACGAGCAGGTCCGCTCCGTGGCCGCCGCGCTGGCCGGTGACCTCGCAGCGGCGGACTCGGTGCAGCTGCACCTGCCCTCCACCGGGGTGTGCAGCACCGACCTGGGCGACCGGGAGTCCGCTGAGGCCGCTGAGGTCGCCGGCGTCGCCGGTGGGCTCGGGTTCGTCACCGGCAGCGAGCACGGCCGCTCCGGCGAGCGGCCGGCGGCGAGCTGCTGCGGCAGCGCTCCGCAGCCGGTGACGATCGGCGCCCCCTCCGCCACCTGCAGCTGACCCTGTGCGGGCGCGCGTCGAGCCCTCCCGGGTCGGTGGCGGGCGGTGTCAGGGCGTGAGGGCGGCGTCGCGCTGGTTCCACAGGCGGTAGGCGATGCCGACGGCGAAGACGGCGAGCCCGGCGACCACGGACGAGACCGGCAGGGTCACGACGAGCACGGCGCAGCCGGTCGCACCGAGCACCTGCAGCGCCCTGGGGAAGCGGCGGTGGCCCCGGTCCTGGGTGAGCGCCGCCAGGTTGGCGACCAGGTAGTAGAGCAGCACCCCGAAGGAGGAGAACCCGATCGCCCCGCGCAGGTCCACGACGAGCACGAGCGCGCAGACGACCACGGCGAGCGCGACCTCCGCGTGGTGGGGGACGCGGTGGCGGGGGTGGACGGCGGCCAGCCACCGCGGCAGGTCGTCCTGGCGGGCCATGGCCAGGCCGGTGCGCCCGATGCCGGCGATCAGAGCGAGGAGCGCTCCCAGGGCGGCCGCGGCGCCGCCGACGCGGACCACCGGCGCCGCCCAGCTCCAGCTGCCCGCCTCGACGGCGGCCGCCAGGGGCGAGGACGTGGCGGCCGTGCCGTCGGGACCGAGCACCGCCAGCAGCGTGATGGCGACGGTCGCGTAGACGACGACGGCCGCCGCCAGCGCGATCTGGATCGCCCGCGGGATGGTGCGCTCGGGGTCCCGCACCTCCTCGCCCATGGTCGCGATCCGGGCGTAGCCGGCGAAGGCGAAGAACAGCAGGCCGGCCGACTGCAGGACGCCGTACCAGCTGCCACCGGGGCCACCGGGGCCACCAGGGCCACCAGGGCCACCGGAGAGGGTCACGCGCGACCACTGCGGGTCCGCCCCGAGGAGGCTGGAGGCCACCACGACCGCCAGGGCGGTCAGCACCACGGCCACGACGACCCGCGTCAGCCGGGCGGTGCGGGTGATCCCCCGGTAGTTGACCGCCGCCAGGGCGGCCACGGCCGCGACGGCCACGGGCCGCTCCCACCCCGCGGGCGCCGCGTAGGCGGCGAAGGTCAGGGCCATGGCCGCGCAGCTGGCGGTCTTGCCGACCACGAACCCCCACCCGGCCAGGAACCCCCACCAGGGGCCGAGCCGCTCGCGGCCGTAGACGTAGGTGCCACCGGACGTCGGGTACTGCGCGGCCAGCTGGGCCGACGCCGTCGCGTTGGCGTACGCCACGACGGCCGCCACGGCCAGGCCGAGGAGCAGCCCCGCGCCCGCCGCCCGGGCCGCGGGCGCGAACGCCGCGAAGACCCCGGCGCCGACCATCGACCCCAGGCCGATGACCACCGCGTCGCCCAGGCCGAGCCGCCGCGCGAGCGCCTCCCGGTCGCTCACCGCTGCGCAGCCTGCAGACGAGCTGCCACCCTCACAGCTCCTTGCCGAGGTGGATGCTGCTCTCGGAGTCGGCGTAGTGGCCGTAGGGCGGGATCTCGGCGTAGCCCGCGGCGCCGTACAGCGCCACCGCCTCCGGCTGCTCGCTCCCCGTCTCCAGCACCAGGCGCCGGTAGCCGGCAGCGCGGGCGCGGTCCTCGACGGCGGCCAGCAGGGTGCGCGCGTGGCCGCGGCGGCGGTGGCCGGCGCGCACGTACAGGCGCTTGAGCTCGACCTCGTCGGCGTCGTGACGGCGCAGGCCGGCGCAGCCGACCGGCTCGTCCCCCACGAGCGCCACGAGGAAGACCCCAGCGGGCGGCGCGAAGTCCGCCGGGGTCAGCGGGGTGTCGTCGGGGCCGCCGTAGCGCTGCACGTACTCGGCCTGCACCTCGGCGACGAGCTGCTGGACGAGGTCGGAGTCGTAGGCGGCCTCGACCAGCGCCAGGGGGACGGGCTGCGGGAGGTCGGTCTGCACACGTCCAGGGTGCCAGGGGTGTGACGCGCGCCCACGCGGGGTAGTTGGAGGAGAACTCGATCACCACGACGACCCCCGGAGGTCCCCATGGCCAAGACCACGTTCCTGCTCGGCGCCGCTGTCGGCTACGTCCTGGGCGCGCGCGCCGGCCGCGGCCGCTACGAGCAGATCGCCGCGCAGGCCAGCAAGTGGTGGGGCGCCCCGGCCGTGCAGGAGAAGGTGTCCACCGTCCAGGACGCCGCGGTCGGCACCGCCAAGACCGCGGCCAGCAAGGCCACGACCGCGGTGAAGGACAAGGTGAGCGGTGGCGGCGACAGCTCCGGCGGTCAGTCCGGCTCCGGCGGTCAGTCCGGCTCTGGCGGCTCGTCCGACTCGGGCACGCCGTCCGCCCCCGCGTCGCCGCCGAGCGGGGTGGCCCCGGGCACCGCGCCGGGCCCCGCGCAGCCGAGCCCGACGACGCGCAGCACCACCGGCACCCGCACGCCCGGCAAGAGCACGACCGGCACCACCACCCCGGGCAACATCACCCCGAGCACGCCGCGCCCCTGAGGCCTAGCCGGCACCTGCAGGGGTCCGCTCCTGCAGGTGCCAGGGCGAGGCGTAGCCGTCCGGGGCCGCCAGCAGGTCCAGGAAGGGCACGGCGTCGAAGGCCTCCGGCCCCAGGACGCCGGTGCCCCTCCACGCCCCCGTGGCCAGCAGCTCCAGCGCCACGACGGGGTTGACGGCGGTCTGCCACAGCACGCACTGCGAGCCGTACTCGGCCATCGACCACGCGTTGTCCACCACGTGGTGCAGGTACACCTCCCGCCGGTGGCCGTCGGTGCCGGTGCCGGTCACCAGGACGCCCGCGCAGGTCGAGCCGCGCATGAGCGGGCCGATCGAGGCGGGGTCGGGCAGCAGCGCGGCGACGACGTCGCGCGGTGAGACGTCCACCCCCTTCACCCGCACCGGCGCTGTCCGGTCCAGACCCAGGGCGTGCAGCGTGCGCAGGACGCCGATGAACTCCGACCCCAGGCCGTACTTGAAGGTGACCCTCCGCGCGGGCAGCCAGCGGGGCATGAGGAGCACCTCCTCGTGCTCGACGTTGACGCACTCCACCGGCCCGATCCCGCCGGGGAAGTCGAAGACCTCCGGCTCGCTGAAGGGGGCCGTGGTGCGCCAGCCGCCGCCCTCCCACACCACCGGGGGGTTGAGGCACTCCTCGATCGTGGTCCAGATCGAGAACGACGGCGCGAAGCCGTGCCCCTCGACGACGAGGTTGGCGCCGTCGCGCACCCCCAGCTCCTCCACCTCCGCGAACAGGTGGTCCACCGCGTAGCGCGCCAGGACGTCGGACAGGCCCGGCTCCACGCCCATCCCGACCAGCGCCAGGCGCCCGGCCGCGCTCCACTCCGGCGAGCCCGCGAACTGCTCGTCGCCGAGCTTGACGCCGGTCAGCTCGTGCGGGCGGTCCGGGTGCGGGCGCGAGAGCGACATGGCCAGGTCGAGGTAGTCCGCGCCGGCCGCCAGGGCACCGCGGAACACCGGCATGACGAAGCGCGGGTCGACGGCGTTCAGCACGTGCGTGGACCTGGTGCTGCGCACCAGCTCGGCCACCGCGCGCTCGTCCGAGGCGTCGACGCGGCAGGCGGAGAACCGCCGGTCGCCGGGGTGGCGGGCGCGGACCGCGGCCACGGTCCGCTCGGCGCGGGCGAGGTCGGCGTCCGCCATCACCACCGCGTCGAAGAAGGTGCGACGAGCCGCGATGCGCGCGACGGCGTCACCGACGCCGCCTGCGCCCACCACGAGCACCCGCATGCCGCTGGAACGGGGAGGGACCACGAGCCACCGCCTCTCAGGCCAGCCGGCGGCGGGCGGTCAGGATCCGCGCGAGGACGACGACGGCGAGGATCGCCAGGAACATCGCCGAGCCGATGACGTTCGCCTGCGCCGGGATGCCCCGGGTGGCGGCGACGTAGACGAACTTCGGGAACGTGTCGGTGGACCCGGAGTTGAAGTTCGTGATGATGAAGTCGTCGAAGCTCAGCGCGAAGCTCAGCAGGGCCGCCGCGGCGATCCCGGGGGCCAGCAGCGGCAGGGTGACGCGCCAGAAGGCCTGCAGCGGCGAGGCGTAGAGGTCGGCGGCGGCCTCCTCCAGGCGCGGGTCGAGGCTCGCCACGCGGGCCTTGACGGTGACCACGACGAAGCTGAGGCAGAACATCGTGTGCGCCACCACGACGGTCCAGAACCCGGGAGCGATCCGCAGGTTGAGGAACTGCGCCAGCAGCGAGGCGCCCAGGACCACCTCGGGGGTGGCCATCGGCAGGAAGACCAGCAGGTTCGTGGTGGCCCGGAGCCGGAAGCGGTGGCGCACCAGCGCCAGGGCGACCAGCGTGCCCATCGCAGTCGCCAGCACCGTGGCCAGGACGCCGATCTGCAGGCTCGTCACCACCGCCGAGCACACGGCCGGGGCGCCGCAGGGGTCGCGCCAGTTGTCCAGGGTGGCGCCCCGCCACACCAGGTTGGAGCGGCCGGCGTCGTTGAAGGAGAAGGCGAACGTGTAGGCGATCGGGACGAGCAGGTAGACCAGCGCCAGGCCCGCGAAGGCGGGCAGCAGCCAGTCCCCCGCACGGCGCCGCCACGCCCGCTGCGGCCCCCCGCTCCTCACGTGCTCGGCCGCGGCGGCGCCGGCGAGCACCTGCCCGGCGCTCACAGGAGGTCCTCGGTGCCGGCCCTGCGCACGTACAGCGCCACCAGGGCCAGGATCAGGGCCATCAGCAGGAACGACAGCGCCGCGGCGGTCGGGTAGTCCACGACCCGGAAGAAGCGGGAGTCGATGACGTTGCCGAGCATCGCCGACCCCGGCCCGCCCAGCAGCGCGGCGTTGACGTAGTCGCCCGTCGCCGGGATGAAGGTCAGCAGGGTGCCGGCGACCACCCCGGGCAGCGACAGCGGCAGCGTCACCGTGGCGAAGGTGGTGGCAGGACCGGCGTACAGGTCCTGGCCCGCCTCCAGCAGGCGGGGGTCCAGACGCTCGAGGCTGGCGTAGATCGGCAGCGTCATGAAGGGGATGAAGTTGTAGGTCAGGCCCGCGACGACGGCGAGCGGCGTGGCCGTCAGGCGCGCGTCGTCGGGCAGCACCGCCAGCGCCTTGAGGGCGGAGACCACCACGCTCTCGTCGGCCAGCACCTGCCGCCAGGCGATCGTGCGCAGCACGAAGCTGGTGAAGAACGGCGCCACCACGGCCACCAGGAGCAGCTGCTGCACAAGCGGGCGGGCTCGCGCCCTCACGGCGATCGCGTAGGCCAGCGGGTAGCCGATGAGCAGCGCCAGGACCGTGGCGAGCAGCCCGTAGCCGACCGAGCGCAGGAACCAGGGCCAGTAGTCGGCCAGGGCCTCGGTGTAGTTGGCGACGCGGAACGCCGGCCGGGTCTGCCCCACCTCGCCCCCGGGCACGGGCTCCGACAGCGACGTGGTCACCAGCAGCACCAGGGGCAGCACGAAGAAGAGCAGCAGCCAGAGCAGGCCGGGCGCCAGCAGCAGGTAGGGCGTCCACCGGGCGCCCCGGCGGCCGGGGGGCGGCCCCGCGGCCGCGGTCGGGGACAGCCCCGCGAGCGCGGCCATCAGCCCGCGACCACCGCGTCGGCGGTGGCGTCGGTGGCGGCGGTGGCGTCGGTGGCGGCGGTGTCCTGGTGCTCCAGCGTGCCGGCCGCGGGGTCGTCGTCGCCGCGCAGGCCGAAGCCGTGCTCGGGCGCCCAGGACAGCCGCACCCGGTCTCCCCGGCGCACCAGCGGGGCGTGCCCGAGGTTCTGGGTGAACACCGACAGCCGCCCGGCGCCGGGCACGTCGACCAGGTACTGGGTGCTCACACCGGCGAAGGAGGCGTCGACGACGGTGCCCGTGCCGAAGCTGTTCGCGGCGGGCTCGGCGGCGCCGTCGCGGTCGGCGTCCGGGGCGATGTGCACCTTCTCCGGGCGGACGCCCACCACGACGCGCCCGGTCGCGGAGACCGAGCGCCCGCGCGGCACCAGGGCGTGGCCGCCGCCCGCGAGCGCCACCTCCAGCAGGTCGCCGCGCGCGCCGGTCACCGTGCCGGGGACGAGGTTGGACTGGCCCAGGAAGTTGGCCACGAAGGCGCTGCGCGGCAGGTCGTACAGCTCCTGGGGAGCGCCCAGCTGCTCCACCTGCCCGTCGTTCATCACCGCGACCCGGTCGGCCATCGTCATGGCCTCCTCCTGGTCGTGGGTGACGTGGACGAAGGTCAGGCCGACGTCGGTCTGGATCCGCTTGAGCTCCACCTGCATCTGGCGGCGCAGCTTGAGGTCCAGGGCGCCCAGGGGCTCGTCCAGGAGGAGGACGGCGGGGCGGTTGACGACCGCGCGCGCCAGCGCCACGCGCTGCTGCTGCCCCCCGGAGAGCTGGCCGGGACGGCGGTCGGCCAGGTGGGCGAGCTCGACGAGCTCCAGCGCCTCGCGGGCGGCGGCCTCGGCGTCCCGGCGCCGGCGTCGCCGCAGGCCGAAGGCGACGTTGGCGAGCACGTCCATGTGCGGGAAGAGCGCGTAGCTCTGGAAGACGGTGTTGACCGGGCGCTGGTGGGCGCGGGTGGCGGTGACGTCCTGCCCGCCGATGAGGACCCGCCCGGACGTCGGCTCCTCCAGCCCCGCGACCATCCGCAGCGTGGTGGTCTTGCCGCACCCGGACGGGCCCAGCAGGGCGAAGAAGGTGCCCGCCGGCACGGTGAGGGTGAGGTCGTCGACGGCCAGCGCCGCGGGGGCTCCCGCGCGCGAGCTCCCGAACCGCTTGGTCAGCCGGTCCAGGTGCAGGTCGGCCCCGGAGGAGGCCCCGCTCGCGACGGCCATCAGTTGCCGATCACGCGCTGGAAGTCCTCGTTGTACCCCTGCTCCTCCTGGGGGTCCAGGGTCCGGAAGACGTGCGCGTTCGCGAGCACCTCCTCCGAGGGGAAGATCAGCTCGTTGTCGACGAGCTCCGGGTCGATCGCCTCCATCGCCTCCCGCGCGCCCTGCACGGGGCAGATGTAGTTGACGTAGGCGGCGACCTGGGCCGCGACCTCGGGGTCGTAGTAGTGGTCCATGAGCGCCTGCGCGTTGGCTCGGTGCGGGCTGCCGACGGGGATCAGCATGTTGTCGCTCCACAGCGCCCCGCCGGCGTCCGGGAGCCGGAAGGTCCACTGGTCGTCGTTCTCGAAGTTCAGCTGCGTGAGGTCGCCGGACCAGCCGATGACGGCCAGGGCGTCGCCGGAGACCAGGTCCTCCTTGTAGGAGTTGCCGCGCACCTGGCGGATCTGGCCGTTGGAGATCTGCTCCTCGAGCACCTCCAGCGCGGCGCCGAACTCCGCCTCGCCCCAGTCGCCGCTGGAGATGTCCACGCCCTGCTCGAGCATGATCAGCCCCATCGTGTCGCGCATCTCGTCGAGGACCTCCACGCGCCCCTTCAGCTCCGGGCGCCACAGGTCCGAGACGGAGGTGAGCTCGAAGGGGACGTCGGCGGTCTTCCACGCGATGCCCGCGAAGCCGGACTGCCAGGTCAGCGAGCGCTCGCGGCCGGGGTCGAAGTCGACGTCGGCCAGGTCCGGCAGGATGTTGGTCTTGTTCGGCACGCCCCCGTCGGTGAAGGGCTGGACGTAGCCCTGGCGGATGCAGCGGGCGGCCATCCAGTCGGTGAGGACCATGATGTCGGCGCCGATGTCCTTGCCCTGGGCCAGCTGGCCCTGCACCTTGCCGTAGTAGGTGTCGTTGCCGTCGACGTCCTCGCTGTACTCGACCTCGATGCCGGTGGCCGCGGTGAACGCCTCCAGCGTCGGGTAGGTGCTGCCGTCCTCGGCGAGGTCGAGGTAGAGGGTCCAGTTCGACCAGCGGACCAGCGCCTCCTCCTGCGAGCGGTCGCGCGCCGGCGTGGGTGTGCCGCCGCCGGAGCCCCCGCCGGCGCCTCCGGTGCCCGCGGTGCCGCAGGCGGACAGCGCCGCGCCGAGGCCCAGCAGCCCGGCGCCCCGCAGCACGCTGCGGCGCGAGGGCTGGCGGGAGAGCTGGGCGGCGACCAGGGGCCGCAGGTGCGCGGGGACGGCGTCCAGGCGCGCCCGGCCGGTCGAGCGGGGGCGGGGGGTCATGCGGGCTCCCATCGGACGGTCAGAGGGCATCGGCGGGGCGGGCGCAGGGTCACTCGAAGGCGGCCATGACGTGCTTGACCCGCGTGTAGTCCTCCAGGGAGTACGCCGACAGGTCCTTGCCGTAGCCGGAGGACTTGAAGCCGCCGTGCGGCATCTCGGCCACGATCGGGATGTGGGTGTTGAGCCACACGCAGCCGAAGTCCAGGCGGCGCGACATCCGCAGGCCGCGGGAGAGGTCGGCCGTCCAGACGCTGGAGGCCAGCCCGTAGCGGGTGCCGTTGGCCAGCGCGAGCGCCTCGGCCTCGTCGGTGAAGGTCTGCACGGTGATCACCGGGCCGAACACCTCGTCGGTGACGATCTCGTCGTCGGGCTGCAGCCCCGCGACGACGGTCGGCTGCAGGAACCACCCGTCGGGCAGCTCCGCGACCCGGGCACCGCCCGCGGCGACCTGCGCGTGCGAGGGCAGGCGGTCGAGGAAGCCGGTGACCCGGTCGAGCTGGGCGCGGCTGTTCACCGGGCCGACGGCGGCCTCTGGGTCGCCCGGCAGCCCCACCCTCGTGCCCCGCGCCTGCTCGGCCAGGGCCGCGAGGAACTCCTCGGCCACCTCGGCCTGGACCAGCACGCGGGTGGCCGCGGTGCAGTCCTGCCCGGCGTTGAAGTAGCCGGCCGCGGCGATGCCCTCTGCGGCGGCCACCAGGTCCGCGTCGGCGAAGACGACGACCGGGGCCTTGCCGCCCAGCTCCAGGTGGACCCGCTTGACGCCCGCAGCGGCCGCCCCGGCCACCTCGGTGCCCGCGCGCACCGACCCGGTCACGGCGACCAGGCCGGGGACCGGGTGGGAGACCAGGGCCCGACCGGTGTCGCGGTCGCCCGTGACGACGTTCAGGACGCCGGGCGGCAGGTGCTCGGCGGCGAGCTCGGCCAGCGCGAGCGTCGTCTCCGGCGTGGTCTCGGCCGGCTTGAGGACGACCGTGTTGCCGGCGGCCAGCGCCGGGGCGATCTTCCAGACGGCCATCATCAGCGGGTAGTTCCAGGGCGCGACCTGCCCGACGACGCCGATCGGCTCCCGGCGCACCCACGAGGTGTGCCCCGCGAGGTACTCCCCCGCGCTCTTGCCCTCCAGCACCCGGGCGGCGCCGGCGAAGAACCGCAGCTGGTCCACGCAGGGCGGCAGCTCCTCGGTGGCGGTCAGGGCGTGCGGCTTGCCGGTGTCCTGCCCCTCCAGCTCCACGAACTCCGCGCTGCGGGCCTCAAGGGAGTCCGCGATCCGCAGCAGCGCCAGCTGCCGCTGCGCCGGCGTGGTGTCCCGCCAGGTCTCGAAGGCCCGCGCCGCCGCGCCGTAGGCCGCGTCGACGTCCGCCTCCCCGCTGACCGCGGCCGTGGCCACGACGGCGCCCGTGGACGGGTCGACGACGTCGCCGGTGCGGCCCGACGCCGCGTCGGCCCACTCCCCGCCGATGAAGTTGCGCAGTCTGCGCGGAGCGCTGCTGCGGGTCTCCGTGGTGGTCCCCACGTGGTCCTCCCGGCTGGTGCGGCTGGCGGTCGACGGTGGCGGTGCGCCTCCCGGCGGACCGGGCGTGGGCGCACACTAGCCAGATCGGGGCCCCAGCGGACCAGGCCAGACGCGATCCGCAGGAACTGCCACTGGATCCGTCGCCCAGACCGCCGAAGTCAGCGGATCCCCTTGTCCAGCGCGCTGGCGCCGTGCATCCTCAGCGCGTGACCGCCCGCTCCGCTCCCGTGCTGGACGACGTCTCCAAGCGCATCGTCGAGCAGCTCCAGCAGGACGGCCGCCGCCCCTACGCCACGATCGCGAAGGCCGTGGGGCTGTCCGAGGCCGCCGTGCGCCAGCGCGTGCAGCGGCTGCTGGACGCCGGGGTCGTGCAGATCGTCGCCGTCACCGACCCGGTGCAGGTGGGCTTCGCCCGCCAGGCGCTGATCGGCGTCCGCTGCTCCGGCGACCTCACCGCGGTCGCCGACGCCCTGGCCGAGCTGCCGGAGGTCGACTACGTCGTGGTCACCGCCGGCTCCTTCGACGTCGTGGTCGAGGTCGTCTGCGAGGACGACGACCACCTGCTGGGGCTGATCAGCGACCGCATCCGCCGCACCGAGGGCGTCATCACCACCGAGACGTTCGTGTACATGAAGCTGGTCAAGCAGCGCTACGACTGGGGAACCCGATGACCTCCACGCCCGCCGACGTCCGCGCCCCCGCCCCGCCCGCCGGCGCCGAGCCCGCGCGCACCCCGCGGGGCACGCCCCGCGCGCAGGCGGCCCGCGACCACCTGTGGGGCCACTTCACCCGGCACTCGGTCTACGAGCAGGGCGGCCAGGTGCCGGTGATCGTCTCCGGCGAGGGCTGCTGGATCACCGACGACCGCGGTCGTCGGTACCTGGACGGCCTGGCCGGGCTGTTCGTCGTCCAGGCCGGCCACGGGCGCACCGAGCTGGCCGAGGCGGCCGCGAAGCAGGCCAGCGAGCTCGCGTTCTTCCCGCTGTGGTCCTACGCGCACCCCGCGGCGATCGACCTCGCCGAGCGCCTGGCCACCCACACGCCGCAGGGCCTGGACCGGGTCTTCTTCACCACCGGCGGTGGTGAGGCCGTGGAGACGGCCTGGAAGCTGGCCAAGCAGTACTTCAAGCTCACCGGGAAGCCGGGCAAGACCAAGGTCATCAGCAGGGCCGTGGCCTACCACGGGACGCCCCAGGGGGCGCTGTCGATCACCGGGATCCCGGCGCTCAAGTCGCCCTTCGAGCCGCTCGTGCCCGGCTCGCTGCGGGTGCCCAACACCAACCTGTACCGCGCGCCCGAGGCGCTGCGCGAGGACCCGGAGGCCTTCGGCCGCTGGGCCGCGGACCGCATCGAGGAGGCGATCCTCTTCGAGGGCGCCGACACCGTGGCCGCGGTCTTCCTGGAGCCGGTGCAGAACTCCGGGGGCTGCTTCCCGCCCCCGCCGGGGTACTTCCAGCGCGTGCGGGAGATCTGCGACGCCCACGACGTGCTGCTCGTCTCCGACGAGGTCATCTGCGCCTTCGGCCGCACCGGCTCGATGTTCTCCTGCACCGACTTCGGCTACGTCCCCGACATGATCACCTGCGCCAAGGGGATGACCTCCGGCTACTCCCCGATCGGCG